>ENA-USUG01005166-USUG01005166.1-human-gut-metagenome-genome-assembly--contig:-NODE-5166-length-15247-cov-4.370600_pt1 | contig 15247 bp, 11 predicted proteins | sample MGYA00250059_ERZ773394 | MGnify/ENA primary metagenome ERZ773394 (study PRJEB29103, sample SAMN06111957) | human gut metagenome | biome: human gut; feature: ankylosing spondylitis patient; material... | reverse complement strand
AAATCCCTACTATCCTCAATGCCCAAGAGTACATGATGATGCAGGATGAAGGCCGTGTAATGGACGGATTGAGTCCGGGTAGAACAAATAAGAAAAATCCCCACCCCGCAAGATTGCGGAGCGGGGAAACTGGAAGGATACTTATCTGGGAAGGCGTAACTTTCTTTCCGGGAAAGGCTTACGAACACCGTCAGGAGAGTCCTGGTACCAGTAGGCAACGGAACAGATGTCATCCGATCTTTCGAAAAGACCAATATCATCATTTCCTATTTGTTGAAGAGTAACACGGATACCGGAATGGAATGCAATCGGATCAGGCAAATGCCAACGATATAAACCATGCATGGGAAGTGCATCATCACCAAAGCTATGCATATCATTGAGCTTTGCTTTCTCAAAAAAGTCTCTGGTTGAATCACGTCGGGAGTAAAAAGGATAGCCGGTAAATAATTTTGAAAAATTAGTTACAGTTGGAAGATCCCCAATTCGTTTGTGATGGAAAGCCCAGGCTCCACCGAAATAATCTTCGGTTCCAGTTGAAGAAATAGAGGGATATTCCTTGTCGGAGTCTATATAGAATTTAAACTCACCTTCACCCCACCAATAGCGGGATAACGCCGTAATTGCTAAATAAGTGCCAACGTAGTATCCATATCCTGCTATATCGTCAATTAAAACATAGTCCTGTTTTGGAGTAGTATTCCAGTCTCTGCGCCAATATGCATGAAAATAAAGACGATTAGGATCAATTTCTTTTGGAATAGCGTAATTAATTGTATAAAAGAAAGAAGTAATGTCTTTTGGATGTTCGTTTGTTATTGTAAATCGTGCACTTTTCATAAATGGCATTTCAAAATAGCAATTCATGCCACCTACAGGGTTTACCACAATTGGTAAAGAATCGATATCACAGCGTTCACCAAATCCGTTACAAAAGAAATCACCAAGGGGAGATTCAACGGCAGGAAGTTCAGAGTCGTCCCAATAAATTCGTAAAACAAGATCACGTAATACAAAACCGCCGAGTTCACTTAAGTTTCGGACAGTCATCCAAAAATGACGGATGACACCTGGTCCTGTTATGTGGGCAATAGTAGTCTCCTCGCCTGTTGGTAAGCAGATACTGCCATTTCCTTTCCGGCCTGGTCCCAGAACTCCAGATGCATGGCAGGCCCCACCAGGGCTACCTGTTAAATTCTCTGGTGAGATACAACGAGATTCTTCGTCTGCAAAAATTGTTACGTTATTTAAATAATTCATTTCCGTATATACTCCTTATTATTTATGCTATTAAGGATGCAATATATACGAACAGTTATCGGCACGCTAACTATAACATATATATGAAAAAATAACAAGAATTTCCCATTAAGTATGAGGCGTAAGTATAGGTTATAATAAGACATTTAACAGAAGTTAAGCATGCTTCGTTGACATAATTGCTGTTTCTGCCATATACTGAAGCTATCTGAAATTTTTGTAAAGTGGATACAAAAGAGGGGATCAACATGAGGGTAGAGATTGTACAATCACAGAAGCAGACACTGTCGCAGAATATGATTCAGTCTGTGGAAATCTTGCAGATGAGTTCCATGGAGCTGGCAGATTACATCAAAGAGCAGTTTATGGAAAATCCGGTGATGGATCTGGATGAGCATATGCCGGAGAATAAACAAGAAGAGCGCCTGAAGAAGTTGGAGTGGCTGACCGGTCTGGATGAGCAGAACCGTGCATATTATCGGTATGATCAGGAAGATGAGGACAAAGACAATTATCTGAATAATATCAGTGCCCCGAATGCAGAGACATTGAAGGATGTGTTGATGCAGTAACTTTTGAGCAATTCTTACAGCAAAGAAGAGGATAGAGTATTTGAGTATATTGCAGATAATCTGGATACGTCTGGTTTCTTGAAACTTTCTGTCACGGAGATGGCAGAGCAGCTTGGAAGCAAAGAAGAGATTGTGAAGAATTGTCTTGATATTATGAAAGAACTGGAACCAGTTGGAGTCTGCGCCTATGATGTGAAAGAATGTCTATGCCTGCAGTTAAAAAAGAATTATGAAGACTGTGAGGTAGAATTGGCAATCATTCAGGATGGAATGGAACTGCTGGGAAAGAAGCAGCTACAGACCCTTGCAAAAATTATTCACGTTCCAGTGGATCGGATCAAACTGGCAAGAGACCGAATCTGCACATTGAATCCAAAGCCGGCGCAGGGGTACTCTACCGGAGAAATGACCCAGTATATTGTGCCGGATGCGGTTGTAGTAAAGTTCAAAGACCATTTTGAAATTCTTTTGAATGATTATTCCTGTCCATCGTTCCATATCAGCAAAGAATACATGCAGATGCTGAAAACAGAACTAATTGCAGAAGTGAAGGATTACCTTTCTAAAAAGATAGAACAGGCCGAGCAGATTCAGAAATGTATTGTAAAGAGAAATTCGACTTTGATAAATCTTGTAAACTGTATTGTGAAAGAACAGCAGGATTTTTTCCAGAAAGGAGAAATGTATCTGCGGCCATTCCGCATGAGTGAGGCGGCGAAGCTTCTCTCGATGCATGAGTCAACGATAAGCCGTGCAATCAAAAATAAATATCTGCAATGCTGCTGGGGAACTTATCCGTTTAGCTATTTTTTCCCGAAAGGACTTCAGAATGCAGATGAAGAGGCAGTTGCTTCTCTTCATGTGAAAGAAGATAAAAAGCATCCTTTAAGCGATCAGCAGATGGCAGATCTATTTGCAAAAAGGGGAACGAAGATATCCCGGAGAACAGTGGCAAAGTACCGGGAAGAACTGGGGTTTGCTAATTGCAGGGAACGGAAAGAATGACTTATGAAAACCAACCAGCATCAAGAGTAGGGAAACTTTGACAACGAGGATAGTTCCGAACTCAATTATTTGTCATTGGCACGCTTTTTTCGCTATAATAAACCAAGTCGCAGCATGTCCTGATTCGGATTCCAACAGCTGATCCGTACAGCGCACATTCTGAAATCCCGTTTCTTTTAATACGTTTAAGATCCATTCAGGCTCGTACAGATGTTCCTGAATCTTCTCAGTATGAATCAGCTTATCTCCTTCAAATAAATCTGCCTGCAAGGTTACAAACTGATCCTTCGGATGATAGATCTGAAACTGCAGACGCTTTCCATCAAGTTCACCCATATCAACCGGCTCACAGTCAGCTTCTTCGCCAGGACGCAAAAAATCAAATAGGAAAATGCCGCCTGGATTCAGATAGGAATATACATTCTTCATCACCTTTTTCACATCCTCCGGCTCCAGGATATGATTGATCGCATCACAGGTACTGGTTACCAGATCAAAGTTCATCTCAGGCTTCCAGTCGATCATATTTCCCTGCTGAAAAACGATATGAGGATAGTTCTGCTTTGCCATGGCAATCATCCCATGAGATAAATCCATTCCCATAGTTTCAATTCCATGCTCAGCTATCATATTGCAAAGGATGCCGGTACCACATCCCAGGTCAAGCATATTGTTGATATGTAATCCTTGCTCATCGATCCAACGAAGCAAAAGCTGAGCAAAAGATTCTGGATAATAATTCCAGCCAAATGCATCATATAGTTTGCTAAAAATATCACTGTACATAAATCATTCCTCAAAAGAACATCTGAAGATGTATCTTATTCACATGCTAGTATAGAAAGAGATTGGTTTTAGTATATATTTCCCATACTTTGCTGTCAACGAAACTTCGCTCCAATTCTTAATAGATATGCCTGGGTCTATTTCAAATTGACCTCGGCAAAGTTCCTGTTTTTCTTTTCCACAACAAGCTTTTGAGCGTGAAATGTGTCTGGAAAGCAAGTCTGTGGCCGTGAGTTCCACGTTTTTTGAAAAAGGCAGGAACTTTTGATAGCAAGTTGGTGCAGAGACCCACGGCGCGGCGCAGGAAAGCAAGTTGGCGCAGAGACCCACGGCGCGGCGCAGGAAAGCAAGTTGGCGAAGAGGCTCACAGCGCGGCGCAGGAAAGCAAGTTGGCGAAGAGGCCCACGGCGTGGCAGAGGGCAGCACATCGCAGGGCAGTAAGTTTTGCGCAATCTTCTTCTTTATGCTAGAATAAAAGCGGTTCTAACATGAGAGAGGATTACAACAAATGAACATTTTAAATATTGAGCATGTCAGTAAGTTATATGGTGACAAATGGATCTTCGACGACATTTCCTGTGGAATTCAGGAAGGGGAAAAGATCGGTATTATCGGAATCAATGGAACAGGTAAGACGACACTTCTTCGGATCATTGCGGGAACGGAGGAGCCGGATCAGGGGCAGGTGGTGCGCCAGAATGGTGCGAAGCTTGCATACCTGACCCAGCTGCACGAATTCCCGGAGGAGGAGACGGTACTTTCCTATGTGGTATCCGGTTCTGCATCGGTGAAGGGCAACTGGGGTGGAACGGATGCCGGAGATGCGGACATCATGGAGCATGAGGCAAGAAGTATGCTGAATACCCTTGGTATCCTGGAGCATGATGCTAAAATGGGTACTTTGTCAGGAGGGCAGAAGAAGCGTGCGGCACTGGCGAGAACCCTGCTTTTGCCGTCGGATATTCTGATTCTGGACGAGCCCACCAACCATCTGGATGAGGATATGATCCGGTGGCTGGAGCAGTATCTGAGAAGATACCGTGGAACGGTGATTACCGTTACCCATGACCGTTATTTTCTGGATCAGGTGACAAACCGGATTCTGGAGATCAGCCGTGGTAAGATTTACAGTTATGATGCTAACTATTCGAAATTTCTGGAATTAAAGGCGCAGCGGGAAGAGATGGAACTGGCGACGGAACGGAAGCGGCAGAGCATTCTTCGTATGGAACTGGAATGGGCAGCCAGAGGATGCCGGGCGAGAACGACCAAACAGAGAGCGCGTCTGGACCGCCTGGAAGCTCTGAAAGCCGGAAAAGCGCCGGTATTTGACAAGGCTCTGGAACTGGATTCTGTGGAGAACAGAATGGATAAGAAGACTATTGAACTTCATCATGTTTCCAAGAGTTATGAAGGCAGAAAGATTGTAGAAGATTTTGATTATATTTTTCTGAAAAATCAGACCGTGGCGTTTGTGGGCTCCAACGGATGCGGAAAATCTACCCTGCTCAAAATGATTGCCGGACAGATTCCGCCGGATGAGGGCAGCGTGGAATTTGGTGAAACCATTAAAATGGGATATTTTGCCCAGGAAATTCCGCAGATGGATGAAAATCAGCGAGTCATTGATTACGTAAAGGACATCGCAGAATATATTCCCACCCGGGACGGGCGGATTACGGCATCCCAGATGCTGGAGCGTTTTCTGTTTACGCCGGACATGCAGTATGCGCCCATTGGAAAGCTTTCCGGAGGAGAGAAGAGGCGGCTCTATCTGCTTGGAGTGCTGCAGCAGGGACCCAATGTGCTGGTTATGGATGAGGTGACCAACGAGCTTGATATCCCGACCCTGACCATACTGGAGGATTATCTGAATTCCTTTATTGGAATTGTGATTCTGGTATCTCATGACCGTTATTTCCTTGATAATGTGTCAGACCGTATTTTTGCATTTGATGGTTGTGGACATTTTCGCCAGTATGAGGGTGGTTATACAGATTATCTGGAATCAAAAAACCGGGAAAATGGCGGAATAGCCGAGAAAAGCAGCAGTAAGGCATCTGCAGAGGTATCAGGTGGGAAGAAGAAAGCTACCTGGGATAAGGGCGAGAAGAAGTTAAAGTTTTCTTATAAGGAACAGAAGGAATTCGAGACCATTGACGATGACATCGCGGCACTGGAGCAGAAGATCGAAGAGTTGGATGCGGAGATGGCAGCCCATGCCAGCCAGTACAGTCGTCTGTCTGAACTGACAGAAGAGAAAGAAAAAGTACAGGCGGAACTGGATGAGAAGATGGAGCGCTGGATGTATCTGACGGAACTGAATGAGAAGATCGAAGCACAGAAATAAGCTTGCAGTGCACCTGATGAAAGCGTATAATTTTCTTCAAAAATAAATGTTGGGAGGAACTAGAAGATGAGAATGTTTGTATTCAGCATGCGTACGTTTGACGAACTTCCATGTTTTGAAAAATACTGCCCCAAATACGGGATCGAGTATGATTATACGACGGAGACGCCTTGCATGGATAATCTTGAGCTGGCGAAAGGTTACGACGTGGTCAATGTCATCACGACGGTGTTCGATCAGCCAATGCTCAAAAAACTTCATGATATGGGTGTAAAATGTATTGCCACCAGAACAATCGGTTACGATCACATTGACGTGGACTATGCGAAAAGCCTTGGCATGGGAGTCATCCATATCAGTTACTCTCCCAACAGTGTGGCTGACTACGCGATTATGATGATGCTCATGGGACTGCGCAGAATGCCTCATATTATGGAACGGGCCAACATACAGGATTATACGCTGAAGGGAAAGATTGGACGGGAACTTCCGGATTGTACCGTCGGTATTATCGGAACAGGAAGAATCGGCCGCACCGTGATCCGGCATTTATCCGGATTTGGCTGTAAGATGCTTGCCTATGATCTTTATGAAAATGAGGAAGTGAAGCAGTATGCGGAGTATACGGATCTTGATACTCTTCTGAAAAATTCTGATGTGATTACGCTTCATGCTCCGGCAACGGACGACAATTACCATATGATCGATGCATCTGCCATCGAGAAAATGAAGCAGGATGTGGTGATCATCAACTGTGCCCGTGGTGCGCTGATTGATACGGATGCACTGATTGACGGTATTGAGAGTGGAAAAGTCGGATTTGCGGGACTTGATGTAGTGGAACACGAGAGTGGTCTCTATTATTTCAACCGGATGGGAGAACCGCTTCATAATCCGAAGCTGGCAATTTTAAGATCTTATTCCAATGTACTGGTAAGTCCGCATACGGCATTCTACACAGAGGAAGCGGTTGCCAATATGGCAGAGAATTCTATCATCGGAGCAATGAAATATATGAATGGTGAGGATACGCCGTATCTGGTATAAAAAAGTATAGTTTACAGCCGGGATTTTTAACGAGATTCCGGCTGTTAATTTGTGTGAAGGCATAAGAATAGTCTGATAATATAAAAATAATTAAAATATTTACAAATAACTATTGACAAATGGAGAAAGATATTGTAATATAAAATCACAAACAAGAAAGAGATACAAAATCTCAGAAAGACGAGGTACAGTCCAATGGGACGGTAATCTACGAATCACAAAACAGAGAAAAATAAAAAACTCTGAAAGTGAGGGAGAAAAAATATCTTGGAAGGAGATACAAAGGTGAAACTTCAGATTGACAGGTGAAGAGCCATTCGAAAAATAAAAATTCGAATGGCTCTTTTCCTGTTGTATTTGTGCAAAACAGGAAAGTAAGGGTGGCATTTTTCTGAGTTTCCCGGTATAATGAAAACTATCAGAGGAATACGTGCGGAGGAGAATGTACATGTACGGATATGACAGCAGGGTCAGACTTTCAGAAGTAGATCAGGACCGGCGCATGACACTGAATGCGATCCTGAATTCTTTTCAGGACTGCAGCAGTTTTCATTCTGAGGATCTGGGAGTGGGAGCTGCATTCGTGGAACAGAAAAAGCGGATGTGGGTCTTAAGTTCCTGGAAGATAGTGATTCAGAGATATCCGGAACTGGCAGAGTCCATTCGGGTTGAGACATCGCCCTATGAATTTTCAAAACTGACAGGCCGGAGAAATTTCCGGATGCTGGATGGAAGGGGAGAGATGCTCGCATGTGCGGACAGTCTGTGGGTGTATATGGACGCCGTTCGGAAGAGACCATGCAGGCTTGAGGAAGATGTGGCGGGTGCCTATACGATGGAGCCAAGACTTACGTGTATGGAGTACGAAGACGGCCATATTCAGATTCCGGAGGATATGACAGCAGAAGAACCGTTTCCGGTTCACCGATGGCATCTGGACGTTAATCATCATGTGAATAATGGACAGTATGTACAGATGGCAGCAGAATATCTGCCGGATGGATTTGTGATCCGCCAGATGAAGGCGGAATATAAGAAATCAGCGCTTCTGGGTGATGTGATTTATCCGGAGGTAAAGATAGATAAGAACGGCGGTACGGTAGTGCTGGGAGACCAGGACGGAAAGCCCTACGCGGTAATAGAATTTCGATAGGAGAGTAAGATGCAGTTAGGAAAGACACAGCCCTTGAGAATTGTGAAAAAAGTGGACTTCGGTGTATACCTTGCGGAAGAAGAGGATCAGGAGAACCGGGTTCTTCTTCCGGTAAAACAGGTGCCGGAGGGCGCAAAGACGGGAGATGAACTGGAGGTATTTCTTTATAAAGATTCCAAAGACCGTCTCATTGCCACCACAGCGGAACCTTATATTACGCTTGGAAAGGTGGCAAGGCTGAAAGTAAAAGAAGTGACAAAGATTGGTGCATTTCTTGACTGGGGACTGGAAAAAGACCTGTTTCTTCCATTCAAGCAGCAGACTAAGAAAGTGAAGGCTGGAGATGAATGCCTGGTTGGATTATATACAGATAAAAGTGACCGTCTCTGTGCGACCATGAACGTATATGAATATCTGTCCCAGGAAAGTCCTTATCAGAAAGATGACCGCGTAAAAGGAACGGTATATGAGATCAGTGAAAATTTCGGAGCATTTGTTGCAGTGGATGACAAATATTCCGGGTTGATTCCTAAACGGGAATTTTTTGGACAGGCACGGATCGGAGATGTGGTGGAAGCCAGAGTCACCCGCGTCAAGGAAGATGGAAAGCTTGACTTGAGTCTCCGTGAGAAGACCTATCTGCAGATTGAGAAAGATGCGGAACAGGTATTGAAAGTGATCGATGAATTTGCCGGAGTGCTTCCGTTTACGGATAAGGCAGCGCCGGAGGTGATCAGCAGGGAGCTGTCTATGAGTAAGAATGCTTTCAAGAAAGCAGTCGGACATTTACTGAAAGAAGGCAGGATCGAGATAGGCGAGAAGTGCATCCGCAAAAAATAGCTGAAAATAGCTGAAAAAGAGCTTGCATTCCCGAACTGCTTTGCTTATAATGAGAGACGTAAAAAGAAGAAAGGAGATTAGAACAATGAAAGTACAGAATATCAAAGACGTGAACAAATTCTTTGAGGTAGTCGACAGCTGTAAAGGAAGAGTAGAATTAGTAACAGGAGAGGGAGACAGACTGAACCTGAAGTCCAAACTTTGCCAGTATGTATCTCTTGCAAATATTTTCTCCAACGGTGAGATTCCGGAGCTGGAGATCATCGCATACGAGAAAGAGGATATTGATAAACTGTTAGAATTCATGATTAATGGTTAATTAAAAAATGAACTGAACTGGCGCAACGATCCGAGAAATGGATTGCTGCGCCTTTTTATGTATAGGGAACTCTTGCAAGTGAGAAATTTTCTTAATGAGGACAGAGAACATGAATTTTGTACATCTGCATGTACACACGGAGTACAGTCTTCTGGACGGCTCTAATAAGATAAAAGAATATGTGGCGCGGGTAAAGGAACTGGGAATGAACAGCGCAGCCATCACGGATCACGGCGTCATGTATGGCGTGATTGATTTTTACCGGGAAGCGCGGGCACAGGGCATCAAGCCGATTCTTGGCTGCGAGGTTTATGTGGCACCGGGTTCCCGTTTTGATAAAGAAGCAGCCGGCGGCGAGGACAGATATTATCATCTGGTGCTGCTTGCTGAAAATAACCAGGGCTATCAGAACCTTATGAAGATCGTATCTACGGGCTTTGTGGAAGGTTTTTATTATAAACCACGGGTAGATAAAGAAGTATTAAGAAAATACCATGAAGGAATTATCTGTACCAGTGCATGTCTGGCAGGCGAGGTACAAAAGTATATTCAGAGAGGAATGTACGAGGAAGCCTGCAGGTCTGCGAAGGAGTATGAAGAGATCTTTGGAAAGGGAAATTTCTTTCTGGAACTTCAGGATCACGGGCTGCCTGAGCAGAAACAGGTGAATCAGGCACTGCTCAGAATGAGCAGAGAACTGGAAATCGAACTGGTAGCGACCAATGATATCCATTATACTTATGCGGAAGATGTGAAACCACATGATATTCTGCTCTGTCTGCAGACTGGAAAACGTCTGTCAGATGAAGACAGGATGCGCTATGAAGGAGGGCAGTATTATGTGAAATCTCCTGAGGAGATGGCCCGGTTATTTCCTTATGCGCTGCAGGCACTGGAGAATACCCAGAAGATCGCTGACCGGTGTAATGTGGAGATAGAATTCGGTGTAACAAAACTGCCGAAATATGATGTGCCGGAGGGATATACCTCCTGGGAATATCTGAATAAAATGTGTTGGGATGGATTCGCAGAGCGTTATCCGGATGATGACGGCCATCTTAAAGATCAGCTGACCTATGAGCTGTCTATTATCCAGAAGATGGGATATGTGGATTACTTCCTGATCGTATGGGATTTTATCAAATATGCCAGAGACCATGGCATTGCCGTGGGACCGGGACGTGGTTCCGCAGCGGGAAGCCTGGTTTCCTATACTCTTGGAATCACCAATATTGACCCGGCAAAATATCAGCTGCTGTTTGAACGTTTCCTCAATCCGGAACGAGTCTCCATGCCTGATATCGACGTGGATTTCTGCTTTGAACGGAGGCAGGAAGTCATTGACTATGTCGTGCGGAAATACGGAAAAGACCGGGTGGCACAGATTGTAACCTTTGGTACGCTGGCAGCAAGGGGAGTGCTAAGAGACGTAGGCCGTGTCATGGATCTGCCCTATGCATTTGTGGATTCTATTGCCAAGATGGTTCCGCAGGAACTGAATATTACGCTGGACAAGGCACTGCAGATGAATCCGGAATTTCGGAATCTTTATGAGACTAATGAACAGGTAAAAGAACTGGTCGACATGTCAAAACGTCTGGAGGGTCTTCCGCGCCATACTTCCATGCATGCAGCAGGTGTTGTGATCAGCCAGAAAGCAGTGGATGAGTATGTGCCCCTTTCTCGGGCATCAGACGGCTCTGTGACGACGCAGTTTACCATGACGACACTGGAGGAACTGGGACTTCTGAAAATGGATTTCCTGGGACTCCGCACGCTGACGGTGATTCAGAATGCCGTGCAGATGGCAGAGACGAGCAACGGCGTAAAGATCGATATAGACCATATTGATTATGATGACAAGGCGGTACTGGATTCCCTGGGAACAGGAAAGACCGACGGAGTGTTCCAGCTGGAAAGTACGGGCATGAAGAATTTCATGAAGGAGCTGAAACCGCAGAGTCTGGAGGACATTATCGCAGGTATTTCTCTGTATCGTCCTGGCCCTATGGATTTTATCCCACAGTATATCCGGGGTAAAAATAATCCTGACAGTATTACTTATGACTGCCCGGAGCTGGAGTCCATACTGGAGCCGACTTATGGATGTATTGTGTATCAGGAACAGGTTATGCAGATCGTGCAGAAACTGGCAGGTTATACACTGGGCCGTGCAGATCTGGTGCGCCGTGCCATGTCCAAGAAGAAGGCCGCCGTCATGCAGCAGGAGCGCCAGAATTTTGTCTATGGAAATGAAGCTGAGCATGTGCCGGGCTGCATTTCCAATGGCATCCCGGAAAAGGTGGCCAACAAGATCTATGATGATATGATCGATTTTGCAAAATATGCATTTAACAAATCCCATGCGGCGGCTTATGCGGTAGTGGCATATCAGACGGCATGGCTGAAATATTATTACCCGGTAGAATTTATGGCAGCGCTGATGACGTCAGTTATTGATAATTCTACGAAGGTGTCCGAGTACATTCTAGTATGCCGTCAGATGGGAATTCAGATTCTGGCGCCGGATATTAATGAAAGTGTCGGCGTATTTTCAGTATCAGACGGAGCCATCCGGTATGGATTGAATGCGATTAAGAGTGTTGGAAAACCGGTGATTGAAGAACTGATCCGGGAACGGGAAGCCGGAGAGCCTTTTAAAGATCTGGCAGACTTTATCGACCGCACGTCCGGAAAAGAAGTGAATAAGAGAACCGTGGAAAACTTTATCAAGGCGGGTGCGTTCGACAGTTTTGGAGCTAACCGCCGTCAGATGATGATGATCTATGGTCAGATGATGGATGATGCGGCACAGAAGAAAAAGAAAGATTTTGCAGGTCAGATGAGTCTCTTTGATTTTGCTGCGGAGGAGGATAAGGCATCCTTTAAAGTGAAGATACCGGATGTGTCGGAGTATTCCAAGGAAGATCTGCTGGCATTTGAAAAGGAGGTACTGGGATTTTATATCAGCGGACATCCGCTGGAAGAGTACGAGGAGCAGTGGAAGAATGGAATTTCCCATGTGACGACGGACTTCCTGCCGGTGGAAGAAGGGGAACTTCCCAAAGTACATGACGGAGAACGGGCGATCGTTGGCGGCATGATCACGGCGAAGACCATGAAGGCAACCAAGACCAACAAGATGATGGCGTTTCTGAATGTGGAAGATCTGGTCGGAAATGTGGAAGTTATCGTATTTCCGAGGGATTATGAGAAGAATGCGGCACTGCTCAATGTGGACAGCAAAGTATTTGTAAGCGGCCGCATTTCCGCAGAAGAAGATAAGGCCAGCAAGCTGATCTTGGAGAAAATCGTACCATTTGCGGTGGCATCAAAGGAGTTGTGGATTCAGTTTGCGGATATGGAAGAGTATCAACGGCGGGAAAAAGATCTCTACCGGCTTCTGATGGACAGCGAAGGAGACGATCAGGTGGTCATCTATGTAAAAAAAGAAAAGATGAAGAAGGTGCTTCCGATGAGCAGGAATGTTCGTGTAAACGAAGAACTCCTTGAAAAACTGTACCGGGAATTTGGCGAGAAAAACGTGAAAGCTGTTCAGAAGCGTATTGAAAATACAGCAAAAATGAATTAAAATGAATAGAGACTTGTTTTTTGGATAACTGTTTGCGGAGGAACGAACCATGGCAAAAGAGATAAAGACAATTGGAGTTTTGACAAGCGGCGGTGATGCACCGGGAATGAATGCGGCAATCCGGGCAGTTGTAAGAAAAGCCTGTGCTGCAGGAAAGAATGTAAAGGGTATCCGGAGAGGCTATCAGGGTCTTCTGGAGGAGGATATTATTGATATGTCCAGACATTCCGTGAGCGATATCGTGGACAAGGGCGGCACCATTCTGTTTACAGCCCGCTGCTCAGAATTCCGCACGGAAGAAGGACAGAAGAAAGGTGCGGAAATCTGCAGAAAACATGGTATTGATGGACTGGTTGTTATTGGCGGTGACGGTTCCTATGCAGGAGCACAGAAGCTTGCAGGACTCGGCATTAACACTGTTGGTGTGCCTGGAACCATTGATCTGGATATTGCATGTACCGAGTATACAATTGGTTTTGATACAGCAGTAAATACTGCCATGCAGGCGATTGATAAGGTAAGAGATACTTCTACTTCTCATGAGCGCTGCAGTATTATTGAAGTTATGGGACGAAATGCGGGATACATCGCACTTTGGTGCGGTATTGCCAACGGTGCAGAGGATATTCTGATTCCTGAGAAATATGATTATGATGAGCAGAAGATCATCAATCACATCATCAATAACCGTAAAAAAGGCAAGAAACATCATATTATCATCAATGCAGAGGGTATCGGCCATTCCACATCCATGGCGAGAAGAATCGAAGCAGCGACCGGAGTGGAGACGAGAGCAACGATTCTCGGATACATGCAGCGAGGCGGAAGTCCGACCTGCCGTGATCGTGTCTATGCGACCATGATGGGCTCTATAGCAGTAGATCTGCTCTGCGCTGGAAAGAGCAACCGTGTGGTAGGATTCAAGAACGGAGAGTTCTGCGATTTTGATATTGAAGAAGCACTTGCCATGCAGAAAAATATATCTAACTACATGATTGAAGTGGCAGGAGATATGTCAAAGTAATGATTACAAGCACAGCAAATCCGCAGGTGAAAAACCTGCAGCAGTTGATGAAAAAATCCTCAGTCCGCAGCGCCCAGGACGTCTTTCTTGTGGAAGGCATGAAGATGTTCCTGGAGGCGCCGCGTGAGCGGATTCAGAAAATATACGTTTCAAAAAGCCTGTATGAGGAAAAAGGACAGGCTTTTTTTGACGGTGTTTCCATGGAAATATTGGATGATCGTGTCTATGCAGCAGTGAGTGATACGAAGACTCCGCAGGGAATCCTCTGCCTTCTCAAACAGTATCACTATACACTGGAAGATCTGACAAAAAAGAGACACCCGTTTCTGCTGATTCTTGAGAATCTGCAGGATCCTGGTAATCTGGGAACCATTCTCAGAACGGCAGAAGGAGCCGGAGCAGATGGAATTATTCTGAGCAGGGATTCTGTGGACATCTACAATCCGAAGACCATCCGTGCTACGATGGGGGCAGTCTATCGATCAGGCCAACTATTCAACATATCTGGCAGATCCTGATGAAGATATGACCATATTCGGAAAAAGAGAAGACAATACAGCTGGTTTTGAACAGTACACATCCAATGAAGAAATCCCGCCGACAGTATCGGAAGGTGAATACGGATGGCTCTGTTCCGGCTATGAACCGATTTATTCTGAAGATGGTAAGGCTATCGCTTTGATCGGTGTGGATATCAGCATGAACGAAGTTGTCAGTCAGCAGATGGATTTCCTGAAGCAGATGCTGACATGGCTCATTATTCTGACATTGATCATTGTGATTCTGGTCATTTGCTATTTCCGTTATACACTGACAAAACCGCTTCAGAAGCTGGCCGGATCGGCCCAGACATTTGTTGCAAGAAGAGAGGAGAAAGGCTCAAAGGAACCGGTACAAACAGCTATTTCAGATCTCACCATCAAGTCCAATGATGAGATCCGCGACCTTTATGATTCTATTCGTCAGATGGAAACAGACATCAATCAATATATTCAGAATATTACCGCTGTTACTGCGGAAAAAGAACGCATTGGTGCGGAATTGAATATTGCCACACAGATTCAGTCTTCCATGCTTCCATGTATATTCCCGCCGTTTCCGAACCGTGAGGAATTTGATATATATGCATCCATGACACCTGCCAAAGAAGTTGGCGGCGACTTCTATGATTTCTTTATGGTGGATGACCGTCATATCGCCATCGTTATGGCAGACGTCTCCGGTAAAGGTGTCCCTGCCGCACTGTTTATGGTTATCGGCAAAACGCTGATCAAAGATCATACACAGCCGGGCATAGAT
>ENA-USUG01005164-USUG01005164.1-human-gut-metagenome-genome-assembly--contig:-NODE-5164-length-15251-cov-4.931198_pt1 | contig 15251 bp, 16 predicted proteins | sample MGYA00250059_ERZ773394 | MGnify/ENA primary metagenome ERZ773394 (study PRJEB29103, sample SAMN06111957) | human gut metagenome | biome: human gut; feature: ankylosing spondylitis patient; material... | reverse complement strand
CTGTGGTTTAATACATTCAGATACTGTGAACTTTTGATTTTTACCTGTAGCTCTGACTACTCAACAGGAGTGTATTGCCGCTACCTTTATCTGAATTGTTTATAAACTGGATGTTGCCAGAGTGTTTTCTCTGAGCACTTATTTCAATCAAGTCTACGATGATAATCGCTGGTGAATATCACAGTATCAGACTTTATGAAAGGGATGTACAATCTCATGATTTATCTTGGCATTGATATTGCTAAACTCAACCATTTTGCTTCTGCAATCTCTTCAGATGGCGAAATACTCATCGAACCGTTCAAATTCACAAACGACTATGATGGATTCTATCTACTGCTTTCCAAACTGGCACCACTGAACCAGAACAGTATCATCATAGGTCTTGAGTCAACGGCACACTACGGTGACAACCTTGTTCGTTTTCTTATCGGCAAGGATTTTAAAGTGTATGTTCTTAATCCTATTCAAACTTCATCTATGCGTATGAATAATATCCGCAAAACGAAGACTGATAAAGTCGATACCTTCATTATTGCTAAAACCCTTATGATGCAAGACTCTCCAAGATTCCTTACATTAGAGGATCTTGACTTTATCGAATTAAAAGAACTCAGCAAATTCCGTCAAAAGTGTATATTCCGTTCAAAGTGGGTTCTTCCGCAATTATCCGTCTTATCCGTTTAACAGTATAAGCTTAGCGGTCAATAACTCCTTGCCACAACGGCCATACATGCCCTGTGTGACATTTAGTTGTACAAATCAGTGGAAGTTCACACTGAAACATTTGAAAACGTTTTTGAATTACCTGTTTCATCATTGGATGAGTAATAATAACAAAATTCTCTTGTTGATTCTGTTCTACAATACAATCTAACAAATCACAAGTGAATATTTCCAACGATTCTGTTAAATTTCCATTGAAATTTATCCACGTAAAATCTATTCCAATCATTTTCATATCCTCCTTATGTTAATTTTTTTAATATCAATTCCTTATAAAATAAAAAATCTTGATTATTATGCAGATAAATTATGCCAAAGATATTTCCTCCCACAAATACCAACATTGCTTTCAAAAACCACTCCATAAAACTATTAATCTCCGGAAAACATATTTTAAATAAATGTGAAAAAGCAATACATACAACTATAGTTGATGCTGCTGACACAAAATAATATTTCCAATACTCTTTCATTTCTTTATTAAATTCATATTTATATAAAAGATATGGTTCTCGCCAAAAGACTGTACATAAGTGACTAACAATTGTACCTATGAATACACCTGGAATACCGAATAATTTGGTCATAGCAATAGAAACTATTAAATTAATTGTAGCTTCAATTAATGGACGTATTTTATCCTTAACAAACAATCCGCATCCATTCGTATAAGACATAGAAATAATTCTAGCGGTTTCAACAAAAAATTGTATACACAGCACAGTTACTGTTAATTCATCTAATAACATATCTGAACCAACCCAGATTATAATGAAATCATTCAGCAAGTTATATAAACAAACTGTGCACACACCAGTTATCCATAAATTTCCAAATAGTAATCGCCGATAACTAGCATATTTTTGTTCTATATTTTGTTCCACATGTGCATTTCCCAAAGATGATGTAAAACTTCCAAATACCTGATTCATTACAACACTTAAACTTGACAAAATCATGTTGTAATTTGAATACAGTCCTGTTGCCATAATTCCAACATATCTCGACAAAACTATATTATCCGTACTACTTAATACCGTCCCTCCAATTTTATGACATAATGTTGCTTTTGTGTCATTAAAAATTTGCTTCTTTTCACTCTTTGAAATGCTTTCTTTTATGCTAAACACAGCCTTATACATATGGCTTACCCATTCGCTGAAAACAAAATTCAATATAAGATTCAACAAAATACTGATTACTAATGTCCATATGTATTTATGTGTTGTTATCAATATCAATACCTGTAAAACATATCGAACGAATGTTATCAATGTTTGTATCAAAGAAGCAATATATTGCTTTTGATCAGCACTCAATATCGTCTGTTTATAAACAAATAGATACGATGAAAGTGTTTGGAACAGAAAAAGAAGATAAACCATCTGCAAATTAATATCCTCTGGAACTTCTGTAGTATCTTTAATAAAAAAATTCAAAAAAGGAAGTAAACATAACCCAACTAATAAAATAACCAAAGCAACACTAATATACACTTTTTTAAAAAAATTCATAAGCTGGCCAACTTTTTTTACATCATTTCTACTAATTGGCTCGTAAAAACGATATACTATAGCTGTGCTAATACCCAAATCCGCAAAGGATAATATTTGTAGAATATTAGTAAACAATCCATTAATTCCTAAATAATTTGACGATAAGATTTGTATAAAAATTGTTCGGTATACAAATCCAAGGATTGTATTAATTAAATTACAGCTCGTCCCAATAAATGATGCTTTTAATACATTTTGGGTTCTACTTTCCTGATTAAACATTATCTACCCTCTTTCAATTTTTCCCTTACTTTTTTTACTAATTTTTTTGGATGAGGTATATACTCAATACATTTAAATAAAATCTCTCCCAATTTTCCATATCTTCTTATAAAGTTTTGGTGTAATTCGATTTCTTTTTTTTCTGTTTCTGTTTTCCATGAACCCGCAAAATGATGTATGGCATAACTTCTTGATATTGGATGCTCAATTCCCGTCTCCAAAGATTTATTTGTAAATGTGTGCCAATCCATAAAATCTATTTTTATTTCAGATTCATCTAATACTTTCCTCATTACTTGGGGAAGTGGCGTTGTATCAAAGCTCCCATCTTCCATTACAAAATTTCTATCTGTATAATAATCCAAAACTTTTTTAATAAACGGAGCATTTTTTTCTGCACCAAAGCATCCCGCTTCTATATGTGGAAACACTTCACTTTCATAAGCCATCATATATTTATTATTGAGCAAATTATTGAATGATTTTAATACCTCAACATCCATATCTAGATAAATTCCTCCCATATTATAAACAGCATATAATCTTATATAGTCAGCAGCAAAAGCATACTTTTTATTATCAAATGCTTGGCTAACCCATGTAGACTTTTTTTTATCAAATCGATTAAAATCCCATTTTACAAATTTATATTCCGGGAGTTTTTCTTTCCAAGACTCCATATATTTTTTTAAATTTTCTGGTATTTCTTCATTGCTAAGCCAACAATAATGAATTATTTTAGGTATCATGATTTTTCAATTCCTCCATGTATAAATATACTTTAAATTCCTATTATAGTTCGATATGGTACAAGTGATGTACTTTCTAATAAATATGATATAAATGTACTAATATCACAAAAAGCAATACACAAAAAGCAAATTGTAAAGAGCATATCTCTCTTTCCAAATAATTTATGTTTCATTAGCGAATCATTCAATATATATCCCTCAAAAATATAAAATACAGCTGGTATCCTAAAAGCAATAGTATCTAGTCCCCAAAAAACAAGGTTTAATATTGAGCCCAAAAAATACATATTATAATACATTCTATTTTCATCATAATCGGAAATTAAATACAAACATATTCCAGGAATAACAACTCTTGCAAGTGAAAAATAATTCATTTCCTGCATTTTATCACCGGAATTTATAATATACTGCATTCCATGAATTAAATTACTACTTGAATTAAGCACGTATGATATGTATGGTGAAAAAGAAGATATAACTGTATCAAAGAATACTAATCTAAATGTAATACAACAAATATATATTAAAACTATATATTTCAACTTAATTTTTCTTTTTTTTAAAAATATTGCAAGCAGACCACATAGAGCAGCTGTATGAAATAATGTAGCAATCACAATAAAGAAAAAATACTTCTTTTTATTGTCTTGCATCAAATAGTAAACACCAACAATAACTAATGTCATTGCTAGTCCTTGTCTAACAGCATTTAACTCAAAAAGAACATAGAATCTTAAATAATAGCATGCCAGAACAACAAAAGGATATTTGATCTTCGCAAAAAATTTACATTTCAATCCTATTGATAAAACAGCTACCAAAAAACAATATACTCCATAATCTTCAGTAATAGCATGAACGATAAAATTAAAAAATTTAAATCCAATTTCTAGTGAAGAGACCTTTGTCATTCCATTAAATATGTGATAATAATGCCAATAATCCGTTTCCAAGCCATATCTTAAGCCTGCCATCAAGATAAGATATAATACGATCAAAAAATAACAGATTTTCTTCTGTCGTACTTTTAATCTTACATGGCATAATTCAAATAATGATGATATTAACAAAAATCCTAGTGGGATCAAATAAACTGTCATGTTTTCTTCCTTCCTTACTCTAAACTATAAGATTTAAATCCTTGTATAAATCTATTCATTACTATTTTGGCATTCTTCCGATGCAAAATGCTCTTGACTGTATTTTTAACTAGCTGTTCTGTCCAAGGAATGAGAAGTTTAGATTTTTTTCCAATTGCAAATTGTTTTCTATACATAGCTCCAATTCCAAAGGAATAATTGTATACTTTGCGTTCCTCTGAACTTTCGTCCTTAAAAATCAATGCATCTTTATGTGGATGATCAACTTTTATATCTCTATAATAAATAGTATTGTACCCATGCCAGAATGCACGCAGTAGGAAATCAGTTTCTTCTCCTGCTCCATATTTTGCCCCAACGCCAAAATCTTCATCAAACATTCCAATTTCATCGACAATCTTCTTAGGAAAGGTTATTGCAGGCGATGGACAATTTCTAATAATCTGTCTTGTGCTTAGTGATCTATCTATTTTTAGCTTAGAATAGTCAATAAAATCTATATTCTCAACAGCATTCCACATATACCCAGAAATAATGGAATTAGGATTATCTTCAAAATGCTTTTTTAATGCAGATAAATAGTCTTTCGAATAATATGCATCATCATCAGTTAAACAGACAAAATCACCGCTACATCGTTCTAATGCATAATTCCGTGCCTTAGAAAGCCCGTGAAATCCAACTCTATAATATTTTATCTGCTTTGAATTAAATACTTTTGTCAAATCCTCTGTTTTATCATTATCACTTTGATCAACAATGATTATTTCAAAATCTTGATAATCCTGCGCAAGAAGCGACTCAATACAATACTTTAATTCATGTGATCTATTTAAGGTGCCAATGATGAATGAAAATTTCATATTTTCTAAACTCCTTCTTACAAATGCCTTTAAAACATCACTAAAATCATTACTTAAATAATCAATTTACCTTAGTATATACATAATTTAGGCAAAAAATATTACTCTTTCAGCAGCCTACCTATATATGTTAATCTTCCGTCTTTTGTTGTTTCGTAATTCATTTTATATGTAAGCTTATGGATATAGGTGTCCCCCATAAAATCTCTAAATTCTTTTTCACTACAAATCTTATTTACGCTTGTTTCCAGAAAATCAAACACTCCTAAATTGTTTATGGGTACCACATCCATGGTCTTTCGTACATCTTCATACTCTTCATAGGCAATTGCCATGATACAATCGATAAGAAGATATCCAATCAAGGTATTTTCTTCTTCCCAATATCTGTCATATATATCATAGACAAAACTCATCAATTTACTGTTAGCATGAACTGCCACAAAACTAATAGACCATATGTCCTTAGAAACAACCCATTTTCTCTTGTTTCCATGACAAATAGAATAAAATGAATAATTTGAGATCTTTGTATCCAAATCACCTGTAAAATAATATGTGCTATCCAACCAAATTCCACCATATTCTTTAAGAATATTTATTCTAATAAGATCAGAAAACGCTGCCCTACTAATTTTTCCATCTTTATATTTTTTTATTATAAAATCTTTTAGTTCAATATACTCACCTAAATTTTCATCGGATAACAAAACTATCGTTCTATTGGTGCAATGTTTTTTTATACTCTCTACCGTATTTTCTACCGGAAATGGCAAATCATCAAATCCTTGTCCCCAATAAATCCATACAAATGAATCATTTCCTATTTTTTCATTTGTTTCTTTACATTTTTTATATTTATCGATAATATCTTTACATTTTATTCTTATGTATTGTTTGCACTCCTCATATCTTTTTTCATGTGCTATCGCGTTCAATTTATCGTTTTTCAGACGTTGCGCTACTCCATCAATCAATGTCCAAAATCCAAGTTTAAAGCTGTAATGAAAAAAATATGTAAATAGTAATTTGACATTAGAGATTTCTTTCTGTAGTTTGTATTTGTTCATCATTTGTTAACCATCCTTATCAATAATTTACTCGCCTGTGTTGACCATTTGAATCTACTTAAGTGAGCATCATCAGTATTTATGCTCTTTGTTATATAATTTTTACTCTTAATCATATCTATCAACGCCTTAAGATCACTCGATTTAAAATAAATCGCCATAGCGCCAAGTATCTCTGGCAGAGATGCAGCATCGGAAGATATTACGGGCGTTCCACACGCTAATGCTTCAAGCGGAGGAATTCCAAATCCTTCATACGAAGATGGAAAAACAAACACTTGTGCTAATTTATATATTGCAGGAAGATCTTCATCATCAACAAATCCTGTAAAATGAACATGCTGTAAAAAATCTTTTGAATAGTCATTTAGAAATCCATCCATTTTCCAACCTTTTCTGCCAGCAAGTACTATTTCTGCTGTTATACCTTCGTTAAAAAGTGATTCATAAGCATCTAATAGGAGCCTAAGATTCTTTCTTGGTTCCAATGTAGATAGGCACAGCACATAATTCTCTGGCAAATTATATTTATCTTTTATATTTTTCGTGTCCTCTTCGCTTAACTCATCTTTATTAAACTGATTAGAAATACCATTATAAATAACACTTACATTTTCTGTTTTTACATGAAGAATAGAGCATATTCTCCCCTTTGAGAACTCCGATACCGTGATAATCTTCTTATTGCAAAGAGAAGCTTTCCAATACATAATCCTAAAGTACCAAATCATATATTTTTTATTGCTGCCAGGACAATCCCAGCAGCTCAAATCATGAATAGTATTATATGCATTTTTGCTAAAAAAGAAAAAAGGAGCAGGAAACGCCGGAAAAAAATATCTATCCGCTTTCATTCCAGCCAATTTCAAAGGCAATATAATCTGATTAAAAATAAGCTTATTTGTACCTTTGATAACAACCTTTTCTACTTCATAGTCCTCAAACTCTTTGTGTACAGAATTTTTAAATAAAAGTATCCAGTGATGTTCTTCATGTTTTATAAGTTCTTTTGTTATAGATAATGCAAATCTTTCTATCCCCGAGAAATTATCAGCAAGTGATGTTAGGTCAATTAAGATTTTCATTTTTTCCCCTTTCTCTTCCACCTATCATTTTTATATTCTTTAATCTCTCTTTTGTTTCAATTAATGTTTCTTTTCCAACAATGAATGGAAGATATTTGTAAATAACATATGCAACTACTGACAAGACGACTGTCGCAATAAATGCCGATACAAAGCATATAAAGACTTCATGTGATAAGCCTACTTTTCCAAGCGTTACTTTAGTCACTTTAATCAACTGACCCTGAAAAGCAAAGTAAACTATCGAGTGTGTTCCAATAAATGAGAGGAGCTTATTTTTTTTTATTTTTCTACAGATTCCAACAAGAGCAAGAATTCCTAAAAACGCCTCTATGATATACAGAATTTCAATTCCAAATCGCTCATCATGCATATTAGCGTCATTATTAAATAAAATGCACAATAAACAATAAAGCACTACCAAAAACAAAATCGCTTTGTTATCTTCAATGAATTCAAACGTATTTTCATTTAGTCTAAATGCCAATCCCCATGATACAAATATCAATGCGATACAAGCTAACTCAAACTGCCATGGAAGCGCAACTCCTACCAATCTTATGTAGACAAATGCCCCCCCCCCGCAAATATGAGAGCATATCAAAATAGTTCTCAAATTATTTGAAAATTTTACGATTATATAAAATAGAAACTCACAAGTGAACAAACATGCAAGAAACCATAACGACTCATATCCGCCAGCTCTTTGAATAACAATACCAAGTAATCTAACATAAAAAGGAACTCCTTTAAAAATTCCTACGACTCCATTAATTAAACTCAACCAAACAAGGGGAACGAGGATTCCTTCAATCTTAGCCTTAAGAAAGTTTCCAAACGTCTTCTTCAAAGAAAAAGTATACCCACTCGCAAAAAAGAAAGCTGAAAGAAAAAAGGGGGCATACAACAGTCTTATACTTTCTGGGGGATCTGTATGTGAAAGGATTACAGCCAGCATACAACTTCCCTTTAGCAAATCTATCCATTCTATTCGCTTGATAATTCTTTTTATGTTCATTACTTTCTCCTATAATCTTGTCAACCCACACAATCTATTAGTTTTTTTTCTATACTTAATCGCCAGTCCCAGTATCTTCCTGTCATCCACGAGATACCTTTTCGCCATTCTCTTCGGGTCTTGTGTGATACGGAATAGCCACTCCAGACCGTGATCTGCCATCCATCTTGGTGCCCTCTTAATGTTCCCGGCTTCAAAATCAAAACTTGCACCTAATCCGAAGGAAATAGGCACGCCCAGTTCCTCGCAATGGTGGTACATAAACTTTTCCTGCTTAGGACAGCCCAATCCAACAATCAAAATATGTGGATTTACTTCTTTGATCATCCCTTTAATCTTATCTATCTCCTCTGGATTCTTTTCAAATCCATAAGGAGGAGAGTATGTACCTACAACCTGCAATCTCTTGTATCTCTTTGCAAGATTTTCTGCTGCCCTTGCTGCAACACCTTCTGCTGCACCCAAAAAGAACATCTTATATCCTTTTTTTGCAGCCATATCACAAAGCAGAGGGAATAAATCCGAACCGGATATTTTTTCTTTGATCGGCGTACCATACCACTTGGCAATCCAGAGCAGAGGCTTTCCATCTGTAAGAATCAAAGACGCATTAGCATACACATCCTGTAATTCTCTATTCATTTCCAACTGCACAATGTGATCTACGTTCGGAGTGACCACATAGGCATTTTTATTTTCCTTTATTAGAGAATCAATAGCCTGTAATGTTTCCTCCATCGTCAGATTATCAATTTCTGTATTCATAAACTTTAATCTGGCCATTTTCCACACCTCACTCTTTCACCTTTAGCATCTCACCTTAATAAGTTCAGCATCTCCTACTACCAGACATCTGCCCAGTCCAGCCGGAAGAAACAGAGTCTCTCCTTTACTAAACCGCATTGGCTTCTGATCTGCATCCATCGTCTGAACCTCACCATAGCCATCCAGACACATCAACACCTGAAAGGAAGTATCCATTACTGAGAACGCAAACCCTTTTGTGACTTGTATCTTTTCAGTTTCAAAATACTTACAACGGCAAAGAACTTCACGGGAGCATCCCGGATAATACTTCACCATATGTGGCTTCTGGCTCACATCCGGTGTAATACCCATATTCATGACCTGAACAGCTTTATTGAAATGCAGTTCACGCTTTTTTCCATTCTTGTCTACACGGTTATAATCATAGACACGGTAAGTCACATTAGAACTTTCCTGAATTTCAGCAACCAGAATGCCATCACCGATACCGTGGACTGTTCCTACTGGAACAAAGTAGGTATCACCCCTGTGGACTTTTACCTTCTGTAAGTGCTTGTCCAGTGTTCCGGTTTCAACCGCTTTTCTCAGAATCGCCTCTGTCACCTCATGCCGGAAACCATAAATCAGGCTCGCTCCTTCTTCGGCATCAATGACATACCACATCTCTGTCTTGCCGTTGTCACCCTCGTGTTCTCTTGCATACTCATCACTGGGATGTACTTGAACAGACAAGTCTTTTTTAGCATCAATGAATTTCACAAGGACAGGCAATTTTCCATCTTCCACTTTAGTTCCGATGTATTCTGGGTTCTGCTTTAATACCTCTGCCAACGTCAATTCCTCGTACTCACCGTTCACCACATAACTTGGACCATCTGGATGTACAGAGCATTCCCATGTTTCCGCAAGAGGAGTTAAATTTATCTTTTTGCCATATTCTTCTCTTAGTCTCGTGCCGCCCCAAATATAATCCTTTCCAATCGGCTTTAACTTCATGATCTCCATCCTACTGTTCCTCAGTCAAGGTCAAACTTGATCTTATCGCTAACACTGATCTCATCACCAATCTGAACTTCGACAATATCAAGAGGCGTGATTGCTTCGATTGTGTGCTTGCATCCTGCCGCAATCTTAATCACATCACCAGTACGAAGAACCTGCTCCATGCCATCTACAATCGCCTTGCCCTTGCCAGACACAACCGTCCATACTTCCTCACGATTGTTATGCATATGGTAGCTCATATGCTCTCCGGCCTTCATGGAAACCTTAACTGTCATAGAATCCGACTGTATATCAACAACAGTGTATGTACCCCAAGACTTCTCTGCATACATTGCCTCTGTTTCGATTTTCCCCACATAAGGCTTCATGTAGCCGCTGCGCTCCTTATCAGAGATCAGGATGCCATCACCGCTGGCAGCGATGATCATATCCTTGCAACCCATACAAAGAATCGGGATGTTCAATTCATTTACCACATTAGTGTTCTCGCAGGTATCATCAAGAATTGCTCTGCCCTTAGTCTTGTCAGCCATAACCTCGGCCATCATATTCCAAGTGCCGACATCCTTCCAGTCACCGCTATAACGCAATACCTGAATACTAGATTCCTTTTCTACAACAGCATAGTCGAAACTAATCTTTGTCAAAATATCATATTTATTGTAAAGGTCACGATAATCATCAAAGTCGATCATGCTATGTGCTTTGTCCAACAAATAGCCAAGTTTAAAAGCAAAGATACCCGCATTCCAAAGCGCACTCTGTGCCAGATACTTTTTGGCAGTCTCTACATCCGGCTTTTCCTTGAATTCTTTAACTTTACTAACATTTTCTCCGCTTTCTGGGATGATATATCCATACTTCTCACTCGGATAGGTTGGCTCAATACCCATTAACGTGAGATTTGCATTACCCTGCTCAGCCAGTTTCTGCAACTGCTTAACAGACTCATAATATGTATTGTCAACATACGGGTCGACAGGACACACTACAACCGCTTCATCAGAACCAATCCCCAACTCATCATGGAGATACGTTGCCGCCAATGCGATTGCTGGGAATGTATCTCGACGACAAGGTTCTATACAGATGGACGCTTTGTCCCAAAGTTGGTTCTTAATGGCACTTGCCTGTGATTTACTCGTTGCAATCGTAATCTTTGCATTTGCATCTACTGTGATAATTTGACGATAAACACGCTGCACCATCGACTCATATTCATCTCCATTTTTAAACAGCTTAATAAACTGTTTGCTGCGAACATCATTGGAAAGGGGCCACAGACGTTTACCAGAACCACCAGAAAGTAAAATCAAATTCATATTTTTCTCCTTTAGCATGTTAAAATATAACCATTTTTTTGTTTTTAAATTATCTATTTTTATAGCTTATTTTCTATTTAAATAGCACTGTGCATAAAACTACATTGATCCATCTTTCCTAAAGACAACCAAAACGGTCTTAAATAATATTTTTATATCTAGACCAATGTTCCAATTATTGATATACTCTTTATCAAGACGTACTACCTCTTCAAAATCAGTGATGTCACTACGTCCGCTAATCTGCCACATGCCTGTAATTCCTGGCTTTATCGCCAATCTCGCCCGATGATGCAGCTCATATAAAAGCGTTTCTGAAATTAAAGGTGGTCGGGTCCCAATAATAGACATGTCACCTCGTAGTACATTAAAAAACTGCGGAAACTCATCCAGACTTGTCCGTCTAATAAAGTCACCGATTCCTGTCTTATGTGTTCCATCCGGAAGAATCTTATTCCCAATAACTCGTGGATCAAAATCCAGTTTAAACATCTTTCCATCACCAAGTTTGTTATCTTTCATAAGTTCTGCCTTGCGTTCCTCTGCATCCAAATACATACTACGGAATTTATACATCTTAAAATGCTTTCCATTCTTTCCGATACGTTCCTGTGCAAAGAAAATCGGACCCGGTGATGCAATATAAATTGCCGGTCCTACAAAGATACAAATAATTCCCGTAAGAATACAACCAACCAAACCGCCTGCAATATCAATCAACCTCTTTAACATAAGCTGGAAGGACGATGCAGAGTTCATGCTTGTAGTAAGGACGGTATACTCTCCAACTCTTTCTACAAATTGTTTTTTCCCAACTTCCTGCACAATCTTAGCAAGATTTAAGTGAATGGTTACACCGGTTTCTGATAACTGCTCCATCATCTCTTTTGGATATGGTTCACTTTCTGGCACCACAACCAGAACTTCATCAATCCATTCCTGGCATACATACTGCGGTGTCGTATTCTCATTTGCTACTACTTTCACTCCACGAATAGTTCTTCCTGTCCAGTTATCATCTATAACCGCCACACCAGCAATGTTATATCTGGCATAATTGTGTTCTTTCATAGAATCTACTACCTGCTCGACAACTGTGGATGTCGTAACGATCAATAATGATCTCTCTCCATCTCCATTTACCATTCTCTTTTTCAGATATCTCTTCCAGAGTTCTCTGACAACATAAGTAATCAATATATAAATAATGACAGTAAGCATCAATGCAAGTCTGGAATACAGTTGTCCTTCTTGTAAGAGAAACAGATACAGAATTGCCAATGCTCCTACTATGATTGAGTGTTGTACAGTCGTAGAAAAATCTTTATAATATCCACTTTTTAAAATACCTTTCAGTGTTCCAAAAGACACAAGCACTATTAAATCTGCCAATTCCAGGAAAAGTGCCATATTTCTATATAAAATTGTTGCATATGGGTTAAATCCATAACCGCTGACTGCATATGCAAGTACAAATGCAACCTGCAGGCAGATCATATCTAACACAATAAAGTCTGTGTGCTTTAACCAGCCCTCATTATCTTTTCTATACATATCTTTTTCTCATTCCCCTTTTATAATTTCTGTCTGGTTCGTCTTCTTCAAGCTGCACAATTTGATTAGATATCTTAACGAACAAAGAATTTATATATATCAACCTACCGTTCATCACCTGAATCCATAGATTATTTTCAGACTTACATAAATAACTAATACTCAAAGTACCTATTGCTAATAACACTGCAACTGTTTGAAGCATTTTTTAAATAAAATGGAATATTAAGGATCTGCAACCTTGTCAGAAACAATATTCCTACCAGAACCGAATATCCCAACAAAGTCACACTGTTTTGAATTTCTTGATGTGCAACAAGACGATTTCTATATTCAGTTTTCTCAATGATGTTTTTCCCTTTTACAGGGTGTAGGGAATTGCTCTCGCAATAAAGTGTTCTCCTGTGTAACATTTTCTTTTCCTCACTTTACTCCCCCCCCCGACAAAATCGAGGGCTACTTTCTTATCTCTTTTTTCTCATTTATTTCCTATATTTTTCTCCAACGGCAAATAACCCGTAAATGTCTTTTGATGGACATTCGCAGGCTCAGCCGTTACCTCCTATTGTAATTTTCATTTGCTCATTATAGATTGGGTCAAAATAAGCATCCAGGAAACCACTTTATCCTATTTGTTTTTCGCTGAGAATCCAGAAGCTTCCTAATAAAAATTACACTAAAAGGGGAACGCTAAGCCAGCGAAATCCTTGTAAAATCAAGTCTTTTCTTGGTTGACCCTATTATACCGCTATCCCCTTTAAGTACATTCCAGAACTGTGGAAATTCATCTAATGAAGTCTTCCTAATAAATTCTCCAACTCCCGTCTTCTTCGTTCCATCCGCCATTATCTTATTCCCAATCACTCGTGGATCAAAATCAAGTTTAAACATTCTACCATCGCTCATCTTATTCTGAGCCATGAGCTCTGCTTTCCGTTTCTCCGCATCCATATACATACTTCGAAATTTGTACATCTTGAATGGCTTTCCATTCTTTCCAATCCTGATCTGCGAAAAGAACACCGGTCCTGGAGAATTAACATAAATTACAGGACCTACAAACACAAAAATAATTCCAGTCAACAAACATCCCACAAGTCCACCGGCAATATCCATAATTCTCTTAGCCAATGCCTGACGATCTGTTGCGTAGTTCATCGTTGTGGTAAGAACCGTATAACCACCTATCATTTCAACAAATTGCTTCTGCCCTGTCACCGGTTTGATACGTGATAGATTCAAATGCACAACCATTCCCATTTCCAACAGTTCATCTATCAGTTTCTGTGGATATTCATTTTTTCCGCTAACATTAACCAGCACTTCATCTACCCATCTCTGACAAATATAAGCAGCTGCATGCTCCATATCTGCAACTACTGGAATGCCACTGATTCGTTCCCCTATCATATTACAGTCCATTAATATCAGACCATTGATATTATAACGGTTATAATTATTTTCAAGAACACTTGCTATCACATCTGAGGCAATATCTAAGGTTGTAATAATATAAAGAGAATGCTCTCCACCCTCTATCATTTTTATTTTGAGATGTTTTTTCCAGAAAAGTCTTGCCAGATATGTGAATCCTACATAAAAAACTCCCATCAGGTAAAGCACGATTCTGGAGAAGAAATGACCACCGTCAATAGAGAACAGGTATAATCCGGCGCCCAACTCCAGGATAATGGTCTGCTTGACCACTGCATTGAATTCCAGATAATAGCCTCTTCTTAGAACGCCTTTGTATGTTTCAAATATTACGCACACACACAAATCCAACAACCATAAAAATATTGCTGTATTTCGATAAATTTCATTTTGATAAAGATTGAGGACAGTTCTGTTACGGATCCAATCGGCCAGCAAGAAAGCCAGACTGATACACATCAAGTCAATAAAGATAAAATCTTTATGCTTATACCATCCTTTAGATTTTTTTTGATACATATTTTTCTTTTCATCTTCCTTCGTCGCACATTTTTTCACTACAGATGATTTTACATAATATGAAATATTTTGTCAATATTTCTATTAAAATCCATCTAAATATATCTTTTTAAACAAAGTAATTTTTTCAAAACAATCTTTTTTTGTAAACTATTTAACAAAAACATTAAAGAATCCAAAAACAGCCGCCATTTCTGGCGGCTGCATTTTATTTCTGAATTACCGAATAATTATTCAGCATCTGCAACAACAGT
>ENA-USUG01005162-USUG01005162.1-human-gut-metagenome-genome-assembly--contig:-NODE-5162-length-15264-cov-52.054125_pt1 | contig 15264 bp, 19 predicted proteins | sample MGYA00250059_ERZ773394 | MGnify/ENA primary metagenome ERZ773394 (study PRJEB29103, sample SAMN06111957) | human gut metagenome | biome: human gut; feature: ankylosing spondylitis patient; material... | reverse complement strand
AAGAGTTTTATGGCGGGTTGCATTGCCAATGCCCTGATGGAACAGGAAGTGGCCGTCTGCATGACGAATTTTGCCCGGATCATGAATGAACTGAATAATGCCTTTTCCGGGCGGAATGAAGTCGTGGACAGGCTCTGCGGCTATCCGTTGCTTGTCATTGACGATTTCGGTATGGAGCGCGGCACGGAATATGCGCTGGAGCAGATTTATAACATCATCGACAGTCGTTACCGCAGCCGAAAACCACTGATCGTCACCACGAACCTGACCCTGACGGAGTTGAAGAACCCGCAGGATACCGCTCACGCCCGTATCTATGACCGTCTGCTGGAACTGTGTACACCGATTGCCTGCACAGGCCCCAGCATGAGAAAGGATATAGGACAGGCAAAATTGAACTTGCTGAAAACACTTCTGGCTTGAATGGGAGGAACGCGATTGCAAGAAAACGGCACAATGAATTGGCTGGCGCAGATCCGCCAGATGAAGAACCGGGATATTCGCACGATAGAACAGCATGAACTGCAGCAGGATGCAGTGGAACACGGATTACCACAAGAGGAAAGGCTGAAAAATCTGCTGGATAAGGTCCGAAATCCTTATTGCTATCTGGACAATGGAATTATTGTAAAGCTGAATTTTGCACCAAGAGGGAGCAGCACACTGTCTGAGCGCGTTGGCAGGTGCTTTCAGTCTGCCAGCTGAAAATGCAGAGAAACTTTCGGCAAGCTGCTGAAAAATCGCGCAGAAAAATTTTACACTTTAATGCGATAAAGCACTGGACAAAAGATGATGATTCTGGTAAGCTGTTTACGGGTAAGAAAATAGGAATGTGCCAACTGAGCAGAACTTGCTCGGTGGGCTTGTTCTACATACAAATGTGGAGCCTTTCACTTCTCTGACGAACAGTATTGCCGATTCGTTAAGGAGGTGGAAGGCTTTTGTTATACCCTGATATCTATTCGCAGAAGAAACCGCAGCAAAATTCAACTCGTTATCGTACAGCTTTGTATTTGCGTTTATCCCGTGAAGATGGCGATAAGACAGAGAGCGACAGTATTGCAAACCAGCGGACGTTGCTGGAAGCCTATGCCGCAGATCACCCGGAACTGTGCATCGTGGATGAGTTTGTGGACGATGGCTACTCCGGCTCAAACTTTGAACGGCCTGCGTTCCAAAGGCTGTTTCAGGAACTGGAGCAGGGGACTATCAACTGCATTCTGGTGAAAGATTTGTCCCGATTTGGACGGAATTACATTGAAGTGGGACGTTATCTGGAACGCATTTTTCCGGTCATGCGGGTCCGGCTGATTGCAGTGACGGACAACTATGACAGTCAATCTGCGTGGAAGACCAGCGATTCCATCATGGTTCCGATGCGGAATCTGCTCAACGATGCCTACTGTCGGGATATTTCCGTCAAAATCAAGAGTCAGCTTGCGGTAAAGCGGAAGCGCGGCGATTTTGTGGGAAGTTTTGCAACCTATGGATACCAGAAGGATCCCAGCAATCATACCAAACTAATCGTGGACGAACTGGCAGCGGAAACAGTGCAGAACATTTTTCACTGGAAGATCAGTGGCATGAGCAATCAGAGCATCGCAGACCGATTGAATGCGAAAAAGGTGCCGTCCCCGGCTGCACGAAAGTTGCAGAGCGGTGCAAAGCTGAGCCTGCATTTCCGCAAGAGCGATGAGCCTCCATGGTCCGCCAAAGCAGTGGACCGTATTCTGCACAACGAGGTCTATATCGGAAAACTGGTGCAGGGAAAGACAAGGAGACTGGACTATCGCTCCAAAAAGAAAATGAACGTGCCGATGCGGGACTGGACAATCGTGGACAATACCCATGAAGCAATCATTCCGGCAGAGCAGTTTGAACTGGTGCAGCGGATTCTGGAAACCGAAACACGCAGGCCGAACGATGCCGAAACGGTGGCCCTGTTTGCAGGCTTTCTCTACTGTGGGGACTGCGGCAGCCGGCTGGTGCGCAGGTCGGCCAGCTATAAGGGAAAGCGGTATATCTATTATCAGTGCTCCGGCAGCAAGCAGAACAAGGGCAGCTGCACGAGCCATAACCTGCGGGATGAAAAGCTCTATAACATTGTGCGGAATGCGCTCCAGATGCAGATCCAGATCGTGATGGAGGAAGCAGAGTTTGTAGAAAGCATCCGGCAGGCCCAGCAGGAACCCTACCGTGTGCGGCGCATCGAACGGCAGATTCGGCAGCTGACTGCAGAAAAGGCCCATACACAGGGCATTAAGGAAAAATTGTATGGGGATTACGCAGAGGAAATCCTCACACGGGAGGATTTTTTGAACTACAACGAACTGTACAGCAAGCGGATTGAAGAGTATGACCGCAAAATCACAGAACTGGAAGCGGAACAGCGAAATTTACAGACTGCTCCAAACGCTTATCCGTTTCTGGATGTGTACCGTAAGTATCGAAAATTGGAAGAAATCACCCGCCTGATGATTGTCGAATTGATTGAGAAAATCGAAGTCTATGAGGGCAATCGGGTGGAAATTACGTTCCGATTCCAGGACGAAATTGCAGACCTGCTGGAGGAATTGCACCAAAAGCAGCATGAAGTGTCAGCTTGAAAGAAGGTCGTGATTTATGGCAAGAGTAAGCAAGAAAGTAAGTGCGGCGCAGCGGGAAGCCGAGAACGCGCAGCACCGTATCTGGAAAACCGCAATTTACGCACGATTGTCTAATTTCGATGATGTGCTTCGGAATACGGAATCACTGGAAGTGCAGATTTCTTACATCAAAGAGTATATCAACCACCGGGATGATCTGATGCTGCTGGATGTGTTTGCGGACAAGCGGTGCACAGGAATGAACTTTGACCGCCCGGAATTTGAGAGGCTTCTAAAAGCACTGCAGAAGCGGAAAATCGACTGCATCGTGGTAAAGGACTTCTCGCGTTTGGGCCGCAATTTCGTGGAAACAGGCCAGTATCTGGAACAGGTGTTTCCGCTGTTCGGCGTAAGACTTATAGCCATCAACGATAACTATGACAGCCTGAACAGCCAGAGCCGTGACGGGATGCTGGTGCCGATCAAGAGCATGATCAATGAAATGTACTCGAAAGACCTGTCCCAGAAGATTCAGTCGTGCTTTCGTTCTAAGGAAGCACGTGGAGAAATCTATACCCCTGTTCCATTTGGCTACAAAAAGGATCAGAAGAATCATTTGGTTCTGGATGAGGAAGTCAGCGATGTGGTAGTTCGGATTTTTCTCTGGAAGAAATCCGGCATGAAAGAGCGCGAGATTGCAAAGAAGCTGTCTGCTCAGGGAATCCCAACACCTTTTATACGCCGTTGTCAGTTGGGTTATATGAGAAATACCTCACGGGTAAAGGGCCCTGCATGGCAGCCAGCTTTCGTGACAAAGGTTCTGGAAAATCCGGTCTACACGGGAACCATGGTGTATAACCGCATCGCCTACGATGAAGCGAATCGGAAAATCGGGCAGAATCCACGGGAAAGCTGGCGGATGGTGCCGGACAGCCATCCGGCGATTATCAGCTGGGAACTGTTTGATGAAATTTCCGCATTACGGGAAGCCGAGCAAGCAGTCAAGGAAGAGCGAAAAAAGTGGTGCAGACAGCGCAGAGAGAACAATCCGAACATCTTCAAAGGCAGAATCTTTTGCAAAAAGTGTGGAGAAAAATTGGTTTGTCATTGGCAAAGTGATGGTACGCTGTATTTTTACTGTGCATCTTGCCATGTTTCCATCTCAGAGAAAGACCTATGGAACGGCATCCATAAGGAACTGCACCAACGGTTAGAAGAACATAAGAACCTGAAAAAACTGATGCAGAAGAATTCGGGGAAAAGCGGCATTGAAACGAAGAAAGCGGCATTGAACCGTGAAATGGAACGGCTGACGGGCAACATCGTTCGACTGGAATCACAGAAGCGCAGCGGTTATGAGCAGTATGTCCTTGGAAAAATTTCAAAAGAAAAGTTCTTGGAATTGAAGCAGGATGCAGAGAATGAAATCACAACACTGAAACAGACAAAATCTGAAAAAGAGAAAGAACTGGCCGTTGTTCAAGAAGAATTGCTGAAGAAAAAGCAGATCGCAGGCAGCACAGAGGTCCTTTTAACGGCAGACAACCTGCTGCAGTATGTAAAGAAAATTGAAGTGGATCGCAGGAAAAGCACTTACACAGAATTTTTACTGTAATGAAAAAGGAGAGCAGGACAATGAAAGAGAAAATCTACGATGCCCGGACAGGAATGGAATATGTTTTGGTAGGTGATTATTACCTGCCAGCCTTGCAATTGCCACGGTCTCGTCCGGTTGGCCGCTGGGGGATGCTGCATAAGGCGTACCTGAAACTGCGAAAACCGGCCTATTACCAGAGCTTGCTGCTGAGCGGAAAGCTGGACGCTGTTTTGGCAGACGTGGAAGAACAGGCAGCAGAGCGATATGAGGTTTTGATCGAGCAGATGAGCCAGCGGGAGAGCATTTCAGAAAAACTGAAAGAAGAAAATCAGATGGAGTGGGTGCGCCGTATGAGAAATCTGGAAAATCGTGCAGCAGAAATCGTAAAGGCAGAATTGATCTACACGTTTGAAAGGCGGTGAGCAGCAGATGATCGGAACCTATTACCGGCTTTCACTTGCAGACGAGGATGTGGGTGCTGATAAGGCCGAGAGCAACAGCATTCAGGGCCAGCGCGGACTGGTAGAGGGGTATATCATGGCTCGCCCGGAACTGGCTGCAGAGCCACGTCAGGAGTATGTGGACGATGGCTACTCCGGCACCTCCACGAGCCGCCCGGCGTTCCAGCGGCTGATTCAGGACGCACAGGATGGCAAGATAAAAACGATTATCGTAAAGGATTTTTCCCGATTTGCCCGTGATTACATTGAGGCGGGCGATTATATGGAGCGCATCTTCCCGTTGCTGGGCGTTCGCTTCATCTCCGTCAACGATGGGTATGACAGTGGGATGCAGGCCGGAAACGATGTGCGCGGACTGGAAGTAGCCATCAAGAACATCATCAACGCATCCTACAGTCGGGACCTTTCCGCTAAAATCGCAGCAGCCGATCATGTGATGCAGAAGAAAGGAATGTATCTCGGAGGATACCGCCCGTTTGGATTCCTACCGGACCCGAACGACTGCCATAAGCTGATCCTTGACCCGGTAGCCAGCCAGTATGTGCGCCTGGTTTTTGAACTGGCATTGCAGGGCAACAGAACAGGAACCATCGCAAAAATCCTGAACGAAAAGCAGATTCCAACTCCGGCAGCGTATCACGTGGCGGAAAATCATGTGTACAGCGAGCAGAAAGCATGGGACTTGCAGCGCAGCCATTGGACAAGCGGAATGGTTTACCATATATTGAAAAATGAGAAGTATAAGGGAACCTACGTGGGCGCGAAATTCATTATGCCTGTTCCGTGCAAACATCGGGTCCTGCGCGCTCCCTTGGAACAGCAGGTACGAATCGAGGACAGCCATGCCGCTATTGTGACCCCAGAAGAATTTGCACAGGCGCAAAAGGTCATTATGCTGCAGCATGGGAATCATCAGGCCGGGAACTACACAAAACACCAGTATCCCTTGAAAGGCAAGGTCTATTGCGGCTACTGCCAGAAGCTGATGAAATATCGTGTACTCAAGAAGCTTGGCTCCTCGTTTAACTGCAGATTTTCGGCTGCAGCGGTGGACAGCCCTTGCAAGCGAATCCCGATTTCCGAGGAACTGCTGGAACATATCGTCCGAAATGCGCTGACAGCGCAGATAAAGCAGGCGGAGCATATACTGGAAATCCTGCACGAACGGGAACGCAAAGCGTTGATCTGCTTTTCCGCACTGGAACGGCAGGAAGAAAAGCTGAGTGCAGAAAAGGCAGAGCTCGTAAAACTTCGTGTTGCACTGTATGAGCAGTATGCCGACGGAAATATGAGCAAGGAAGAATTCATCCGGCAGAGAGATGCCTACAGAGTGCAGGAAGATGAAAGAATGGAGCAGATTCAACGACTTCGTACCGAGAAAGATCAAATTTTCCAGCCTGTGAAAAAGGATACGGATAGTTTGCAAGCCGTGATGAATACGGTGGGAGAAGTTGGCGATGTGATGCATCTGTCGCAGAATGTGGTGGGAACCTTTATTGACCGCATTGAGGTTTTCAACGATGAGCGCGTGAAAATTCGTTTTACATTTGAGGACACATTGAAAAGTTACGAAACAGGGTAAGAAATGATATTTGCGTTTTTGGAAAGTTCATGCTACAATAACTATAGAAGGGAGTGTGGAGGAAATGGTTCTCCAGTACTATGTGGTAGAAACTGCGACCGGAAAACAGATTGAGATCGATATTGAATCGGCAACCAACGAAGACCTGACCTCTACAAAGGAAAAGTGGCAATCTGATTGGACGAGTGAATTTATCCGCGATCCAAAGCTAGAAAAGTATGTAGCGAAAACAGATGCTGGCGAAATTGTAGCATTGGGTGCATATCGGGAAGATGATCACGGAATATCAGTTTTTATTGCGAATATTGAAGCGCATCCTGAGAGTAATCCGACAATTAGCACAGTGCGTAAATACGCAGGTATTGGCCGAATGATGATTGCTTATGGTATTCAATTGTCAATTGATAGTGGGCATGGCGGCATTGTTACCTTTGAAGCAAAAACAGATGAACTATATGATCACTACATCAAAGATTTTCATGCAGTTCCGATTTTTCAGCCACATTCGGGAGGCCCAAAGCTGCTTATGCTAGCTGATGAAGGCGCACAAGAAATTTTCAGTACCTACTTATCTTAAAGATTGGAGGGTTCAGTATGAAAGATCAAGAACTTGAACTGCAGGTTGCTCCTATGAGCAATGATACAATGGAATATTTGAATGTTTTATTTGGCGTATGCAAACGCTTTAAAACAGATTATTACCATGCAACACCGAAGCAGCGTGAATTTATTGATGCAGTGGCTACGCACGAGTATCAGTTAATGAAAGCCCATGAGAAAGGGTTGAGCCGTGCTTCTGTCCCTCCTTTTATGGGAATGAAGCGGAGCGAACGCAGCAATAATATGCCTGCTTGATAGTAAGAGAATAAGCTAACACAATAACTGCCCGCATAAACCACAGACAGCACCCAAGATGATTCGAGGGTGCGTCTGCGGCTTATGCGGGCCTTTTTATTTTGTGATTTTAATACGGATGGATGTTAAATTCCAAGGCTGACAAGAGTGGCCTTTAACTCCCTCGCCGTGCGGATAATGATTTCCTGCTCAGTTTCGTTGCAGTCTAATAAGAGGCGATGTAAATCGGAATCAGAGGAAGAAAGAGAATAATCGAGACTGTCAACCAGTAACGCATCGACAGAAATATGTAGAGCATTGGCGAGATCAACCAAGATTGGCAAACTGGGGGTCTTGACTCCGTTTTCAAGATAGGCAATATATTCACGACTACAGTTGGTCAAATCGGCAAGCTTTTCCTGAGTCATGCTGAATTTTAAACGATAAAAACTGATTCGTTTACCTAAAGCAATGCGATTAACGGACATAGAAAACATTCCTTTCTTACGCCCGCATAAGACATTACCATTATTTACGCTTTTAGTCGTAATAACAAGAAGAGAATAAAGAGTTCAGAGTACATAAGTGTTCACCCTCATCAATCGTGTATTCTGAAAGCAAAATGTAAACCACCTGTTTACATTCTGGAGCACGTGTAAACAGGTGGTTTACAGAAAAAATCATCTGAAAAGAGTATAATAAAAGCATGAAATCAAGCTGCGAAAATAAAGTGGGGAAAACGAAATGGAACGGCTGCTGACACTGTATAGCGAAGTTCAGTCAACGGATGTACGGTGGTTGTGGTATCCGTTTATCGCAATCGGGAAAATCACACTGCTGCAAGGTGATCCCGGTGATGGGAAATCCACTATGATGATGAATCTGATTGCGGAACTTTCAACAGGAGGTAAGACCCCGGACGGATGCAAAATTGGTGCGCCGCAAAAAGTGATTTATCAGTGCTCAGAGGATGGCGTTTCAGACACGATTAAGCCCCGTCTGGAACGCTGCGGAGCAGACTGCAGGAAGATTGCTTTCATCAATGAAGAAGTTTATAACGGCCTTACATTGGATGATGAGCGTATCCGTCAGGCAATCATTGAATTTCGACCGCGATTGGTCGTGATTGACCCGATTCAGGCTTATCTTGGCAGTGATTCGGATTTGCAGATTGCCGGCAGGGCACGAAAACTGATGCGCCGTCTTGGAATGTGGGCTGCTGGCTATGACTGTGCCATCGTTCTGATTGGCCACCTCAACAAAAAAGAAGGCTCCAAAGGGCTGTACCGCAGCCTTGGCAGCATTGATGTTGTGGCAGCAGCGCGAAGTGTTTTGCAGGTGGAGCGAGACACGGAAGAACCTAATATAAGAATTGTACATCAAATAAAAAACAGTCTTGCACCTACGGCAGAGGATATCCGTTTTTCTATTTCTGCCGAAAGTGGTTTTCAGTGGCTGGAATGTAGGCCACAGCTCTTTGAAAAACAACAGCCGGATACCGAACCTGAATTTGATACCGAGCAACAGAAAGCTGTCTACTGGATTAAGCATTTCCTTGAAAAAGGCGATATGAGCGCGAATGAAATTTATTGCCGTCTGGACAACGAGGGGGTCAGCAAACGTGTGGCGCGGATGGTGAAAACAGAAATGGGAATCCACTGCTACCAGAAGAAGCGGAGGTGGTATTGGAGCGTTCAGCCGGAAGAAGGTGTTATGAATGGATCGCAAGTATAAGGTTGGCGGCTATGTGAAACTTGCAAAACTGTGGGAACGCTCTAAGGATGCAGCAGTAGCCTATCACAGTTCCTACTATGCTGAAAAGTTTAGGGATGATGCGGATAAAAGGCTGGTTGGTGTCTATATTGACATCACAGGGAATAAGGAAATTTATAAACGCCCGGAAATGGTGCATCTGCTCAAAGATTGCAAAAAGGGGGCCGTCAATCTGATTTTTTCACAGACAAGGGCCTACCTTGCAGCGAATACCTGTGATTTTTGTTTTCTGCTGCAATATCTGTTTGATTTGCCGATGCGAGTGGACATTGTTACAGATGATGACGACCAGAGAATTGACACGATTCTTGATGTTGAGAATCAGCGTCAGAACCTGAAAGAATTGGCCGAAAAATATACATCAATCCGAAGGAAAGATTATCTTGAGTGGAGAATTCGACTGGAAGATGAAATGACAAAGGCTGAAGAAAAATGAACGTAGAACATATCCCAGCAGAAGATGTGGACATGCTGCCGTGTGGAGCAGACTGGCAGAGTAGGCATTTGGAGTCCGAAAAGAGAAAAGCTGAAATTCGGGACAGAATCCATAAGCAGGCAGAACAGGGCCAGAAAACGGCAAAAGACTACTTTCGTCCGGCGAAACCGACACCGTCGATTTACGACAGCGACCTGAAGCGTGTGGCGGTTTATGCCCGTGTCAGCACTTCCAGCGAAGAACAGATTTCTTCCATTGAAAACCAGACTCTATATTACACCAAAAAGATTGCAGAAACGGAAAACTGGAATTTGCAGGACATTTACAGCGATGAAGGAAAATCCGGCACATCGCTGCGGAAACGTGATGCGTTTAAACGCATGATGCGAGATGCCAAAGACCAGAAGATGGATTTGATTATCTGTGCCAGCATTTCACGTTTTGCTCGGAATTTTTCAGATTGCATGACGCAGATCGCGGCCCTGAAAACCATGCACCCGGCACATCCCATTGGCGTGTACTTTGAAACGGAAAACATCTACACGCTGAATCCAAGCAGTCAATATAGTCTTGACATTCAGGCTCTTTTGGCAGACTGGGAATCGGGCAATAAGAGTCGCCGCATGATCCTTTCGTATGACCAGCGTATTATGACAGGTCAGTACCCGGTGGCTGACCTGATGGGGTATCGGCATACGAAGGATGGACAGCTTGTGATCGAGCCGGAAGAAGCAAAGACGGTGCGGTTTATCTTTCTGGCATTTATTCAAGGGTATAACTACAATCAGATTGCAATGATCCTGACACAGAAGAAGCGCAGCACCCTGCGCGGCAGGCAGGAGTGGAACGGTGTGATGGTAGCAAACATCATGAAAAATGAACGCCGCTGGGGTGATCTGGAAGCCCGGAAGAGCATCGTGGTGGACTACAAGCTGGGCAAGGTCACAAAGAATAATGGAAATCGCTGCTCTGCCTATGTCCCGGAACATCACGAAGCAATTGTTTCGCCGGAGATTGCACGGGCTGCACATCTTGTGGCATCCAGCAGCAAAAAGTGCGGTGTGCAGGATATTGTGGTAATCCGGCAGGGAGCATTGAAAGGATTCGTGGGCATCCATCCGAACTGGAGTGGCATCAATGCCGAAAGCATCCGCAACCTTTGCCTGAGCACCTATCTGCCGGAAGAAGTGGTCGAACTGAACGATATGAGGGAAATGCGGTCTGGAAAGAAGTCGGATATGGCATTGTTATCTGATTATCTGACGGTTTCAGGTACTTGCTTTATCAACCAGAGCAGCCCGGTTATGACGATTTCTAAAAATGGAATCCGTTTCAGCAAGGCTTGCCACACCCGGTTGGACAGCTGCGAGCATGTGGAACTGCTCTATCATCCGATTCTGCAGGTCGTAATCCTGCGAAAAAGTAATCGTGATGCTTCAACAGCGATACATTGGAAAAATAAGGATAAGATTTGCAGCAGCTTTTCATCCAGGGCATTTTCAGGGGTGATATTTGAAGCAATGAACTGGAAGTGGAGTTGTCGTTACCAGTGTCGTGGTATCTGCCGTGGAGAGGAAAATGCAAAGTTCCTAATTTTTGAATTGGATGAGTCTCGGATTTTGATTAGAAAAAATCAGTATGAACAGATTGAGGATCGTTCGATGAATCTGAAATGTCGGCTGTATCGGAGCAAGTGGGTTCAGAGCATTGCGGCCAGTGATGTGATGGAATCCGGCCAAGTCGTAGAAAACCCCATGATTGGTGCAATTCCAAGCAGAAATGAAGTTCAACGTGAACTGGATGATCTTTTGATGTCGATGTAGGAGGAACTTATAGAATGGAAGAAAAAAGCAGGGCGCAGGAACTGAGCGTTCGGGAAATCTCCTTGATTCGTGAACTTGCACAGATACGGAAAGAACATAAAAGAGAACTGGAGTACGAAAAGTTCGATGGCTATGAACTTCCGCCGCGCACCCAGTTTTCCATGCTGAATAAACCTGCAGTGAGCATAAAATATGGTGTTATGAAATTTAATATGGCGTGCATTCGGCTTTTTGAAGGAATCAAGTATGTCCTTCCGATTTTGCACCCCAATAAGAAGCGGCTTGCGTTGATCATGTGCCCGGAAGAGGACAGCGCGTCTGTTGAATGGGCGCGACAGAACGACGAAAATTGGGTGAATAAGGATATTACATCATTGGAATTTGTGGAAAATATCTTCAGGCTCATGAACTGGAATCGGGAATGCCGTTATAAGATACTCGGACGGGTGGCGAACTCAGATCAGGGCCTTTGTATGTTATTCGACTTGGAAGAAGCAATCATGTTCACCCCAAAACCACAGGAATACACAGACCCTGTTACGGGTGAGACAAAGAAGAAACAGATAAAATTCTTCCCGGATGTCTATAAGGATCGGATCGGGAAATCTTATACTGATTACATTGCAGGCCATCAGATGAATCTGTTTGAAGATTTTATTGGGTATCAGGGCTCTGCAGTATTGGATGAGACTGAACGGGAAGCAGGCACTACTTCAGTACCGATACCGCAAGGTGAAGACTCAGAAAATACACCATTACCAGATTTGCCGGAACAGCCTGAAAATGTACAACGACCGGGCAGTGAGGTTGTTGAGAAAGGAATGCTGACATGAGTTCTGGACGAATTATGAATCTGCTGGTGACGATTCCGGCAGAAAGCCGAAGAATGAATGTGGGAAAGGATGTTATTCGTGTTCTTGGGAGTCCGACCTATATTTGTGTTTTGCAGAGAAAAGATCGGAAATCTATTGTGATTACTCCGTGCACCGCTGAACATCCCATGTCCTTTAAGGTTCCTGATAGGCTGCTGACCGATGGCCAGTGCCGGATGATGATTAACGGAATACAGTTCATCCATGCACTTCTGGAAACAAATGGTCTAGCTGTAGGAAAAGACCATCAATTTAAAGGACGGTATGATGCTGAGAAAAATGCGGTTGTTATTTCGCTCGAAGAAAATGAATTTGAGAACGAATGTTAATCGAAAATAGGCTTGAACCTCTAAAAGTATTTGACTTGACATTACGTCCGATTGGTCGTACAATATGACCAAATGGACGTAATGGAGGGGGCGATTCCTATGAGTGGTGGAATTTTAGATGGTTTTCAAACGATAATTCCAACAGCAGCGGCTGTCTTATCGGAAAGACGACAAATGTTAAGGATGACGCAACAAGAGGTTGCTGATCGAGCCAATATAACTTTACGTCAATATCAAAGGCTGGAATCTGGGGAAAGAAATATTTTGACTTCTTCTTTTGGCTTGGCCTGTCGGGTAATTGAAGCTCTTGATATGGATGTTTCTAAATTCTATCATGGTGACTATTATCTTGAAGAAGAGCTGAAGACAACGAGAGGCAAAGGATTTAGAAGTAGGAAAAAGCTATCGATTTAATGGATGGCATAATGTGAGAAATTCCAATATGGACAAATCTGTGTTAAATTGTTTACATGCAAATACAGTATTTACGGCTTCTTGTCATGGTTTATTATATTCTTTATATTTTCATAAAAACGTTTACTATTATAATCGTGAAAATAAATCAAGAATGGAGTCGTTTGGGAAAAAATTAGGAATTTCTAATCGTGAAATATCGGGAGAATTTAAGGAACAACCAATGATTGATTATCAATATGTGGATAATAGGAGGCGATTATATGCTGGATTTAAATATGATAATTGCAAACAACATTCAAGCTGAACTGAAAAAAGAAAACAAAAAGCAGGTTGATCTGGCAGAAGAAATTGGAGTCTCTAAGCAGACAATGAGCAAAATCATGAATGGAGCAAGAGCAATCAATGCGGTAGAACTTCATAAAATTTCCGAATATCTCCATGTGTCAATGAATTCTCTGATGAAAATGCCTGAAAAGCCGATGGACACAAATGTTATCCATGCGTTTATGGGGCGCGTTAAAACAGAGGAAGCACGAAAAGGAATTCAGCTTGCGGATAAACTGTCCGATATGATTCTGTTTCATACTAGGGTGTGCGAGAATGGCAAAAAGATGGAGCAGCCCTGGGAGGATAAGTGATGAACAATGTTTTGGAAGATAGCCTCTTTGTAAGCCAAAATAAGAAATTTGATGAAATCCAATCCATCGTCAGGCAGTTTTCAGCAGAGTATGTCGGTAATTCTATTATCAAGGACAATATTACGAACCATTAAAAGATTATATGAAGCTGTACAACTACCTCAAAGAACGTTTGTGTGCTGATAAGATGACATACATCTTTTTGGATGAGGTACAGGAAGTTCCATCATTTGAGAAAGTGGTTGACAGCCTTTATATCAGGGATTATGTGGATGTTTATGGCTGGTGAATGCAACTACGGATACTGAACGAGTAAGAATTGAAGAAAGCGGTGCAAAAACAGATGTGACAAGATTGATTTCGGCACGAATGGCTACCGAATTTGAAAGGGGGCTTTATTATGGTAAAAACGAGTGAAATGTCTATGGAACTGAAACAGGAACTTGCATTTACAAAAGAAGAACTCGCAGAACTGGAAGCGGCAAAGAAAATGCCAATCACGTTTGATGCGGATTGCCCTGAAACCACACCTGAGCGGGCGGTTAAATTTAGAAGAGTTAATCCGCCGCGTAACAGAATGGATGCCCATGGGACATAATCATAATCAAGAAAAGAACATATAGAGTGTAGGTAAGCCCTACAAGGCTCAGATCGGTTCAGAACCGATTGAAAGCCTTGTAGGGCTTATTTTTTTGCAAAAATTTTTGTTCCTTACTTGACAACCGCATATGGACAACCAGAGAAAAGCCTGATTTCATGCGGGTTTACGCGGCTTGACCTTTTCACCTCAACCTGTTTCTGCCTGTCATGGTGCGTTACGGCCAGCGTGTTTTCAGGGGTTAATGGCTTCTGGTTGCGCTCTATACTTAACCCACCACAGCGAAAGCTGATAGAGCAGAAAACAGAATAAGGAGGTACGAAGGCGAGCCTGCGTATAGATTGCTACTGCAATCTGTATACAGGCTTGTTGTCGTGCAATAAAGGATGCAAGGTGAATAGTGAAAGAACGAGCATGACAATTTGAGGATAAGAACTACTGGGATTGTGCATAAGGCAAAGATAAAAGCATGAAATAGCGGTTGGAGAGAAGTAATGGAAGGAAAAATCAGACTTGCGGTTTTCGGACAAAAACGTCTTTCTCGTGAAGGCGGGATAGAGATTGTTGTAAAAGAACTATGCACCCGAATGGCACAGAATGGCTGTGATATAACTTGCTACAATAGAGCAGGTCATCATGTGAGCGGTGCAGAGTATGACAAAACAATTGAATATGATGGCATCCGTCAAAAGGTTGTTCCGACCATTGAGAAGAAGGGACTTGCAGCGGTAAGCTCTTCCTTTTTCGCAGCACTTTGTAGTGCATTTGGAAGATATGATGTGGTGCATATCCATGCGGAAGGTCCTGCTTTTTTCTGTTGGATACCAAAACTTTTTGGCAAGCGTGTAATCAGCACTATTCACGGCATTGATTGGCAGCGCGAGAAATGGCAATCAGGACTTGGTTCTAAGTTTATCCACCAAGGCGAAAAAAATGCTGCGAAATATGCGGACGAGGTCATGCTACCAATGCCCTTACGCACAAAGACAGCGTGTGGGCGACATTACCGTTGGAGATTATTGGGGCGTTCAGAAATATGATCCGCAGCTTCTGGTGGAACAGGGAGGAACGATCAATAGCAAAGAAGGCGTTTCCTGCCTGCTGATAAACACGGAATGCGGACAACACCTTGTCGAGAAATACGGTGCGAAGATAGAGAGCTATCCGGTCGAATTTTCTAACATTGCTCAGGAGAACACGCAGCTGAACCGGCCAACGAGGTATACCAGACTGAGAAATAAAATTTTCAGGAAGTATAAGGCGAGCGGCTATGCTGGTGTGGAAGCAATTTTTGAGCGGGATCAGCGGAACCAGAAGTT
>ENA-USUG01005160-USUG01005160.1-human-gut-metagenome-genome-assembly--contig:-NODE-5160-length-15266-cov-7.848443_pt1 | contig 15266 bp, 5 predicted proteins | sample MGYA00250059_ERZ773394 | MGnify/ENA primary metagenome ERZ773394 (study PRJEB29103, sample SAMN06111957) | human gut metagenome | biome: human gut; feature: ankylosing spondylitis patient; material... | reverse complement strand
CCGGCTTCCGTCACCTGCGCTGCGGTGATCGTGCCGTCCTCCGACGCTTCCAGCAGTTCTTCGATTTTCTCCTTGGCCTTCATGCTTCTCACCTCGCTTCGACAATCACACATTATATTATAGATAAATAATGTGCGGTTGTCAACTGCGAAACGACGAACACACATTAAATTGTTTGAAAATAATGTGTGAATGTCAGAGAAGCTACAAGGCTTTGTCCTGTTCCTGCCCGCGATTGGGGGACAGGATGCTGTCGATGTTCTGTTTGACAGCATCGTATTCCCGCATACGTTTTTTCAGGCTTCCGTATTCGGCGTACAGCCGATCCTTTTCTTCGGACAGTCTGGAATATTCCTCGCGCAGCTTGCCAAGGTCGGGGCGCTTATCACCGACGCCTGCCGCTTTCAGCGCCCACGCCGACGCTTCAAAGAGAATGATTTCGCGCTCACGTCCGCGCAGATACTTTTCCTTGTCACGGGATTTTTTGTATTCGCTATACAGCGGCTTTAGCCCCTTGTAGGTGATGGTATGCTTTATCAGCAGCGCCAGCTCTTGGTACGATTTGTTGAGAACGACCTCATCCTTCCCATGCTTTTGCACGCCGGTTTTCAGGTCGTCGCACTGGATGATCCGGGTGACACCGCCGAAGTATTTGTAAGCATTCACATGGGCAGTGGTCCATGACTCCTGGTTCATGGAGAAAAAGGTTTCTACATAGCTATAGCCGCTGTATGGCAGGGTTGCCACGAACACATAGGCCGGGATAATTTCACCGGTGTCTGTGTCAATAACAGCGGCAGTATCGCCAGCCCAATCCACCTGCATAACCTCACCGGGTTTGTGGTTCAGGTGCATGGCAGCGTTGACCTTTGCCAGATAGTCGGCATAGCACTTGCTGAACTGGGTGGACTGGTATAGAATTTCGCCCGCAGCCCGGCACTGGTCGCAGTATTCCAGCCGCAGCAGGTTCAGCGTAACACCGCTGCGCTAGAGTTCCTTGTGGACATATTCTTTTGTCGGCGAGGTGGACTTGCCCGAATAATGCCCGACATGTCCGGCACAGCTTATGGGTTCCGGATGGGAATGGAAAGTTTTATCACTTCTATTGCTTTTTCAAGACTTGTTAAAATGTGCATTTACCAAGCGCATCCCCGAAAAGCAAAAGCATAGAGGTGTTTGATGGTAAGCTTTGTTAGTCGGCTTTGCCCAGAATACATTTGATCTGATCAAGGCTATCCACAAAATAGATTCCTTCCTGCCGTCCCTTCGAGGACAAGCCCATTTCTATCATGTGATTCAAGAGTGCCTTCAGATCCTGATAGAAGCCGTTCAGATTATAAAGAATGCAGGGCGCATCCAACTGCTTCAGAGATACTTTGGACATGATTTCTGAAATTTCCTCCAGCGTCCCTGTGCCGCCGGGGAAGGCGATAAAGGCATCTCCCAACTCGATCATTTCATTCTTGCGTTCTGACATATCCTTTGTGACGATCAGTTCAGTCAGTCCGTCATACTGGAAACCTTCATCCATAAAGAACTGCGGTTCCACACCAGTCACATTTCCACCGGCCTCCAGAACGCTTTTGGCGATCTCACCCATCAAGCCGGTCTTTGATCCACCGTAGATCAGTGCATTCCCGCTTGTGCCTATCCATGCGCCAAGCTCCTGGACAGCCTTGCGCAAAGTAGGGTCATTGCCTGCGTTTGCACCGAGATAAACTGTAATATTCATACGAACACATTCCTCCATTTTCATATGCTACTTTTTATATTTGATTTCCATCATCAGAAATGAATAACGCTTTGAAGAATCATCGCTGCAAGCCAAAGCCACATGCCCATGTAAAGTAAAAACGGCACTTAGACTTTTCAGCCTAAGTGCCGGTAGGTACTCACCCTTGTGTATTATATGGAAAGGAACAAGGAATGTCAAGCCATAGCGATTCACGGCTATTTAAGATTTGATGTGGAATTAGGGAAAACAGACATGGTTGCCCTATAAGTGAGCTTTTGCGTTTTCCTCTTACAAATAAGAATACCTTTCATTCATCGACCCGAAACCAGAATATGGGGCGGCGGAATAATACCGCCGCCCCACATCTGTATTGTACCGAGACGATTATTTGTTGTAGGTGCGGAACAGGAAGGTCACGATTTGAGCACGGGTGCAGTCATTATCGGAACCGAACAGCCCGCCGCCGATGCCGGTGGTGATGCCGTTTGCTGCAGCCCATGCCACCGCATCCGCATAGTACGCGTTTTTGGGAACATCGCGGAACTCCGCTGTACCCTCTGCCCTGGCACTTAGCGCACGGTAGAGGAAGGTCACGCTTTGCGCCCTCGTACAGGTAGCATCGGGTGAGAATCTTCCATTGCCCGTGCCAGTCGTGATCCCGTTCTCGACTGCCCAAGCCACCGACCTCGCATAGTAGGCACTTGCGGGTACATCAGAGAAACTGCTGGCATTCTTCGGCTCCGGACTGCCCGCTGCACGCCACAGGAAGGTGACGATCTGCGCGCGGGTGCAGGGAGCGTCGGGTGCGAACAGACCGTTGCCGACGCCGCCGGTGATGCCGTTTTTCGCAGCCCATTTGACGGCCTCATAGTAGTAGGCGTCCGTGGAAACATCCGCAAAGCTCTGTGTTGGAGCTTCCTCAACGAAGCGGGCTCTGACAGTCACATCGCCTGCAGGCATGATGAAGCTGTACTCGCCGCCCCACTTTCTGAGATCGAGTTCGCTGCCCTTCTTGTCCATAACCATAAGCATTTCCAGCTCATAGCCCCTGTCGGGATAGACCATGATGGTTACTGTGGAGCCCTTGGCAGCAGACGAAGGCGAAACGGTAATGCTGCCGTTCATAGTCCTTTCGACCATGATGTTGTAGGCCGGGTTAAAGATGCCTCCGCCCGAGCCGCCGCTGCCACCCGAGCCGCCGCTGCCACCCGAGCCGCCGCTGCCACCCGAGCCGCCGCCCGAAGGTGCAGCATACTTCACCCAGCTCACGCCGAAGGGCGACAGACTGGTCACACGGAAGTGCAGGCCATCTGCCTGCTTCGTGTGCGAAACGAGCTCCAGTTCACCGGCACGGGCAGCAGTCGTAAGCATGTGGACTATCGTAAAGGTATCCTTGCTGTCTGTGCCGTTGGGATAAGGAAGCACCACCTCCACACCGCCTGTGGGGAAATTCGCTTCATCGACCTCGACCCAGTTGCCCTCGGCGTTCTTGTATCGCAGCGCAATGTCATAGAACGCACGGTTTTCCGCCGTTCCGATCATCATGGTCTCAAGCCGGAGCTTGATCTTATCCGCCGTATCAAGGTCAGGATGACTCTCCAGCACCTGCGGCACGGTCAGCTCGCCTATGACCAGCTTGTGCGCGGCGATGTCCGCGCTGATATTGCCAGTCACGCCGGTGAGTGTGACGGTATAGCTCCCGTCCGCGTTCTTCCGCGCGGAAACCGTCTCGCAGCCTGCTGCGTTGCCGCTGCCGGTCAGACAATCGTAGCCGTTGACGGTCAGCTTGGAGAAGTCGCTGTACTCAGCGGCTGGCCTGACCGTGAAGGTCACATCACCGCCTGCGCGGATCTTGGTATCCGGCAGAGTGTCCGCAGGCAGCCTTTTCACATCGGAGATCTCATAGCTGGGCCCGCCCGTCAGGATGGGGAAGCCGCTGTACTCGGCAAAGGCCGCCTTGACCTCCACATTCCTGCTCAGGCTTTCAATGGTCAGTGTGTTGGACAGGCAGTGATCCATAGTCACGCCAAGGGAAGACATGTTCTCCCGGGTGACCGCGATGCCGTTCACCGTCCAGTGGCCGGTCATCATTCCGCCGCTCGGTACTGCGGCGAATACCAGTCTGGAGCCGCCGGCAACGCTGGCCTTCTGCCCTGCGGACAGAGCCAGATCCGTGTCGTCGGCAGCAGCGCTCAGCGTGCCGCCACCGCCGTTCACGGCGTAGGAAACATCATAGAGGACGGCTGTGGCGAACACCACGGTGACCGTGTGCGCCTGCGTCACATTTTCCAATGTGTAGCTGGTCTTGTTGGAAGAGTTAGACACGGGAACACCATCCACCCGCCACTCCTTCACATAGCCGTACTCCGCGGGAACGGCGGTAAAGGTGATGCTCTGCCCGTAGGTCACGGTGGCGGGGCTTGCCTCATGACCCTCGGCGGTGATCGTGCCGTCGCCGGAAGCATCGTAGGTCACCGAATAGGTAGTGGTATTCTCTGTAAATACGGCTTCAATGGCGTATTCCATTGTTGCCTCCTGCCCGGTGGGAACCGTCCAGCGCAGCGTTGCAGTCTCGTTTGTAAGGGTCTCGCCATCGATCGTCCAGTGGTCGAACACATAGCCGTTATGCGGCGCGGCAGTGAAGGTGACCTGCGTGCCGCCGCGGATGCTCGCCGCGCTGCCGGAGTACCTATCTGCGGTCACGGTGCCGTGCTCCGCCGTCCAGCTGACGGTGTACTCCACCGGGTGGAACGCTACAGTGATGACCGCGCCCGCGCTTCCGGCGGTATAGATGTAGGTGATGTCCGTTTCACCGCTGACCGGCATGCCGTTCACCGACCACTGCTCCACCTCGTAGCCGGTATCCGGCTCGGCGGTGAAGGTGACGGAAGCGCCTTCTGCCAGTGTGAAGCCGGAGGCAATATTACCAACCTGCTCCGTACCGCCTGCCATTGCGCCGGTGATGCGGCCATGCTCTCCGGCGGATGCCGTGATCTTGTCGCCCAGCGGCATGAACTGTACCGTAACGGTCTTCGCCTCGTCAACACCTCTGAGCACCAACTGCGTCCCGATGAAGGCCGCGCCGCTCTCCCGGTACACCTCGTCGTTCACGCGCCATTCCTGCACACGGTAGCCGTCATCCGGAGCTGCGGTAAAGGTCAAATCGGAACCCTCATAGACCTCTGCGTCCGAAGAGAGGTCGGATGTATACGCCGCCATATTTTTGCGGACCGTGTTTGCGGTCAGGGTGCCGTTGTCGATGCCGCTGACCGCCGCCACGGAGTAGGAGATCGCATACTTGTCCAAGGCTGCAAAATCCGCCAAAAGCGTCTGATCTTCCCTGACATCGTGGATTGTATAGGTATGATCATCGCTGTTGTCCACCGCTGTCCAGGCTTCGTCGGGATTGTTCACAACATAGCCTGTATCTGGCTTGATGGTAACGGTCAGCTTCGTTCCGGGATCCACATAATCGGTAGAGGTTATGGTGACAGGCTCGCTGTTTTTTGTGCCGCGCACCTCGATCGTGCCGTTTTCCGTGTCCTCGATCATCACGATCGGCTTCTTTGCCACGGTGACGGTGACCTCGGTATCGGCGGCCAGCTTCAGCTCCGCCGACCTGCCGCCTGCCGCAGGCGTTACATTTTCGCTCCACGAAACGAGATCATAGCTGCCGTGCAGCGTCAGCGTGAAGTCCACCGGCGTATTCGCCGCATAGGAGCCTCCGCTCTTCAGTTCCGTGCCATTGCTGGAGGCTGTCAGAGTCGCCTTGTCCCCGTCCTCGGCTGCAAGACCGAGGATCTCCCAGCTGAGACGGTGGGTGTTGGCCACGGCGACCACCGCGCGGACATACAACTGTGCCGAATCGCTGCCAAAGGCGGTGTCGTACAGCGTGAAGCTACCGCCGGAGCCGCCTTCCATCCAGGTCTTACCGTCCGTGGAGTACTCCCAGCGGTTGACCGTGTTGAAGCTCGTGTCCGTGAAGGTGACCGTATAGGTCAGCGCCGTGCCCTGGGGCAGAACGCTGCCCGCAGCCACAGTCTCGCCGGTCCGCGCCCAGGTGATGGCGACCGTGCCTGCAGAAACCGGGTTCTCTTTCCCATCCGTCAGCGTGGGTTTAACGGCGGTGAAGGTTTTTTTCGTCACAAAGGAGACCGTGACTGTGTATTCCGTCTGATCCAGTCCGGAAAGGGTCAGTTCTTCCTCGCGGTAGGGCTTACCGGCGCCCGGCCATGTGTAGTCCGTACCGTTCACCGTCCACTTTTCCACCATATAGCCGCTCTGCGGGACTGCGGTAAAGGTGACGGAGGAGCCGTAGGTGACCTTTGCGCCGTTTGCGATCGTGCTGCCGCCGCCGGTCCTGGCGGTGACGGAGCCTTTTTCGCCCGCGCTGTAATGGATCACGGAGAACTGGTTGGCGAATTCCACCTCGACCTTGAGCTGCCCATCTCTGGTATCGCGGGCGATGCTGAACGCGTCGATGCTCAGCGTCTGCGTGGCCGAGCCTGTGGTCGCTCCGATGCGGTATGGCGAGCCTTCTCTGACCTCCGTACCGTTCACCAGCCAGCGGCTGACCTGATAGCCGGTCTCCGGATTGGCCTGGAACACAAGCTGCTCTCCCTGCTTGCGGTTCTCGCCGGAGGAGAAGTTCGTCTGGTTGCTGCCATAAGATCCGAAGATCGTGCCATGCCCGGTGGCGGCCACCTGATAGTAGACCGGCGCCGCATCAGCCTCGCGGCGGAGAGAGTTCGTCTGCAGCGTGACCGAGTACGCACTTTGCAGGCGTCCGGAATCCTCCGTTTCCTTCCACTGCGGCGCAAAGGTGAATACGCCGGTCCTGTTCGGGTTAGAAAAATATTCGTTGATGTCGGAAACGGTCAGGCTGTTTGTCAGCGCATTCCTGTCGCGCTCCAGAGCGCCTTCAAAGTCGAGCCTGATCTCCGACAGTGCGGTGGGCGCGGTATCCCAGGCCGGGCGGATCGTCAGCCTGCGCGGTGTAACGGTCAGCACGGCGGACGCAAGCTTCCCGCCGTTGCTGTCCTTTGCCGAGAAGGTATACTGTCCGGCGGTCTGTGGGAAGTAGCCGGTTTTGATGTCGGCCGCCGCCGCGCCGGGGGCTGCCGCCTGATAGGAGACGGTTTCGTCTGCCTGCGTCCACGCCGCATTGTTCCACTTCTGCGTCTCAAGCGTCAGATCTGCGCCGTATTCCACAGATGCGCCGAGCGCCTTGCCGTTTTCGGTCAGCGACAGACGGTACAGAGTGGTATTCTTCCCTTCAGTGTCCTTGCCCAGCGCAGCGTAATACACCGGTGTTTTCGAGCTGGAGGCCGCATAGCCGCCATCCGCGGTCACAGCCGCGTGGATAGTGTATACGCCCTGGGTGGGAGCTGTCCATTCCATAGTCATCGTGCCGTTCGCATCCGTCGTGACTGCGATTGAAAAGCTCTCCCCGGTGGCGGTGTCCGTGATAACGAAGGCCGCGGGCTTTTTTGCCAGACTTTTACCGTTGCCGCTCGTCACCTCGGCAGTGAGCGTCAACTTCGAGCCCGGTTGCTGCGTATAGGTGTCAACGGAAACCTCAACTGTTTCGCTATAGGAAACAGGCATCAGGCTGCTCAGGGGATATGCAGCGCCGCCGATCAGCAGCTTTTCCGCCGGATCGACTTCGGTCGCGGTGTAGGAGTCCGTGCCCGCCGACTTTTTCAGGAGGAAGAAGCATTCCTTATCATCATTCTCGCCGAAGAGCACGATCTCTGCGTCGTTCTCACTACGACGGAAAACGGAATACTGCGGCTTGCTGGATTCTTCCAATTCAGCTTCCTCGCCGACAGTGCCGCTGTCGTCGCTGAAATATTTGCCGCCGCTCTCCCAGTAGAAGGTCGGTTTTGCGGTCGAGCCATCCCAGTGGGCCACAGCGAAGTAGACCGTGCTTGTCTCGCCGGCGGTTACTTCCTTGCTCAGCTGGCCTTCGGCGTGGGCTGCTGTAAAGCCTTTCACCTCGGCATTTCCGTTGAACGCAGTATATACGGGAGAAAGTGCGTCCCCTGTCACAGTATATGTCTTGTTGCCGTCCGGACCGGTCAGCTGGTAATATTGGGTCTTCGTGATCGTGGTGCCGTCCTGGCCGTCCTGGCCGCCCTGTGTGGTTTTGCTCTCGATCACGCCGATGTACGGGCCGTTTTCTCCCGCCCGGTACACAGTGCCCTGCACGTCATCCTTCTCGAAGGAGGCTGTTTTCTGAACGCTCTGTTCCTGTGTAGCGGTCGTTTGCTCCGTCCAGTCCGCCCCGCCGTAGTATGGCTTGCTCTGCGTTCCTTCCCCGCCGGTCGCGTGTGTCACGGTTACATCGCTAACGCTGGTGGGCAGTGCGCCGATCGTCAGCGTGGCCGCGTTGCTGTAATAATACACCGCAGAAGACTCCGCCAGTGTGTATGCTGTCACCATCAGCCGGTACTGGGTGCCGTTCATTGCGGCCGCTGCGTCACGCACGGTCAGTGTCAAGCTGGTCGCGTTGCGTACATCTTTCCACGCAGGCGAGCCAGGGCTGCGCTCCTGCCATTGCATGGTAAGGGTAGTCTTCGGATCGCTCTTGAATACTGTGGCCGAAAAAACTGCATCCCCTCCGGGGCGCACCGTTTGATCGGCGACCGCACCGACCTGAACATAGTTCGGGCCGTTTTCCTTCGGCGTGGTAAAGCTGATCGAGCTGCTGTCCACAGACTCCACGCCGTTGGTGCAGCCGCGCGCCACAAAGGTGTAGGACACATCTCCCGCCAGATCGTTCAGCTCAAAGCTGTTCTTCGTTCCGGAAACGGCACCAACAAAAGCATGCGGCCTTGTGGCGCCCTCTATCACGCGGTAGATACGGTACTCCTCCGCCGGACGGCTGCCCGCACGCCAGGTGAGCGTTGCGCCGGTGCTGGTAATCGTTTCTACTGCCAGATCTCTGGGCGGAGAGGACGGCGCGGAGACATCTTTCACCAGATAGCCCAGCGCGGGGACCTTTTTCCCATTGAGCGTCATGTTCCACATGGCGAAGTTCCACGAGAAGCCATAGCCGTCCGCCTTGGGGCTGTTCACCGAGCCGCTGTGCTCCGTGCCTGTGCCGTTCATTTTGGAGCGGGTCTTGGTAAAGGTATAACCGGCTCCGCCGCCCACCTTCGCTCCGCCGATCTTTTTCCATGCCACCACATTCACAGAGAGTTCGTACTCAAAACTCTTCTCTGTCTCCTTGGTAACGGTAATGGTCTTTTCGATGTTGCCCGTACCCGTCAACTCGGACCAGCCGCTGTTGGACACGAGAGGGGTAGAGCCGCCTGCGTTGGTGATTTGGCCGGTGTTGGAGCGGTAGCTGAAGGGGTTGCCCGCCTCTGCCAGCCGATCCTCGGCAATGGGTTCTAATCTGTAGGCGACGGCTTCTTCATTGTATTCCTCCACAGAGATGATACTGGTGTGGGGTGGCAGGGTCTTCATGACCGTCATATCTTTGCCGTCGGAAAGATTTCGGTAGGTATAGACCAGTACGGGAACACGGTACACCACCACTGCGTTCTCTCCGGAATTGTTTTCATAGTCGACGCTGTGTTCAATGGAGCGGCTGACATTGGTGGCCCAGGTGAAGTTGTTTTCGATGGTGGTCTCAAAACCGGCGCCGGAGTTTTCGACCTCGACCTCGTACCCCACCAGCACGGTAGTGTTCAGGCCGTGGCTCTTGCCGCCGCCGCTCCCGCTGCTGCTGCTTTTGCCGTAAGCCGTGCGGCCCTCGCCCAGATCGTCTCCCAGCTCCTCAAAGTAGGGCACGGCCTCCAGCACGGCCAGCACGTCGTAGTCCGTCCACTGACGCTCCACGCCCACATAGCGCACCAGGGTGCTGTCGCTGTCATAGTTGAAGTCGGTCAGACACACATAAGCGCCAGATTGCTTGTTGATGAACCAACCGTTCGTTTCCGAGTGCCTGAACTCATAGCCGTTGTTATCGCCCTTTGGCTGGCAGCCGATGGTATACAGGGTGCTGTAATGGTTTCCGGTGCCGCTCTGCTTGACCAGCGATGCGAAGACGACCTGCTCGCGCCCCTCGCTGTTGCCGTCAAAGTTGCCCACGGCCACGGCCTGCACCTGCTTGTTGGTGATCTTGGTTGATCCAATGTATTTGTCGGTGTGATTGAAGGCACCGTGAGTGTACTTGTGGGCGAGGGAGCCGCTGCCGTCGTTGTCCGCCCACGCGTACACATTGCCCGAGAAGAACACCGCATCCGGCTGCGCCCCGCCCTGATAACGGAAGCACTTCACGATCAGCGGACTGAGGACCTCGTCGCCGCTGTACAGACCGTGAGTGGTCAGCGTATTCGTGGTATGTGTCTGCCGGTGCAGGAACTCATACTGGCCCTGAAAGTTTTTCTGCACGCCTGTCCACACTTCGGTCATGCCGACGCACCGAACCATGGAGAAGCCGCAGGTTTTATTGTTGATCGAGATATTATGGTTGCCGGAGTAGTCGATCATGCCCGCCGTGACGATCTCCGGGAAATCCGTCCCGTTGGAGGAGTCGTCACTGGCCAGCACATTGCCCACGGAGGAGCTGCCCCAGACATAGCGGTGCTGCTTGCTCGCCGGGGACACATCTCCCACCGCAACAGTCACATTGCCCGCCGAGGGCGCGTATTTGAAGGTCTGCGTCCACCCGTCCTCCAGCCTGTCGTACAGGAACACCTGCGTGCCCAGATTCTTGACACTTTCGTTGCCATGGGTATCGTTCAGCCCGGCGGTGATGACCAGCTCATCGTAGCCGTCTTTGTCGGTATCCGCCGCCGTCAACTGCACCACCGGCACATTCTGAATATGATCTGCCTTCAGGCCGCTGACACCCAGCAAGTCGTACACGTTTCCGATCTCGACGCCCTCGGTCAGCGTCGGGCTGCTCCCTTTGCTGCTGATGGTGTATTCCATCAGCTTGGCATCTCTGTTTCCCTGCGTGGGCGGCACGTAGACGACCACGGAATCCACGCCGTCGCCGTCGAAGTCGCCGCAGGCGATGGCGGCGAAGCCGCCCAGCTCAAAGGCAAGGCGGTTGATCCAGCTCCGGTTGCCGGAGGACACCGTGCTGGTGTGCACCGCATTGTTGTTCCGGTCCCGCAGGGACAGCTCGATCCCTGCCGCACTCAGACCGATCATGGCGATGTGCTCCTGGCGTCCGCTGCCGGTATTCACGCCGTCGGTGGCCGCCACACGGTAGCTGGCTTGCGTTGAAGCCGGGAGGGAGTTGAACGTCACGCGGTACCGGTTCGCCAGATTCGGGAAGGCCCCCATCAGATTTCCCGCCTCGCCGCCGTCCCCGTTGTAGTCATAGGTGTGGCTGTACAGCGGTGCTCCGCCCCAGCTGTAGGACAGCATCAGCTCCGACTTGACAAACAGCGGCACGGCGCGGCCGCTGCTGCCGAAGGGGGCGTCCGCCACCGCGCTGTTGTAGTCAGCGCTGCCCGCTGTCAGTCCTGTAGCCGCCGGCAGACCGAAGGCTCCCTTGCCCTCGGAGGCAGCCGCAGTGCCTTCCTCCGCCCGCACCATGGCGGGCAAAAGCTGCACGCACAGGATGGCGCTCAACAGCAATGCCATAAGTCTTCTGCTGCAATGTTTCATAAGCGATTCCTCCTTTACTTCGCAGGGTGTCACATAATTCTGCTTATTCTAATTTTACCATGCTTTTCTCGCCCGCGCTGTGTCGTTTAGGGGCGAATTCGTGTTGTTTAGGAGAACAGGGCATATATCGCTTGTGCGATTTGTGCTCCTTTGCTACAATGTTGGAAGAAAGGAGACGGTACGGTGAGCACAAAAAACAGGAAAATCTGGGCTGCTGGGGTATTGCTGATCCTCACGGTCGCGGCGGCGATCGGGTTCCTGTTCCGCCTGTCGCAGCCGGATCAGGAACAGCGGTCGGTCTACCTGAACTGCACAGAGTCGGATCGCGGCGGCTGGGTATTCTTTACAGAGGCCGGCCCAGTGGAACCTGTCTTCGGCCTTGGTGGTTATATCAACGGTATTCCGGCGGAGGGGACCGGCCCTGTCGCGGCGGAGCGCGTGATGGAGGAACCGGGTGCGCGGCACTTTCTGCAGTTTGACAGTTACGGCGCTGGCCTGCAGGTGTTTCTGGATCATACGCTTCTCTATACAGACTTTCCGGCCGAGGAAAACCCGGTGGACAGCTTTCTGGAGGATGTTGATCCTGCCAGTATTTCCCACGACGGGCTCCGCGTTCCGCTGCCGGAGGACTGCGGCGGGAAGCGGCTTCGCATTGTCACCTACGGACCCTCCGGCGATGGCCTTCGCCAGCCGGTACTGCCCTCGCTGGTGGGACGCTTTTCCGACGCCGTGGTACAGACCTCCGGCGTCGTCTGGCCCATGGCGGCAGTCACGGCGCAGCTTTTGCTGGCGATCTGTCTGCTACTGGTGCTGCTGCTTGGCGCACACGATGGCGAGTTTCTCTGGAAGCTGCTGCCTCTGATCGGCTATTTCCTGCTGGCGGCGGCAGCCGGGGTCTGTCATACCTATCTCGAAATTTCGGCCGGGCTGAATGCTGACGCCGGGCTTCTGAACTGGGTCTACCTGATCTATATGGATCTTCTTTACTGCTATCTGGCCGCGGCGCTGCACGACTGGAAGCGGTGGGTGCTGCTCTCCGGTGCGCTGCTCCATATCCTGCTTTCTGCGCTGTGGAGCTTCGCGGCGCTGCCGCTGCTCGCCAGTGCAGCGGGAGACTGGCTCGGCACCGCCCTGTTTCTTCTGGCAGCGGCGCTGCTTCTGTTCTCCCATGAGCAGCCGCTGCGCCGAACGAGCCTGTTTCTCTGCGCGGTGGCGGGCGGTTTATTTGCGTTCTGGGGCGTGACCCGATTCAGCGGAAGCGGGATCTTTTATCCACTGACCAACCCGGTGACCACGCTGCTGGCGGGGTATCCCCATGCATTTTACGCCATCCTGTGCGGCTTTGCCGGTGCGCTGTGCGCCGTGCAGGTGGTGACGGGCTTTGTGCGCGAAACACTGCTTCGCCAGCGCCGGATGCAGGCGATCAAAAGCAGCAGCCAGGCAACGCAGGAAAAGTATGAGCAGGCACAGGAGACAGTCCGGCGGACGGCGGCATTCCGCCATGAGTGGAAGAACCATATCGCCGCCCTGCACCTTTTGGCGCAAAAGCCGGATCAAGCCGGTCTTTTGGACTATCTGAATCGGCTGGATGGAGAATTGGAGCAGCTCTTCCCAAAGGTTTATACGGCCAATTCGACGGTCAACACGATCCTCCAGCGCTTCGCGGCCCAGGCAGACAGGTATGGCGTTTCTTTCCATGTCAACGCCATGCTGCCGGAAACGCTGCCCATTGAGGAGGTGGATCTGTGCGGCTTTCTGTTTAACCTGCTGGACAACGCCGTGGAGGCCGCCGCCAAAACGGAACACAGCGAGATCGTCTGTTCCCTGCAGATCCGCCAGCAGCATCTGGCCATCCGATGTGAAAACACCTACAATGGGGTGCTGCAAACAGATGAAAACGGACAGCTTTGCACCACAAAGCAGGATGCCGGCAGCCACGGCTTCGGCCTTTTGCAGATGCGAACCATCGCCGAGAAGTACGGCAGCGTACTGGCTGTCAGCTATGATGACACCCGCTTCACCGTGATGACGGCTCTGAAGCTGCTGCCCGAAAAAGAATCCCCCATAAGCTCTCTGTAAACACAAAATGCGGCGTCTCCCGATGGGAGACGCCGCATTTTCTTTATCCAAATGGCCTTGCCCTTACTTCAGTTTTGATTGAGATACCGGACGAACTGGTCCTGAAACTGCTCCATATAGCGCCGTCCGATGCTTAGATCTCTTCCATCTGTCAGGTATATTGTCCGGCTGCTGACCCTGCGGATATGGAAGAGGTTTACGATGAAGCTGTTGTGACAGCGGCAGAAGCGATCCTTCGGCAGATACTCCTGCATCTGGCTCAGCGGGCAGAGAATGAATTGTTCGCCATGTGTTGTGTGGAGTACGCTGCCGTGATCCCGGCTTTCAGCGCAGAGGATATCCTCTGCCGGCAGGACAAAGGTCCTGCCGGCCACCCGGAAGGTTACGGTGCGGGGCTGATGATATAACCGCAAATCCGTTTTGATCGCCTGCTCCAGATCTTCCCGGGAAACCGGCTTGAGCAGGTACTGGATGGGGCGGACGCTGTAGCCGTCCTTGAGAAACTCCGTGGAACCGGTGATAAACAGGATGCTGGTCCTGTCGTCCCGCTCCCGCAGCTCCTGCGCCAGCTTCATGCCGGTCTTGCCGTCCATCAGAATATCCAGACAGAGCAGTGAGAACTCCGCACCCGCTGAAAAAGCTGCCTCCAGTTCCTCGGCTGAAGAATAGGGCGTGACCGTATGCTCTATCTGCAGCCCGGACAGGAGCGCCGCGCACTGTGCGCACAAGTCCTCACGGAGATTTTTTTCGTCTTCACAAACCGCCACCCGATACATCCTGCTCACCGCCCTTTCCTTAACGCTCATTATAGCGGATGGCATGGGAATTTGCAATACCGCTGCGCTCCGCCGCCGCACAGCCTTCGGGGTTGAGTTTGCTAAGCACCTATTTATAAATTAAATGTTATTTCCATTACAATCCCGGTTCTATAAAATGCACGGCAGAAGTTTCCCAATATTTTTTAGACACGACTTTCATTACCGTCGAGATTTAGCTGATACATTCGGAATATGACCGGAAAATCTTTTGGCTACCATTGTTCTTCGTAAGAATATTGATATTCCCCGTCCTCCCCGCTCGATCAGCAATGCAGAGACATTCTTCTGAACTGCCCAGCTGTAAAGTCCGTTCCGTGCAGAGGATCGCACACGGTAAGGAACTGTCAATGTCTGAGCTGCTATCAAAGATGTACGGTTGATTGCCGCATCTCCAGACGTGGGAAAGAATACCAACGGGTGAAGCACTTCGTTATAATCCCCCCCGTGAAGGTCTGCTAGAAAGTCAGCTACTGGGTATAGGGCATTCTCCAGTGCCGCAGCCAACCGTGCGGAGAGGCTGCCTTTGGCATTTCCGGGAAACGCACGGTTCAGATTGATGCCGTCCTCCGGCACCACCTGCTTCGCACCAGCATAAAAAGCCGTGGGATTTGTTAGAGGCAGAAGAATTACATTGCCCGCCAAATCGGCCGGGTTTACCGCCTATCTTCGCAGGGGAGGCACTCCCCAACAAGATTCCGACGGGACGGAATGAGCGGCAGGCGAAATCTGGCTCTGGCAATTCAGCTCTGCCTTTGCCGCAAACTGCGTATTTCTTCCTTTTATAAACTGCAACACCAGATACCCGATAGATGTGTGTTGACTGCATTAGCTTTTTCAATGTCCATGCTGTGATTCTTGGTCTAAGGCCGGTAGAAATTGCCGCTCCCGCATGATATGATAAATTTGGAAAAAACTTTTCCTGTCCACGCAATGAACGGCGATTTTTGTTGTCTATATAGGTGAAAGGCCTTTACGCAGAGAGAAGGGAGGGCGCAATGAGA
>ENA-USUG01005153-USUG01005153.1-human-gut-metagenome-genome-assembly--contig:-NODE-5153-length-15275-cov-4.962627_pt1 | contig 15275 bp, 20 predicted proteins | sample MGYA00250059_ERZ773394 | MGnify/ENA primary metagenome ERZ773394 (study PRJEB29103, sample SAMN06111957) | human gut metagenome | biome: human gut; feature: ankylosing spondylitis patient; material... | reverse complement strand
CAGACGTTCCAGGATCGCTTTCCGATTCTTCTTCAATGCACAGATATTGATCCGCTGCATCTGCACGATTGCCATATCCACATCCCTCCTTTTCTCTTTTTTCAGTCTACACCAATGATGTAATGACGGCCTCTACGGCCTCTTCGCGCTTCGGTTCCACCAGCTGTCTCAAAGCATCCGCTTCCTTCTGAGCGCTGGCTTCTGCCTCTTTCAGGCTATTCTCACTCATCTGACGCGCCTCTTCTTCCGCCTGCTCTTTCTGGGTCCGGATCTTCTGCCCGGTCTCATCCTTCATATCTTTTGCTTTTGCCTTGGCTTCCTCGATTATTGCGGCTGCCTGTGCATCTGCTTCGCGCATTGCGGCTGCGGCTTTTTCTTCCGCCTCCTTCACTGATTTCAAAGCATTTTCCAGCATCTTTTCACCTCCTTGCCCATCTCGCTGCGTCAACAAAATCTTAATCATTTCTTAGCATTGTAGCACATCCATTTGGCATATTCAACAAAAACCAGGTCTATCGTTAAATTATTGACAAAAGCTTATCATTTGTTCGTTCAATATTACCAATTATCAATTCCAGTTTTTGTTAATTTGGCACAAAAGGACTGCCGCGGTCTGCGGCAGTCCTTTTTTCATACTTCCAACTGAATCCTCCGTCCGCTTTTCTGATAAGGCGTCACTTTTACACCCGCCGATTTCAACATCCGGCGGGAGGCAAGATTCGTTGGTGTTCCATTATATTTATCATCTGCATAGACCAGTTCCGTGATTCCGGACTGGATGATTGCTTTCGCACATTCATTGCAGGGAAACAGCGTGACATACAGTTTAGTCCCGTCCAGACTTCCGCCCCGATAATTCAGTATGGCGTTCAATTCACCGTGTGTTACATATGCATATTTACTGTCGTAAACATCTCCGTCCCGGTTCCATGGATACTCATCATCATCGCATCCCTTTGGAAATCCATTATACCCCATGGAGAGAATTTTATTCTCTTTGCTGACAATGCATGCACCGACCTGCGTATTGGGATCCTTGGAACGCATGGCAGACAGCTGGGCGATCCCCATAAAGTACTCGTCCCATGAAATATAATCCTTGCGTTTTTCGCTCATGATGCCTCCTACTTGGTACCGAAGATACGGTCTCCCGCATCACCCAGACCAGGTACAATATATCCGTTCTCATTCAGGTGATCATCCAGCGCACCCACATACAGATCTACATCCGGATGCTCTTTCTGCATTCTCTCAATTCCCTGCGGGGCCGCTACGATACACATAAAGCGGATCTTCTTTACCCCTTTGTTCTTCAGCATGGTGATGGCTGCCGTTGCAGAACCGCCGGTTGCCAGCATCGGGTCTACGACGAATACTTCACGCTCTGCGCAGTCCTTCGGAAGTTTGCAGTAATATTCTACCGGCTCCAGTGTCTCTTCATTTCTGTAAAGACCAATATGGCCTACTTTGGCTGCCGGGATCATGGAAAGCATTCCGTCTACCATACCCAGTCCTGCACGGAGAATCGGTACCACAGCCAGCTTCTTTCCTGCCAGTTCTTTCGCTGTCATTTTGCTGATCGGCGTTTCGATCTCCACATCTGTCAGTTTCAGGTCTCTGGTTGCCTCATAGCACATCAGCATGGCAATCTCACTGATCAGCTGACGGAAATCTTTGGAACCTGTTTCCTGACGGCGGATAATTCCAATTTTGTGCTGAATTAACGGGTGATCCATAATCATTACTTTTGACATCTCTTTTGTCCTCCTATATTCTGTCAGAAACATCAACTCTCTGGTGTCCTGCAGCTTTCAACAAACGGTTCATAATGGCCTCTCCAAGTCCCGGTGCCTGGAAAGATTCTGAGTAGATGGCATCGACTCCATCCTCATCAAATTCACGAAGCACTGCAAACAGATGGCTTGCAATGGACAATTCGCTTTTACGGGAACCAATACATTTCACATCGCCTGCCGGATAACGGTCTTTGGTCTCCTCCGTACAGATAATTCCCACTTTTCCTGCTTTCGCCTTCTCATTAATATAGGCAACAACTTTCTCTACCGGACCTTCCACAATCTTCAGATCTGCTTTCGGCGCATAATGGCGGTATTTCATACCCGGTGCTTTGGGATGAATGTTGGAATCACTGGAGATCAGTCCCTTATCCATCTTCGCTTCCCCAAGAACAGCCTGTACCATTTCCAGGGAAATATACCCCGGCCGTAAAATAGTCGGAATCTCTTCTGTCAGATCCACAATGGTGGATTCCAGTCCGATCGTCACGGCACCGCCATCCAGAATCATGGGAATCTTTCCCTGCAGATCTTCATATACGTGCTGTGCTGTCGTCGGACTTGGTCTTCCTGATGTATTGGCGCTGGGTGCTGCCACATAGCCGCCCCCCTGCCGGATCAGTTCCAATGCAATGGGATCAGACGGCATCCGAATTGCCACCGTATCCAGTCCTCCCGTCGTTCCGTGAGGAACGGCATCGCTTTTATTCATAATCATGGTAAGGGGTCCCGGCCAAAATGCTTCTGCCAGCTTATGCGCCGCCTCCGGCACTTCTTCCACAATCTTATCCAGATGTTCCATATCTGCAATATGAATAATCAGCGGATTGTCAGACGGACGTCCCTTTGCCTCATAGATTCTATGTGCCGCAGTCTCATCCAGCGCATCTCCACCCAGACCATAGACGGTCTCCGTGGGGAATGCCACCAGTCCTCCTTTTTTCAGGATTTCTCCGGCCCGCTTCATTTCCCTCAGGTCCATATCATCCCTGTCTATTTTTATCATCTCTGTTTTCATTGTCTGTCACCTTATTTTTTCTCTCTAAGTATCCTTTCCCAGTGTAGCATTCCGGAGAAAAAAAAGCAATCTTCCCATTGCCCCTTTAAAAACTATTTGTTACAATAAGATCGTCGTGGATCTCACAACTGATCCTTATGAAAGGGGCGTCCTATTATGTTAAAACAAGTATCCATATATGCGGAGAACAAGAAAGGTACCATCCAGAACATCACCGGTCTTCTGGCCGAAAAGAATATCAACATTCTCGGTTCTGTCATCAATGACGGTGCGGAGTACGGTATCATCCGCATGATTGTATCCGACCCGGAAAGCGCTGCGAAAGCTCTGACCAACGCCGGATATCTCTGCAAACTGATCGACGTACTCGGTGTCGAGGTCGAAGACCAGGTCGGCAACCTGCATAAACTGTTAACAGCACTCTATGACAGCAATGTAAATGCCACCTACATCTATCTGTCCTTCAACCGCGAATCCGGAAAACCGATTATGGTATTCCATACTGAGGATATCTCAGAGGTTGAATCCTGTCTGGAATCCAAAGGATTCTCCATGTTATAAGTATTTCAAAGGACTGTCCGCATCTCTGCAGGCAGTCCTTTTTCATCTGGTATCCAGATAACGGATCGTTCCCATGGCCACTGCCCATGCTATCCTGTTCTGATATTCCTCTTCCTGCAGGAGTTTTGCCTCCTCCCAGTTGGAAAGAAAGCCGCATTCCACGATAACAACCGGAATACTGGTCTTTTTCAAAAGATAATAGCTTTCATTGGCTTTTGCCTGCCTGTTGTTTTCAGGATCTACTCCTTCTTTCAGCCGGGTCTGAATCAGCTCTGCCAGTCTCTCGGCATCTCCGGAGTTTCCATAATAAAATACCTGTGCGCCTTTTACATACTCTTCATGATAACTGTTCTGATGAATACTCACGGCACAGTCCGCCTGTCCTTCGTTGATCAGGCTGCATCGTTTTTTCAGATCCTGCGCTTTTTTATTGGAAGCAGTCTCCTCATAGAGACCTTTGTCTTCCTCTCTGGTCATCACCACCTGAATATCCTGCTGTTCCAGAATAGTTTTCAGCCTTTCCGCAATCTCCAGATTAATATCCTTTTCCAGTGAATCATCCACACCGATTTTTCCGGGATCAACTCCGCCATGCCCTGCATCCACCACCACGATTCGTGTTGCCCTTCTGCCCGTGACGTGTTCCTGTGATACTTTCATCCAGCCGCGCTCCGCCAGCAGGCATGCACATATTATCACAGTCACCGACATTAGCAGTTCCAGTTTCCTTTTTTCCAAAATAAGAAAAACCGCCGCACATACTTTATTACAGTATATGCAGCGGTTATACGCTCATTCGTTTAGTTTACGTATTTCAGGATGACATCCCAGATGGAAGAACGCTCATATCCCAGTCTCCAGGAAGAAACTCCCGCCAAATCGTACTGTTTGATCAGTTTCATCTTCTCTTCAATGGAATTCTCCTCTTCCATCCACATCTGATAGGTGCTTCCATCATAATCAAACTCCACATAGTACTGCTTGCAGGTCTCATTCCAGACTTTTTCGGCATTATTATTCTGTACCTTTACATCCTCTTCATCCATGCCAATGGCTTCGCTGGTTACGCTGCCTTCTACATCCGTCTTCCAGAAGCGTGCAAAGAACGGAACCGCATTGATAACTTTCTCCTTCGGAACTTCCTCCAGCATTTTTTGGATTCCCTGCTCCACATATGGATAGGATGCCACGGAACCTGCCTCTTCCGAGCCACTGTAATGCTCATCATATCCCATGATAATCACGTAATCTGCAAACACACCCTGCTCCGCACGGTTATAATGATCCGAAGATGCGGTCGGCACATAATTGTCTACAGAAAGAACGATTCCATTGATCCGGCACATGATGGACAACTCACGGATAAATTCGATATAGGCACGTGCACAATCCTGCGTGATCAGCTCGAAGTCTACGTTGATACCGTCCAGTCCGTACTGAATGGCTGCCGCAGTCAGCTGGTTCACCAGGCGCTGACGGCTGGATGTTCTGGAAAGTGTCTCATAAGTGCTGACTCCGTCCTTGAAGTTGTCTACCAGCCCCCACACTTCCAACCCCTGCTGATGTGCATAGGTCACATAAGACTGGCTGGCCAGAGACGAAATATTTCCGTCGGTATCTGCAATGGAAAACCAGGTCGGTGAAATAGTCGTCAGCCCTTTGGCATCTGCAATCTTATTCAGCAGATAATTATTGGCCTCCATGTTCGTCACCTGATGCCAGGTCATATTGATCTTATAATCTTTGGAAATACTGGTATACTCCGGCTCCGTAAACTCCGGAGCAGTCTCTTCCTTCTGTCCGATATCCGAAATCTTGCTGTCTCTTATATATCCGATAAAACCGTCTTCTGTCAGTACTCTTGTCCACTGATCAATCTCTTCCGGTTCGTCCAGCACAAACAGTTCCGTTCCTTTGGATACTTTGGAAAGGATATCACTTTTGATACCTGCTTTCCAGCGGACCGCCGTATCTTTCTGTACTGTGACAATATCCTTGCTTCCGAAAGCCGTCACAATCCTTACACGGTTCGGTTCCTCCCAGTACTGATACGTAAAATTCGTATATTTCTGAAGGAAATCCAGCGCCACATAGGCATCACTGCCGTCCGCGCGCAGAATAACATATCCTTCATCCTGACTTGCCTTTGCAACGGTATAACTGCTGCTTCCTACTCCGACACTGACCAGTTCTTTCGGCAGTGCATAAAGGTACAGGTTCTCCGTCGCATCCCAGTAATATCTGTCATCAATATACTGGGCCACTGTATCTACATGAACATAGACCTTTCCGTCAATCAGACGCGCCATGTCTCCCACATTTTCCTGGTTGACAACCACAGCCATATCCTGATCACTTTCCAGTCCAAAATATTCGTTCAGATCTGCCATTTCTTTGGACGGAGAATATTTCTGATACAGGAATCTTCCTGCTGCAAAGCCGCCAATCAGAATAAACAAAAGCAGCGCAAACATAACCGGTACAACTCTTGGATTCAGTCTCCTTCTCTTTCTGCGGGGTCTCCGCCGTCTGGATACGTCGTTTTCAGCTCCGTCTTCTCTTATCATGAATGTCCTCCTGAACTATATTTATCATCAGTATCTTTTTTGATTTTACCACAAAGCTGTCATTACCACCACCACAAATCTCGGACACAGGAAAGCTTTTCTCCCCTTATGATTTTACTTACCCCCTGACAGCCCTGCTGTCCCCTTGCGATACATACAGAATTTCCCAAAAAGAGTTCCCGTGATATATTATGTCTGCATATACCGCGCTGCATACCCCCTCTCTTCAGATTAAACAAACGGATTAATTTCACGAATTGTGAAAGGAATCAGATAAATAGACTTACAGTTTAATTATACATACATTCTGTTGTTTTTCAAGGCTATTTCACAAAAATTTCAGAATTATTTCCTTCAATTCTCCGCCTGCCTGCTTTACATATTTCGTTTTTTTGTTTATACTATATAAAACTATAAATTCGCAGGTTGTGATTGTATGAAAATTGAAAAAATCAATGAAAACAAAATTCGCTGCATCCTGACCCGTGACGACCTGGAGGTTCGTCATATGAAGATCAGCGAGATTGCCTACGGATCTGAGAAAGCCCGTTCTCTTTTCAGAGATATGATGGAACAGGCTTCACACCAGTTTGGTTTTGAAGCGGACAATATCCCGCTTATGATAGAAGCAATTCCTATGCCAAATGAATGTATCATTCTGGACATCACCAAAGTCTCAGATCCGGAAGAGCTTGATACAAGATTTTCCCGTTTTTCCCAGTCTTCTGTGGAACCGGGTGAAGAACTGCCGATCCCGAAAGATTTTCTTCCGGACGGCGCTGATGAAGTAATTGATCTGTTCCAGAAGCTTCTGGAACACCGGCTGAAAAATGCCCCGAAGGAAAACAGAGAACAGCAGGCTGAGGAACTTGCCAGCGAACTGGATATGCGAAAGTTATATCTGTTCCCGAAACTGGATTCTCTGCTGGCGGCTTCCCATGTTCTTGCAGGTATTTATCACGGCGCAAACCGTCTGTATAAAAATCCTGACACCCAGGAGTATTGTCTGATCGTAAGAAAATCCTTCCATACACCGGAGGAGTTCAACAAAGTCTGCAATATTCTTTCCGAATACGGGAACAGTGGCAAATATACACCCGCCAATGAAGCGTACATGCAGGAGCATTACACGCTGATTATGAAAGACGAAGCCCTTCAGAAACTGGCTGAAATTTAAAAAATACGTAAAAAAAGAGGATGTCCTGTACTCCAGGCATCCTCTTTCGTATTTCCCATTGATTACTCTTCTGCGCCAAGGAAATTGTTCAGTCTTGCAACAAGAACATCCGGATCCAGTCCGTGTACCAGTGCAGCTTCTTCAAGGCTCTCTGCCTGTGCAGACGGACAGCCGATGCAGTGCATTCCCTCTCTCATAAGAATCGGAACAATATTCTGATCTATTTTTACCAGATCTGCGATAATCATATCTTTGGAAATTTTAGCCATTTTCGTGACCTCCTGATTTTTATTCTGGTTGTTATTATATCCCCATTTACTTGCAAAATCAAGGGAATATGGTATATAATATCTATGATCAGGCCATTGTCTGATAACGACAATTTCATAAGGTGGAGGGATGTATATGGATACGAAGCGCTATATCATTTCCGACGCGGCCAAAATGGTAGATGTGGAAGCACATGTGCTCCGCTACTGGGAAGACGAACTGGAACTGCCAATTGCCCGCAATGAGATGGGTCACCGCTACTATACAGAAGATAACATCCGAATGTTTCATCACATTAAGGAACTAAAAGAACAGGGCTATCAGCTCAAAGCAATCAAAGTACTCCTGCCTGAGGTGGAACAGGGAAAAACACCACCTGCCATCGTCCAACAGCCGGACCCACCTGTCAGTGACAGGATGGAACAGTTTCAGAACATTCTCGGCAAGGTAGTCGCGCAGGCGCTGCGTGAAAATCAGCAGGAAATGGGAAAGGAACTGAGTCATCAGGTCTCCACACAGGTCGTCAAGGAAATGGACTACCTCTTCCGTCTCCAGGAAGAACGGGAAGAGACTCATTACAAAAATCTGGACGCACAGATCCGTGCTACACAGAAAGATCGAAAAACTTTTTCTCTTGGACGTAAAAAAGAGAAGAAACCAAAAGAACCAAAGATAAAAGAGATAAGAAAGAAAGAGCCGCGGAAGAAATGGTTTTTCAATCCGCGTCCTGCAAACGAATCTGAATAATAAAAAAATGGTATCTGTATGTTTTTATACAGATACCATTTTTATTTCCTGTTAAATTACTCAGCGGAGATAGCGCCGGTCGGGCACTCTGCCTCACAGGTACCGCACTCAAGGCAAGCATCTGCGTCGATTACATATTTTCCATCTCCTTCAGAAATAGCTTCTGCCGGACAGACTGCTGCGCAGGAACCGCAAGCTACACACTCGTCAGAAATAACGTATGCCATAATACAAATCCTCCTTGTATAATTTTAATCTACCTGTATCCCAGGTTTCTGCCCCTTATTTTAATATAAAAAGGCTGATTATACAAGTGCAAAATTGCTTTATTCCGCACTTCGTTCCATATCACTGAACTTTGTAAGTTCTGGAATCCACAGAAGATTCACCGTGCCAATCGGGCCGTTACGCTGTTTGGCTATGATAACTTCTGCTACTCTCTGCTCTGCTTCTGAGAGGTCTCTGTTATAGTAACCTTCCCTGTAAAGGAACATCACCACGTCCGCATCCTGCTCGATTGCTCCCGACTCACGCAGGTCGGAAAGCATCGGCCGATGGTCCGGACGCTGCTCTACTGCACGGCTTAACTGGGAAAGCGCCACTACCGGAACATTCAGTTCACGCGCCAGTGCTTTCAGTCCACGGGAAATATCTGAGATCTCCTGCTGACGGGATGCATTATTGCTATTAGAATTTCCACTCATCAACTGCAGATAGTCTATGATAACTATCTGAATATCATGCTCCATTTTCAGCTTTCTGCACTTTGACCGCATGGCGGATAATGTAATACCAGGAGTATCATCAATAAAAAGCTTTGAATTTGCAATATTCGCAGAACCTTCCACCAAATTCATCCATTCTTCGTCATTCAGACGTCCGGTTCTGATTTTCTGGGCATCTACATGGGACTCCAGAGACAACATACGGTTAACCAGCTGCTCCTTTGACATCTCCAGACTGAAGATTGCCACTGCATTGCCTTTCTTAAATGCCATATGCTGAGCCAGATTCAGTACGAATGCAGTCTTACCCATGGAAGGACGGGCCGCAATCAGCACCAGGTCTGATGGCTGCAGTCCGGACGTTTTATAATCCAGATCCATAAATCCGGTCTCCAGACCGGTGACACGGCCTCTTGCCTTGGACGCCGCGTCAATTTTTTTCATGACATTAATAACAACCTGACGGATCGGCACGAAGTCTCCTCCGCCGCCTCTCTGTGCCAGTTCAAAGATCCGCTTCTCTGCATCCGCCAATGTATCTTCCAGTCTGGCAGAACCGGCATAGGTACTGTTGGCAATCTCTTCATTGATCCGGATCAGTCTTCTGGCTACGGATTTTTCCGCTACGATCTCCGCATAGTATTTAATATTCGCAGAGGTCAGCGCCCGATCCATCCAGCGCAGAATCTGTTCTACACCGCAGGCTTCTTCCGGAAGTCCTTTTTCCAGCAGGCTGGTATGAAGAATAACCGGCTCCACCGGCTTGCCCGCATTGTAGAGTTCTACCATCGTATCGAATACAATGCCCAGCTGCCTCTGGTAAAAATCATCCCCTGTGATAATCTCGGAAGCAACCATGATCGCTTCATTATCAATCAGCATGGCACCAATGACTGAGCTTTCCGCTTCCTCGTCATGGGGCATAACCCTTTTTATGAGTGCTTCCTCCATTAATTTTACCTACGCTTCCTTTACAACTACTTTCAGTTCTGCTGTTACCTGCGGATGCAGTTTCACAGAAACACTTGTGGTTCCCACCGTCTTAATCGGATTCGGGAGTACCAGTTTTTTCTTGTCCAGCTCCATGTTTAGCTGCTCTTTCGCCGCCTGCGCAATCTCTTTGGAAGAAACAGCACCGAAAAGTTTTCCGCCTTCGCCGACTTTCAGTTCCAGAACAACCTCTGCCTTTGCAATCTCAGCTGCAAACAGTTTTGCTTCTTCCAGACGCTGTGCTGCCAATTTATCCTCATGGGCCTTCTGCAGTTTCAGATCATTCATGTTTTTGGCAGTTGCCTCAATTCCCTTCTTTTTGGAAAGGATAAAGTTTCTTGCATAACCGTCGCTGACATCTACCAGCTGACCTTTCTTTCCGAGAGATTTGACATCCTCCAGTAAAATAACCTTCATTATTCCAGTTCTCCTTCCTTAAACATCTCATCCAGTGTCTCACGGATCAGCTTCATCGCCTCATCCAGAGAACACTCCAGCTGTACACCTGCCATATTCAGGTGACCGCCACCGCCCAGTTTTTCCATGATGACTTGTACGTTGACCTCATCAATAGAACGGGCACTTACATAAATTCTTCCATTATATTCTGTCAATACAATCGAAGCTTTTACTCCTGTAATATTCAGAAGCTCATTGGCTGCCTGAGAGCCGACAATTGTCGGACTTTCCAGTCCTTTTCCCGGACATACCGTCAGTGCAAAACCTCTGTATACTTCTGCATGTCGGACTGCTTCCGCCCTTGCTTTATATTCCGCCATATCATTCCGGAACATCTTACGCACACGAGTTACATCTGCACCACAGCGCCGCAGGAATGCGGACGCTTCAAAAGTACGAACGCCTGTCTTTCTCATATAATTGTCCGTATCAATCATAATACCTGCATAAATACAGTCTGCCTCTCCGCCTTTCAGCCGGACATTATCCGCAAAGTACTGCAGAATCTCCGCTACCATCTCACAGGCAGACGATGCATTGGTCTCTATATAGGAAAGGACTGCCGGCGTGATAATCTCACTTCCACGGCGATGATGGTCGAATACAACCACTGTCGGCGTCATCCGCAGAATATCCTCACACTCAGTATAACTCGGTCGGTTCGTATCCACCACTACAACGACTGTATTCCGGTCCACAATCTCCCTGGCCTGGCCGCTGCCGATCACAATGCCCTGCTCGCCGCCGTTGGCCTCTTCAAATACCTCCAGCATAGGGCGGACCGATGTGGTCACTTCATTCACTACAATATAAACTTTTTTGTTCAGGGTCTTCGCTGCGCGATAAATACCTACCGCAGCGCCGAAGGAATCCGCATCCGGAAGCTTATGTCCCATAACAACAACTTTATCTTTGGTCTCCACCAGCTCACGGAAAGCCTGTGCCTTGACTCTTGCTTTCACGCGTGTATTCTTCTCTACCTGCTGGGTCTTTCCTCCGTAATAAGTGATCTGGTCTTTCGTCTTCACGACTGCCTGATCACCGCCTCTGGCAAGCGCCAGGTCCATGGCACTTCTGGCATATTCCATACAATCCATATAAGTAGCGCCATCCGCACCAATACTGATACTTAAAGTCATTGCCATCTCTGTGCCGATGCTGACAGTCTTAATATCCTGCAGGAGGTCAAACTTATTTTCCCGGATCTGATCCAGTGCCTTTTCCTGCATGACAATGAAGAACCTGTCTTTTTCCAGCTTTCTCACAATACCGTCATAAGCATTGAAATACTTGTTGATCTTCCGTTCAATCAGAGCCACCAGAAGGGACGTACGCACTTCCTCCACATTCTCCAATGCCTCATCATAGTTATCGATGTACACAAGTCCGGCTACCATACGCTGTTCCCGGTTCTCTTTAATATAACGGTTGATCTCCGTAGTTTCAAAAAGATATAATGCGGTCAGGCTTCCGATAAACTCCGGATCCTCCAAAAGCCCGTTGACTCCGGCATCATCCTGCATGTCGATCAAACGGATCTCTGCCCGGAAATCCCGCTCTTCATAACTCAATTCCACCGTTGTCTGCGGGTTATCCTCTACCGGCATCACATTGCGGTTTAATTCCGGAAAAATACCGCTTACAGATTTTCCGCGCTTTCCGTTCTTGCCGACAATCTTCTGAAATTCTTCATTGTACCACAGAATCCTGCCGTCTCCGTCTAAAAGCGCATAGGGAATAAACAGCTCTTTCAAGAGCCGCTTCTGGATCTGTCCATACTGGGTTGCAAAAGACACCAGTTCTTTATGCACCACAGGTCTGCTGTAAGTGTAGGCGGCTACGGCTGCCAGTCCGTAGACTGCAGTGGCAATTCCGGCCACAATACCCGCACGCGGATCAATGGCATAGATCACCCCTGTCATCACCGCCAGAAATACCGTCATATACAGCGGCCACCTCATAAATGTTTTTTGCCTTTTATCTCTCTTCATCTCTTATTCCTTAATCATCAGATCATAAATTGCCTTTGTTCATTATACCATCTCATTGACAGAGGGACAAGAGTTAGCTTTTCCTACACTTGCGTAAAAAAAACAGACGCCGCATACGCGGCGCCCGAAAAGTTGTTCTTATTCAGCGATGTACGGCATCAGGGAGATATGTCTTGCTCTCTTGATTGCAACAGTCAGAGCTCTCTGATGTTTAGCGCAGTTGCCGGTGATTCTTCTCGGAAGGATCTTACCTCTCTCAGATACGTATCTCTTTAATTTAGCAACATCTTTGTAATCGATCTCGTTATTCTCTTTGCCACAGAAAACGCAAACTTTCTTTCTTCTGCGTCCGCCCCTTCTCATCTTCGGAGCATCGCCTTTTTCATTTTTGGTGTAAGCCATGATGGTTTCCTCCTTCTCACAATTCCATATCAAAATCCGATTGTTAATTGAATGGCAGCTCCTCATCAATACCATCCGGGATATTCATAAAGCCGTCTCCGGCTGCCCCCATCGGGTTCGGTGCTGACGGTGTCTGATAGCTTCCGCCCATGCTGCTGCGATTTGCATCAGATGCGGCTTTGCTCTCAGCAAACTCCTGCTCTTCTACAACAACATCTGTAGTGTAAACTTTATTACCGTCCTTATTTGTATAAGACCCAGTCTGAATACGTCCACAAATGGTTACGCGCATTCCCTGACGAAAATATTTTTCAATAAACTCGGCGTTACGGCCGAATGCCACACATCCGATAAAATCAGCAGTCTGCTGATCTCCGTCTCTTCTGGCAAATCTGCGGTCAACTGCAAGAGTAAATCTTGCCACTGCAGTAACATTCTCACCATTAGAATAACGGACATCCGGATCTCTGGTCAGGCGTCCCATCAAAATCACTTTATTCATTAACAATCACCTCATATAAGCTGTTCTTATGCGTCTTTACGAACACACAGATAGCGGATGACATTGTCCAGAATGCGGACACGTTTCTCGATCTCTGCCGGGCAGGTAGCCGGAGCATCGAACTGAATGAAGTAGTAGAATCCTTCTCTCATTTTCTGGATCTCGTATGCAAGTCTCTTCTTTCCTGCATCCTCTACTTCTGTCACAGTACCGCCAAAGCGAGCGATAAGCTCTTTTGCTTTCTCTACGGCTGCTGCTCTCTCGTCATCTTCGATCTTTGCATTCACAACAAGTGCTAATTCATATTTGTTCATGCTTTTCTTCCTCCTTTTGGTCTCTGGCGCACGTATTACATGCGCAAGGATGTCTCTGATTTACAGAGCAATAATATATCACGAGAATTTACTATAACACAAATTTTCGTTGATTTCAAGCATTATTTCTCCATTTATTCGCCTTTTTTCCGAAGTCCCCTGGTATTCTTTTCTACCAGTTTTCTGGACACCATGACCTGATGCTCACAGCCCAGACATTTCAGACGAAAATCTGCTCCCACACGCAAGATCTCCCATTCCTGGCTTCCGCAAGGATGTGGTTTTTTCAATTTTACAATATCACCTACCTGATAATCCATATATTCCTCCTATAACTGACTGAAAATCTCTCCGATGGGGCCCTGAACCAGCAGATCTGCCCGGCTGTCCATAGGTGTTACCGATTTATTAATGAGTACCAGTTTATTTCCATTATAATAGTCAATAAGTCCCGCCGCCGGATAAACCGTAAGGGAGGTTCCTCCGATGATCAGCACATCTGCCTGACTGATGGCATGAACTGCTCCGTTAATCGTCGCCTGATCAAGCCCTTCTTCATAAAGCACGACATCCGGTTTGATCAGTCCGCCGCATTTCTCACATCTGGGAATTCCTGTTGATTCCAACATATATCTGGCATCGTAAAATGCCCCGCATTTCTGGCAGTAATTCCGATGGACGCTTCCATGCAGTTCATAGACCACTTTACTTCCGGCTGCCTGATGAAGCCCATCAATATTCTGGGTAACAACCGCCTTTAATTTCCCCTGCTGTTCCCATTCCGCCAGTTTTTTATGAGCTGCATTGGGTTTCGCATCAAGGACCAGCATCTTCGCCCGATAGAACCGGTAAAATTCTTCTGTATTTCTCCGGAAAAAGGTATGACTCAAAATAGTCTCCGGAGGATAGTCATACTGCTGGTGGTAAAGTCCGTCTACACTCCGAAAATCCGGAATGCCACTTTCTGTAGAGACTCCGGCTCCACCGAAAAATACGATATTATCACTTTCATTAATCCAGGTTCTTAAAGTCTCCAGCTGTTCTGACATCTTTTTCTTCCCTCCTGATTAAAAATAAGTAATCTTAATGTCTTCTTCCTCTAATGTGGCGTTCTCCACGCAGACGGCAGCCACATAATCCGGCTCCCGAAATGTAAGCAATCTGCATGAATAATTCTTTCTATTAATATGGTGACTGATGCGCGGCTGCTCCTCTTCCATATCCACCTGAAATGTATGCAGTGAAGTATAAAAACCGGTTCCAAGCGCCTTCAGGAAACTTTCTTTTACTGACCAGTACTGATAAAACAGTTTTTGCCTCTCAGGCTTCGGCACGGATCTGTAAAATTCCTGCTCCTCTTCCGTCAGCGCTTTACGGATCAGATTTTCTTTCGGCTCCCGGTCCATCTTTTGCAGATCAATTCCCACTTCCTGATCCGAGATCGCACAGATCACATAGTCCCTGGAATGAGACCAGTTTACATAAATTTCCGGTGTCTCCGTCAAATACGGTTTTCCATGTTCATTTCTGTGATACCGTGCCGGAGTCTGCACATCCGTGCATTGTTCCAGGCTCCGGTTCAAAAGCAGTTCCGCCGTACCGTGCTGGTCACCGTTTTGAATCCTCATTGCGTAAATATAAATCATTCCGCTTTCCATCCATTTATTTTTCAGTATAACATAATCTCTACTGTTTTACATACATTTTGGCAATAAAAAAACTCCTTGTAATCAAGGAGTTAAGAGAGGCGACAACC
>ENA-USUG01005152-USUG01005152.1-human-gut-metagenome-genome-assembly--contig:-NODE-5152-length-15275-cov-6.120082_pt1 | contig 15275 bp, 23 predicted proteins | sample MGYA00250059_ERZ773394 | MGnify/ENA primary metagenome ERZ773394 (study PRJEB29103, sample SAMN06111957) | human gut metagenome | biome: human gut; feature: ankylosing spondylitis patient; material... | reverse complement strand
TATATTCCATCCTTAATAGAAGTTCTTTTTGAAATTCTACTCCAGTCAGTTTAAAATATTCTTCTTTGTTCATGTCTACTTGGTTATGAAGGTTTATTCAACAGTTTCAAATCGCATTCTGGCGCCCATCCTAAAGACTTCGTACCATCCCATACATTGTATAACCATTCATCTACATATCCCTTCTGTGGGCTGAAATCAGAATGATAAGCGTTAATTATCTCAACTTCTTTGCCAATCTCTGATTTATCCGGATGATTGTAAATCCTTACTTTTTCTCCAACTTTAAATTTTGCTCCCATTATTTCCTTTTTTTAGGTGGTATATAAATTGGTGATGCTTTCCCTTTATTGCTTTTATTTATGCCGTTCATTTGCTCAACCGTCTTTTGGTTAAAGGTGGTAGAACTGGCAAGACCTTTGATATTCTTTCCCATTTTGGCTCCTTTCTTCTTTGGATTATTAGTTAAGTGATTTCTTCCAAATCTTTGGGAAAGGTGCTTTTTCGTCAAACTGTCTGGCAGTAAGATCAATACATATATTTTCCACTACTGCCCAATGATGTGGTGTATCATCACCTTCAAGATAACCATCAATTACGCTACCTTTGATTTCATCACACATAAATAACAGTTCATCAGAAGCAACGACACACATCCCGGTTGCGCCTTCTTTCGTCGCATATTCCGGGTGTTCTGCAATTACTGTGTCCAGTGCTTTTTTTAAATAATTAGGTAACTTCATTTCTCTTTTGTTTGAATTATTTAAAACATTTCTTCTTCATTTCCATTCTCCTGACTAAAGATATTAGCCATCATATCAACTATATTTTCTTCTATTTCCTCTGTTGCTCCGGTTACGGCATTTGCAATATTCTTCTTTGTTTGAATGATTTTATAAACTTTTTCATCTATGGTTTTTCTACCAAGAAAATAATAGCAAGTGACACTCGACTTTTGTCCTATACGATGAGCCCTGTCTTCACACTGACAACAATCGGCATAAGTCCATGGGAATTCAACAAAAGCAACATTGCTTGACGCTGTTAGAGTAAGACCGACTCCAGCAGCTTTAATGGAACAGATGATAATATCCGTGTCCGGATCATTTTGGAAAGCATCTACCGCCCTTTGTTTTTCTTCTTGCGAATCTCGTCCTGTTACGGATACGGCTGTCGGAAAGCAACTTTTCAATTCATCCACCACTTCATGAAGGGAGCAAAACAAGATTATCTTTTGACTATTTTCCCGGAAATCTTTAACAAACTCTATTACTTCTTTTACTTTACCCCTTGCCGAAACATTGCGGAGAATATTAATTTTCACCATAACCTCGCCACGTAAGGCACGGGCTATTTTCTCATCATCTGCTTGCTTATACTTCTGTAAGTATTCCCTCACATCGCGTTCTGCATCCTGATATTCCTGCCTATTAGAAACTTCACAAGTCATTACCTGCCTTATTTTATCCGGTAAGTCTTTTAAAACTAGTGACTTTTCACGTCTGAACATGCAAGTATTCCATAATTTGTAGTTCAATTCTTTTAGATTTGAAGCCTCACGAGGTCCGCTGCAGTAACGCTCAACGAAATGCTTATATCCTCCGAAATCATCCATCCGTCCCAATATGGAGAGTTGGGGAATCAAATCTTTAGGCTTATTGACAACAGGTGTTCCCGTCAACTCTATTACATATGGTTTACCGGCACATATTCCCTTACAGAATTTGCTTTGCTGCGTAGAGGACGATTTACAACGATGGCTTTCATCTATTATAACAGACTTAAAAAGAGTGATAGAATTCCGAAATTCAACATCGCGCAATGTCCATCCACTGGACTTTTTTATGCGTTGTACGAAATATTTCTTCAATGATTCATAATTGACAATAAAAACCTGATACATGCTTGTCTGCCAAAAAAACGTCCATGTATCACGTACTTTATCACTGAGCACCATTGCTTTTTTATCCGTAAATTTATGCCATTCACGTTCCCAATTGATTTTTAATGAAGAAGGACAGATTACTAGACAGGGGAATGCGTTTTCCAAATTAACTGTTGCTATGCTCTGCAATGTTTTTCCTAACCCAGGTTCATCGCAATTCATAAAACGTTTCAATTCAACTCCGCGGGCAATACCTTGTAGTTGATAAGGGTAGGGGGATATCTTCAGTTCATGATTACGGTTCAACTCCGGTAATTCAGGCAAAGAATATGCAATATCTTCTTCTTTGTTTTGTTGTTCATTTCCCCATGATACATTTTCGAACTGCCGGATCTGATATGCTATTCTCTCAAGCTCAACTCTTTTGGAAGCGGGAACCGTCCATATTTTCCGGTTTGGATGATATTTACGCCCGTCTATTGATTTTATACGGTTTACGATAGACGGTTTATACCTGAATGATATCTCATAAACATTTGATCTTAATACAATCTCCATATGATTTTGATTTTAGTGTTGTCAAAAGAAAGGGTATAACCCCTTTCCATTAAGCTGTCGCATCGAAAGTTACCGGTGCTTTTATTTCTCTGGAATTCTTTTTCTTCCCCTTTTTAGGTTTTTCTTCCATATCAACTTCTTGAGGAACATCACAATCAAAATCTAATTGTTGCTGTTTGATTCCCCACTTCTCATTGAACAGGTACTCAGTTACCTCATAATTACATCGGGATATGGCGATGGATAATTCAGAGGCGTAGGGGTATGAATCAGGATTCGTATCATCACAATATTTGGTAAAAGGAGCATTTAAATTAAGTACTTGTCCTGATTTTAAAATTTTCTGTCCTGTAAGCGTAACACCTTCAGATTCACCACTGCCTCCAACTGTATATCCTGTTACAATATATTTCATAATATCCTTCTCCATTCTTTCATCGGGTTCACTATCGATATTATTCAAATTGAACAAGCCCGCTTCGGGCTGCTCCGCTATTGTTATAAGGAAAGGGCGCAGTGCTTTGAATGCTTCTTTCAGATCATTATGAACAATTTGGTCACATTTCTTTGCCACTTCATTGGAAAAATTGGCTTGAGTAAATTTTTCCTTGAAAGTCACATCACATTTGTCGCCCCTCAGGGCTACTTTTTCAATTACATTTTTTACATTTTCCATAATCTTTTTCATCTTTAATTGTTAATGCCAGAATACTCATACCTGAAACAAGTCCCATAATGGCAGCCGTAATCAGTTCTTTTCCGGTTGCATCATTTGTATCCGCAAGGGAAACGGATGTCAATAATCCGACAATAGCCAGTATTATTGTTATTTTTCTAAATGCTTTCATGATATATTATTTTTTATTATTGTACATTCCTGAGATTTTCATCTCTTCTTTAGCTTTACTTATTACCGTTACACACCATGACAGCTGATGAGTTGCGGTCCGGTTGCAACGTTCGCACCAGTCTACAAGATACCTATCTTCCCGGCAGAGAGAGCCTATCAAAGCATTTATAGCCGTTGCTGTAGCCTTCGCATTTTTTGCCGTAACTTCAAGGGTCTGCATAATTTCCGATTTCATGGCTTCATTAAGCCAATATTTAGAGTCTGCCAATAATTTCCCGGTCCGGGCAATATATACGGCCAAATCATTTCCGCGTTGCACTGCTTCTTCCGCATTTTCGCTCATGGTAATATTGAGAAAAGAATCAATATTGGTGAGTTCCGCAAAAATTTGTTCTTTAGAGGTGATAAGTAAATTCATGAGTTTTTAGATTAAAATATAATCAGACCATTAATTGCCACCATTTAAAAGCCAAATCTTCATATTTCTCTTTTCCTTTTAAGTAGGTAGGATGATTGCGGTCTGTTATAAAATGCTTGAATATTTTACAGTTTTTCTTTGAAACAGCATAAATAAAATCGCGTTGGCTTCCTGCAATATCCATATACCAAGCTCGTGAACGATCCCAGTCGAAATAATCTATCGCCTCATTGAACTGTGCCTGAGATTCAGCAAATGTAGTTTTCAAATCACCGCCAAAACCATATTGATGTAACCACCAATCCCACTTACAGCGGGTATCCAGATGATATTTAAAAACGCCGGCATATTTAAATTCCTGATGTTTGTTTACCATGAACTTTTGTGTATCAGAAGTATCCAGAACCATTGCCAGAAAGGCATCCTTCCTTGCCTCTTTCCTTAAAGCATCCCTCATTGCCAATCCCAGTTCAAAGTCATCAACAGAATAGGCTACGTCGTCAACCATAAGTTTATCATAACGCACTCTTTCATTTTCAGTAACCAATGCATCTACCAATGTTCCAAACTTGAAAGCTTTCTCTTTATCCCCATATTGAAAACAGGGATAAAGATTATTTTTAAGTTCGGTCAGGTCCGAGTTACTCACCTCGTGACGCTGAAAATATAAATCAGGATTTGACATAATTATTTAGCCTTTACATCTTCCTCGTACCTGATATACTTGGATTGAATCCTGACATCATCCTTATTAGCTTTTTTCTCACAGAAAGCGATCATCTTTTTATGTATCTTCTCCAATTCCTCTATAGTTAACCCTTGTCCTTCATTCATCCACCACATCTGATATATTTCGAGAAATGCGGCCGGATGGAGAACTTTAATCTTTTCCGTAGCTTTTACTTTAACAGGAGAAGGAGCATTGACAGTGGCGGCTGCCGAATCAAACAGGCTGCTCATTTGCGCTGTCTGCATGTCAGTTTCTCGTTTACGCAAAGCTTCTTCTTCCTTCTTTTTCTGTTCCAACTCTCGCTGGCGTTGTTCTTCCTGTTCTCTGAGTTTACGTTGTTCTTCCGCAGAGTTTGCAGCTTCCTGGTCTTGTAGCTTGAGCGTTTCTATTTCCTGCAGTTCTTTCTTCTTCGATAGAAGCCGGTCTATGAATGATTGTCGTAAATCATCCATGTCGATACGGTATTGTGCAACATACTTCTCATACTTGCCTCTAAATACATCGGCTTTGATGGCTCCTTTGGTTATCGCATCAATATAATATGTGGGGTAATCTTTGGTAAATGTATTAAAGTGCGAAAGCGGGTAATCCAGAGACCATTCACGAATTATTTTAGCTTTCAGATCAAAGCTGTTCAAAGTCAGTTGAGACCATAAATCGGACAATTGTTTGGATTGGTCTGCAAAATAAGAGTTCATATGATTTTGTATGCCGGTTTCCAAGCTGGAACGATAAGTGACTTTTTCGTTTTCTATATTGGCCTTTCGCAAGGCTTCCTCCTGACGTTTCTTTTCTTCAAACCGTTTCAGAGCGGCATATTGGTCACGGGCGTATGCTATTTTTCCGGGAATGGTTTTACCGTCTTTAGGATCAATCGCTTTTTCGTCTGAAGTAAATACCGAACGGATCCTGTCAAATATCTGAGTAATAGGAGCACGGCGGCTCTGCATGTTCTTAATGGTTATATTGACTTTTTTAAGGTATTCTGCAGCTTGTGCGTCGAGTTCGTCGCTCATACCTTCACCTTCAATTGTATCAAGTATCCCTTGCCCTGTAGAATTGCATGCAGATATTGATTTTTGGTTCTTACTTAATGCGTCCGGAGCACTTTGTATCAGCGTAGTAAATTCTTCTACTTTTATTAAATCAGTCATGATATTATCTTTTTAGAGTTAATGATTAAAAGCCTTCTTCTTCATCAGCTGTTGTTATGGGAGCCACCACCGGTTGCGGCGCTTCTATCTGTCTTTCTTCTCCAAATGGTACAGGTTCATCGGGTGGGAGAGGTTCATTGGCATTTTCTCCTTCTTGCACGAATCCGTAATCAATAACCGGTTCTTCCTGCTGTGTTTCCATAGTGGTGTAATTTCCTGTCCTCACTTTTGGATAGCTGTCAAAAGCGTGCTTGATCATCTTGTTTTCCAGAAACCCGGTATCTATACAGCCACTATTGGAAGTATACAAGGCATTTGCCGCGCCTTTATTCTGTTTAGCCGAATATGTGGAAAGTCGTTTCCAATCGGTCTCCATCATCCATGAAAAATCTACCGATCCGTCATTGCGGACAATCCTTATAAATGCAGCTACAGGCTTATCTGAAAGTCTGGGAAAGGCTCCTTCGTACTCAACAAATTTTGCTCCGTTCTTAATAATTGGACGAAAAGCATCACCCTCATATACAATGACAGGATTATCCGCATATCTGATTTGTCCCGCACGCTGGCGCATATATACTTCTCCATAAGCGGAAATTTTCAGCCCGAGCCGTTTTTCCCATACTTCACCCTGCGGTGTTTTGACTTTAATATTGTTGGGGATAAGGTAGCATTGCGGCCGGCTCGTCTGGTCCAATGTCAGACCATTGACTGCAACATCGAAGAAGCAGCCTAATATCGACAATTTAGTACATTCCTGCAATTCCGGCTTTTCGGTCAGGATCTTGTTGAAATAGAACTTCTCACGATTGTAAATTTGTTCACCCATTTCACAACCCCATATGGCGTTGTACATATAGATAAACTTCTGTTCCACCTTGTCGGCTTCAACAATATTTAGAGGATGTATTTGGTTCAACTCCTCAACTCTGATTTGAATGGCATTACTCATGATTATTTGATTTTAATTAGTTATTAATCACCCTGGTATATCCCTCTTTCATATTCATCCATAAGAAGAATGTCCGTACTGGTAGGGGATATCCTTATGTTTTTCGGACATTGGATTTCGGGAGCAGGTACAAAGTCTTTTTTCCTTTGTTTATCTTCTTCTTTCTTCCTGTCAAACTCATCCTACAAAAGTTTAAGATATTCCGATGCTGTAGGCATATGCTAATATTTCTGCATTAACTGGTTTATTATATTCTCGGGAACCTTATTACCTAAATCCATCATAGCGCTGGCTGTTTCCAGTTCTGACAGTTTTGTATAATGTTTCCCTCTTTCCTTATTCTTTGCCGGATAGAACTTTATCCATGCTTTTTCGCGCCACTCACGAATGAGGCGTTTTCCGTATATCTTTTCTGCCTGAGAGATTGTCACGACTTCCGGCAGTAATCCGAGCACCTTTAGCGTCTGAATCGTTCCTATTTTGATTCCGCTAGCTACCATTTTTTCTAAATATCTTTCTCCCATACCGTCATTAATTAGGCTGTCTCTTTGCTTTCTTTGAATGGTGTTGAGCTTTATTATTCACTACTGAAACACATCCGCATCTCTATGCTATGCTGCCTGATTAATATTGATTTTAGAATTCGTAAACTTCTTCAATTTTATTTCTCCTAACTCTCGCTCTACGACATCTATTGATATCACCATTACAATCAAGGGATATTTGGAAAATAAGAATCCCAAGAAATGCAAGAGCTATGATTCTTTTTTGTAATTGTTTGAAGTCTATATTTAGAGCATACGCTCTATTCGCCCACCATGAACCAAGTTCATTCAGTTTGCTTGTCCCTGTCTTTTTATATGCTTTATCCAGAGTTACGTTTACGGTTCCGTATGCAATCTGCAATAAATCGGCAATTTCTTTCTTTGCTTTGCCACAAAAGGCAAGACCGGCAATCTGATTTTCTCTCTTGGTTAATTTGACGTCAGCCTGCAGTTCCATGACTAGAAATGTTTTCCAAACCGGCTGCTGTTTCAGCAACGTCCTGCATGGCTTTTAAACTCTCATCCGCCATCCTTTTGGCTACGGATAAGACTTTGATTTTAAAAGATGACCGTGCAGCGTGTTTCGAATTAAGAATATTATGCACTGTTCCCTGCGAACATCCCACTTCATGCGCAATCTTCTTTTCGTATCCATAAGGAAGATTTGCCTTGATTGTCTCTAATTGATTTTCCATATACTTTATTTTTGTTTTTAGGATTCCCGATAAGATGGCCGGTCCTGATCGGGATATGTTGTTGTTTTAATAATCTGTTATTTTCCATTCTTTACTTCCCATCAGGAAGTAATCCGAATATGTTCTCAATTGTGTTTTCATTTCTTTTCTAATTAGAGCAAATAGTCTATTTTGTTAATATTTTCTCAATTATATTTTGCTATTACATTTATTTTGCACTAACTTTATAGTGCAAATGTAAAGAACAACTTTAATATAATCAATAAAAACTTGAATTATTTTTCAAGAAAATATTTAATTTATGAAGATAGGACTGAGAATCAAGGAGTTAATGATTAAAGAAAATATTGAAATATCAGAACTAGCAAAAAGACTAGGAAAATCAAAACAAGCTATTTATGATATTTTGGATAAAGAAGATATAAATACCTCATTATTAAGAGAATTATCTTCTATTTTAAATGCCCCAATAGCATCTTTTTTTGAAGATTCCTCTAAAAATCAAGAAGCAAAAGGAAATTCTAATGTTGTTGTCGGTCGTGATAATACTGGAAATATTTCAATAACTGAGTGCCAGGATAAACTTGATGATGCTCTACTGGAGATAAAGCATTTGCAAGAAAGGCTAAAAGACAAAGAAGAGATGATTGAAATTTTAAAAAGTCAATTAGGCAAATAGCGTTTTATGATTTCATAAAGTAAAAAAGAATTTTATGAATGTAGGTTCAGTTGTAAAGGAGTTGATGACAAAGCAAAAGATAGAAGTTGCGGAGTTGGCCGGACGGTTGGGTAAAACTGAACAGGAAGTCTGTGAGATACTTAATGAAAAAGACGTAAGTTCATCTTTAATAAAAGAATTGTCTTCTGCTTTTAATGTTCCAGTTACTATATTTTTCGATAATTCAACGATTAATAATATGTCCAATACAGGAGGATCCAGTGTCATTGTTAATCGGGATAATAATGGAAAAATTTCAATTTCAAGCTGCAAAGAACTACTTGATAATGCTTTATGTGAAATAAAACATTTAAAGGTCGTCCTTAAGCTAAAAGATGAACTTCTTGAAGAAAAAGAAAGATTAATCAATGTACTAATGGATAAATAAAATGAAAAAATTTACAGGTTTTATACTAATTGCTATATTAATATTGAGCTCATGTTCAAAAGACGAATCCATTAAATCAATATATACAGAGAAACAACAGAAAGCTTTGAATATGTTTCATGGCAAATTTAAATCGGTTTCTGATAACGGACATTTTACAAAACACATAGAATTTTATGAAACATATAAGACACCCTTAAAAATGCAATCTAGTATATTTGAATTAGGTGTTATTGATATAGATATTTATGGTAAAATGGGAGAATCCTCTTATTTAGATACTATAATGGAAGAACGTTATTTCTACATATCTGAAGATGCTGATTACCTAATATCATATACATTATACAATAACGGAAACATTGGAAACAAAAGCAGTATTCCTCTTATTATTAAAAATCAAGATGAGTTTATACTTTATCCACTTACTATATACAATCCTGATATTTATAAACGATTGGAATAATATAATTTAACAAACTGACTTTATGAATGAAAAAATGTATGAATGTATTGCTCGGCTTGTCCTTCAGGAAAACTTCATTAGCATAAAATGTGTTCGTTTAAAAGAAACTGATGACAAGTTTCTAATATACACTAAGAATGATCCATCTGAGTTAGGAAATGGCAAATGCATTGGAGTAGTGAGAGAAAATGAAATAACTTATTTTTTCATGGAATTAGACGCTAAAATTCCAGCTCAAGGAAAAAAGCGGGATGCTTATGAGGATGCACTTGAAATTTTTTTGGCATCTTACGAATAAATAAAACACAATATTATGGAAGGTTTAATGACATTTACAGGAATAGTGATAATTGCATTTGGTATATTGCAAATCATTCTTTTTTTTAAAGTTTGGGGTATGACAAATGATGTAAAAACGATGAAAGACGAATTGGTTGGAAGCAATTCAAAAGACCTAAGAAAAATTCAATTAAACAAATGTATACTAAAAGGAAATAAAAATAAAATTGCAGATTTGCTATTTGATATGATGTTTAACGATATACAATCATGTTACAACAAATCTCTTTCATATTCAGGAGGAGAAACTTATTTTATAACACAAATTTCAACTTTAAAAAAAGAATATAAAGAAAAGTATTCAAAATATGGCATTAATTTTCCTGAAGCTATTGATAAGATAGAAAAGCTGAAAGATATTGAGAATTTATAATCTAGCTTCAATGTAATTGTGACAATTAAACATGGATCCAATCAATTATATTAAAGCATATGGTGTAGAGCAGGAAAGCGGAGATCTATTATATAGAAAATTATTCAATGGTAACTATATGGTAGTTTGGCAGACTTATAATAATATAGATATATTCCTTTGTAAATGGCTTCCAAATTCTCATGAAGATATTGATGAATCATGTATAATTGATAAAATACGATCTTTTGATAATGAAAATGAGACCAAAGTTGCCAAGTTCAAGCAAATGCTTAGAAGTTGAAATGAAAGAAGTTCATAACTTTAATGATAAGCGTTGGCTAACTTTATTACGGATTGCTAATATTCAGAATGAAGAACGGAAGCGTTTGGATAAAATGTACTGTGAATCATTTCAAGGATACAGTGCAGTGTTTTAGAGCAAGAAAACGCTCTATTAAATTATGAAATAGAACTGTTAAAAAGCAAGCGAACTTTGAAATAACTTTGAAACGAATCAGCTCAACGCTATAAATAGTTGAAATACAAATCATTATAAGCCAAATATTTCTGCTTTGGGAGCAGGGGGTCGTGGGTTCGAATCCCGCTACCCCGACAGAATAAGATGAAGCTGATACTATGTATCGGCTTTTTTCTATTTAAGGCACATTGGTTTCCCAAACAGTTAACGTATGGCTTTATTCTATAAATAAAGATATATTATTAATTAAATATTTAGTTTTATAGTAGATTATCCAAATAGAATCCGTTTCTTTGCATCAACAAACAATAAGAGGTTTATTTCGATCTATTTTCATTATGTATCTCCTCAGTTTAATCATTGAGTAAATCCATCCTGTTCAAAGCTCTCCCCTTAAACGTTATTATTGAATTATTAATTTTTATATTTTTATTTTATGAACATGTATGTAGGAAACCTTAATTACAATGTTAAGGAATCGGATTTGAGACAAGTAATGGAAGAGTACGGAACGGTTGATTCAGTGAAACTTATCACTGACCGCGACACAAGAAGATCAAAAGGATTCGCATTTATTGATATGCCTGAATCTTCTGAAGCTCAAAACGCTATTAAAGAATTGAACGGAGCAGAATATGCAGGCCGTCCGATGGTAGTAAAAGAAGCATTGCCAAGAAACTAATTATATAGATTCTATATAACAATTGAAAGGGGTATCCGGCAAGGGTACCCCTTTTCTATGCTTTCTAAATAAAAGTAGCTGAAAACTATTGAGAATAATATGCTAAATAATCAATAATTATTTAGTAATTTTGCCACCATTGAAAATATTAAACTACAATATATATGTTTAGAACACATACATGTGGAGAATTAAATATCTCCGATGCAGGCAAAAACGTTACACTGTCAGGATGGGTACAGCGTGCGCGTAAAATGGGAGGTATGACTTTCATTGACCTTCGTGACCGTTATGGTATTACTCAACTTGTTTTTAATGAAGAAGTTAATGCGGAGCTTTGCGAACGTGCAAATAAGCTGGGCCGTGAGTTTGTCATTCAGATTACCGGAAGCGTTAGCGAACGTTCTAACAAGAACAAAAATATTCCTACCGGAGATATTGAGATTATTGTAAGCGAGTTGAATATATTAAACGCAGCAATGACTCCTCCGTTCACTATAGAAGATAATACGGACGGTGGTGACGATATACGTATGAAATACCGTTATCTCGATCTCCGCCGTACAGCAGTTCGTCAGAACCTGGAACTTCGCCACCGTATGACGATGGAAGTGCGTCGTTACTTGGATAGTTTGGGATTCCTAGAAGTAGAGACTCCGATGCTTATCGGTTCCACTCCGGAAGGTGCACGTGACTTTGTTGTACCTTCACGTATGAATCCGGGACAGTTTTATGCTTTGCCTCAGTCACCTCAAACACTCAAACAGTTATTGATGGTATCCGGTTTTGACCGTTACTTCCAAATTGTAAAATGTTTCCGTGATGAAGACCTTCGTGCCGACCGTCAACCGGAATTTACACAAATCGACTGTGAAATGAGTTTTGTTGAACAAGAAGATATTATTTCTACTTTTGAAGGAATGACCAAACACTTGTTTAAAGAACTTCGCGGAATTGAGCTGACCGAACCGTTTATACGTATGACATGGAATGACGCCATGAAATATTACGGTAGCGACAAGCCAGATCTTCGTTTTGGCATGAAGTTCGTTGAACTGATGGACGTTCTGAAAGGATATGGTTTCTCCGTATTCGACAACGCAGCCTATATCGGAGGTATTTGTGCTGAAGGTGCAGCAACCTATACCCGTAAGCAACTCGACCAGTTAACCGAATTCGTAAAGAGACCGCAGATTGGTGCAAAGGGGTTGGTATATGCACGTGTTGAAGAAGACGGAAATGTAAAATCAAGCGTAGATAAATTCTATACACAAGAAGTGCTGCAACAAATGAAAGCCGCTTTCGGTGCCAAACCGGGTGATTTGATTCTGATACTTTCAGGAGACGATGCCATGAAGACTCGCAAACAATTATGCGAACTTCGTTTAGAAATGGGTAGCCAATTGGGACTTCGCGATAAAAACAAATTTGCTTGCTTATGGGTGATAGACTTCCCAATGTTTGAATGGAGCGAAGAAGAAGGTCGCTTGATGGCTATGCACCATCCGTTCACACATCCGAAAGATGAAGACATCCCAATGCTTGATACTGATCCGGCAGCTGTCCGTGCGGATGCTTACGATATGGTAGTCAATGGGGTAGAAGTAGGTGGAGGTTCCATCCGTATTCATGACCCGCATCTGCAAGCCAAGATGTTTGAGATTTTGGGATTCACACCGGAAAAGGCACAGGAACAATTCGGATTCTTAATGAATGCGTTTAAGTACGGAGCACCTCCTCACGGTGGTTTGGCTTACGGTCTCGACCGTTGGGTAAGTTTGTTTGCCGGACTGGATTCTATCCGTGACTGCATTGCTTTCCCTAAAAATAATAGCGGACGCGATGTAATGTTGGATGCTCCTGCGGCAATAGACCAGGCACAGTTAGATGAATTGAATTTAATTGTAGACATAAAAGAAAAGAAATAAAATTCCCTATAATGAGGCGGAGCACTAAGTTCCGCCCTTTTATCGAATGTCTCCAAAGAAAAGTACACAAATAGTAAGGTTTGTCATTGTTGGAATGTCCAATGCCCTCATCACTTATATTATATATGTAGCGATGCGATGGATGCATTTTCCTTTAGGGTTATCAAATGCAGTAGGGTATATTGGTGCCTTGATCAACAGTTTTATCTGGAGTAAATTATGGGTGTTCCAAACCCGGAAGACGAATCTCAGACGTGAAATCTGCTATTTTGCTGTAGCTTTCTTAATGGCATACGGGTGTCAGTATGCTTTCTTTAAGACGCTGATAGTCCATGCGGATATAAACGAATATCTGGTACAATTCTTAGGACTGTTTATTTATGGTGCGGTCAATTTCATTATGAACCGAAAAGTTACTTTTAAACACTGAATATAATTATAAAAAAGAAGCCTCCACTCTATAATGAATGAAGGCTTCTTTCTTTATTAAATCTACCCATTAAAACTGAAAGAAATTCTTCGCATTGTTATAGCAAATATCCTCTACCATTTGTTCTATACGTGCCATTTCAGAAGAAGGTATTTCACCATTTTCGATGTCTTTACCGATAAGGTTACATAAAGTACGACGGAAATACTCATGACGCGGATAAGACAAGAAGCTGCGGGAGTCTGTCAACATACCGACAAAACGGCTTAACAAACCAAGAACAGATAGCGCATTCATTTGTTTTTCCATACCGTCTTTTTGATCCAGGAACCACCATCCCGAACCGAATTGAATCTTACCCGGAATTGTGCCATCCTGGAAATTACCAAGCATGGTAGCAATTACCTCGTTAGCACACGGATTCAAATTGTAAAGGATTGTTTTAGTCAGTTTGCCGTTACTGTTCAAGCGGTCAAGATACTTAGCCATTGCTTTAGCAGTTGTAAACTCGCCGATTGAATCGAAACCGGTATCCGGCCCTAACAGTTTAAACATTTTTGAGTTATTGTTACGGATAGCACCATAATGGAACTGTTGGGTCCAACCTTTCTCCCAATCCATCTCACCAAATACAACCAACATGGCCGATTTGAATTTCAGAACTTCTTCATGCGTCAATTCCTGACCGCCATATACCTTATTAAAGATAGCTTTGATTTCTGCATCTGTATAGTCTTCCGCATAGAACTCTTCAATTCCATGATCAGAAAGTTTACAACCTTGTTCTGCAAAGAAATCATGGCGTTTACGCAAAGCAGCCACCATATCATCGAATCCGGAAATCTTCACGCCGCTTACTTCCGATAATTTCTCCATGTAAGCACGGAAATCAGCCGGTACTTCTACTGCCATTGCTTTATCCGGACGCCAAGTAGGAAGCATCTTGATTTCAAAACCACTCTCACGGGTTTTGATGTGATATTCCAAAGAATCCACTGGGTCATCCGTAGTACAAACTACTTCCACATGGTAACGGCGCATCATACCACGAGCCGAATACTCCGGCTGAGCAAGCTTTTCGTTACATTCATCATAGATTTCACGGGCCGTTGTCGGGTTCAGGATTTTATTGATGCCGAAGGCAGTCTTTAACTCTAAATGAGTCCAGTGATAAAGCGGATTGCGCATCGTGTAAGGAACAGTCTCTGCCCATTTCTCAAACTTCTCCCAATCAGTCGTATCTTTTCCCGTACAATAACGTTCATCTACACCGTTGGTGCGCATCGCACGCCATTTATAGTGATCTCCTCCCAGCCAGATTTCTGTTAATGACTTGAATTTATAATCATCGGCCACCATTTGAGGTATCAGATGACAATGATAGTCGATAATAGGCATTTTTGCTGCGTGTTCATGATATAACTTCTGAGCAGTTTCAGTCTGCAAAAGAAAGTTTTCATCCATAAAGTTTTTCATAACCCAATGACGTTTTAAGATTGATAATGTTATTAAAATTTGAAATATTTCGTATTCACTTATAGAACGGCTGAATAATTATCTTCTTTTACTTTTATTAACCGTTTCCGAACACGAAAGTAGATATTTTATTTGGGATAACAAAATTATCTCTATATTTGTTGTAATCTGAAGTATCTTATTTGATTATCAACGCTTTGTAGAAAACTCGCATGAGAACGGGCAACG
>ENA-USUG01005151-USUG01005151.1-human-gut-metagenome-genome-assembly--contig:-NODE-5151-length-15280-cov-4.188779_pt1 | contig 15280 bp, 25 predicted proteins | sample MGYA00250059_ERZ773394 | MGnify/ENA primary metagenome ERZ773394 (study PRJEB29103, sample SAMN06111957) | human gut metagenome | biome: human gut; feature: ankylosing spondylitis patient; material... | reverse complement strand
GTTTAATAAGAGAAATAAAGATGTTATAACAGTGGCTCAGCGTAAAAAAATTGCAGCTATACTATTGAATTCAATTAAACCCTTTTTGCAAGATGTTTTAGCAAGCAAAGTTAGGTAAGGAGAAAAAATGTCAGGGAAAAGTAAAAATAGTTTTGAAGTAATTAATGATGAAATTCATATTTATGGAGAAAATTGGTCTAGAGTAGGATTAACAACATACCGCGAAGATTATTATGATGAAATATGTTCTAAAACATGGAGTTTAACAAATCGTAAGGATTTAGATAAAAGTTATTTGAAAAATAGTGATTTGGGACTTTTGCATAGGTATATAATGTCTAAGTGGTATGGAAAAGCGATCTTAGATGAAATGAGTGAAAAAGGGTATATAGTTGAACATATGAACAACAAACACATGGATTGCAGAATTTCAAATTTAGAATTTTTAAAAAAAGCTTATAATACTGCAAAAGCCCAAACATTTGATAAAGATTCAGTAGAAATGGAAAAGCATATCGCTGTAAATATTTTTAAGGATTTCTCTACAGGGTGTTATCAGCTAACGATTGGTTGTAATGATAGCATTATTGGGTTTGATACTGAAGGAAGTAAGTATTATGTTGTTGCAATTTTATTATTATATGATTGTGATTACTCAATAGTAATAAATGATGCTGAAAATATTTTACGATTGTATGAGACTGAGGGAAGAATAGATATATCAAAAACTTATGCGTGTGACGTAAAAATAAGGAAAGCAATAGACCATTAAGTATGCAGGAGAGACATTTCCTATTTTAGCAGCGGCCTCTATTTTGTCAGATGGAATATTTGTAATGATATTATTTTCATATTTATAGAGAGTTTGCTTTGATACATTGATCTTAGTGGCAAAATCAACTTGACTTATGCCAAGTTTTTCACGTAGTTCTTTTAAACGTTCACCAACTGTCATGTAAGTTCCTCCTTTTGAAAGTAACTTCATGATAGCACAAAAATGTTATAAAAGCAATAAAAAATATCTTGACAAGTTACGAAAAGGTGATAATATAAGAGTATCTTAAAAAGTTACTTCAGGAGGTGATATAAATGATAAGAACAGACGAACTGAGGGGAGTCATTGCTAAAAATGGACTTTCTCAGTCAGATGTAGCAGCAAAGATTGGAGTTACACCGAAAACATTTTATGAAAAGATGAAAAATGGTGTTTTTGGAAGTGATGAAATTCAGGTTATGATAGATGAGCTTCATATTGATGACCCGATGGCAATTTTTTTTGCTAAAGAGTAACTTTAAAAGATACTACAAGAAAGGAGAGAACGATGAATCCAACAAAAGCAGGATATTTGCTACTTTCGATTTCAGTGTTTTTGAACTCGCTTACATTATGTGTTTGCATATATAGTCAATTCCTTGAATGATAACCGGGAGGGCGGCAATACAAGAAAAAATAACACCAAGAATTTGGAGCCAATTTTGTTTCAGCCATGCTGATTTACTGTGTTCCTGTACATAGGCTTTTCCCGTGTCAGTAATGTGATAATCACTGTATTTTGCGGTTCGCCCATCAGGGTAACCAAGAAATTCATTAGTGACAAAACCTGCGTCCAATAGGGCGTTAAAGTGTTTTTCGGGTATGTCTGAAAGTTCTTCTTGGGTTAATGAATTTTTCTTGTAAAAGATTTTCAGTGTTTCGAAAGTTTCTTTTGAAATGCTCATGCTGATGATCTCCTAAAGTGAATGATGGAATTTATTATATGTTCCGCGCAAAAGTATAGCAAGATGAAATGCGGATAAATGCAAGCAAGGAATTGGTGGCACAGTGGATTATCTTTTCGCAACGGAGGAGAGATAGAAAGGAGAGAACGATGCGGGCATGTGATATATGCGGAAGAAAGATAAAAGAAGAAAGCAATAATTATTGCATAAAAGTAAAGTATCGCGGGACCTCTGTTGAGTACGATTCTTGCAGCCGTAAATGTGCTGCAATGATATTCAAACGTTTAGCTCAGCAATGGAATAACAATGGTGATGATCAAAGTTAATGCTGACATTAAAGCGGCAATTGCGGTAAACAAGAATGTTAAATAATCTCTGTCAATCATCTTTATATAATCACGAGCTATTGGAAGTGCGTAGTAAAGATCTTCAAAGCGTTTTGGTGAATACCGAATTTCTTCACTGAATGGGCGTCGAGTTGTTTGAATGAGTCCTTTAGCGATTAGGGACTCCAGATAATATGAAAGCGTATCAGAGTCACAATTCATTAAAGTAGACAAATCGGTGATAGATATGGATTCAGAGTGTTTGAGTAGAGATTTCAAAATATTCTTTTCAGTGATTTTCATTATGTGAGTTTCATCCTTTTCATACTCGGCTCTGGCGGGAGCCTGTAAGGAGAGGATAGCACAGAAAAATCAAACCGGCAATAAGCCGGTGCGGCGCTGGATCCAGAGGAGGATCAGAATCTCCCCCACATCTGCCGGTTCGATCCCGGCCAGCGTCATCCGGTCAGACGTTGCCTGACCATTGCCTATCCGGAAGGGCTGCTCCGTGGAGCTTGGGGCGAAAAAGAATATTCCGGAAGCTTCTGGCGGAGACCTATGCTCCGCTGGTGCTCAAGGATCCGTAGCTCAATGGAAGAGCAGCGTGACGTCACATAAAACAGGGAGAGCAAGGTTCCGGGTTCGAATCCCGGCGGATCCACTCGGTATAACTGCAGATATACCGCAAAGCAAAATGTACAACCGGTTTTACATAGTATGTAACAAGAATATTCAAAGGAGGCGGAAGGATGCAGAAGGAAATGATGATTGGCAACACACACATTATTATTGATGATTCATGCTGCAGGGATGTGACTCCGGAGCAGAGAGCCCGGATCATGCAGCGGGTATCCAATATCGCTTACCAGGCGCTGATTGCACAGGAGGCAAAGAAGAAACATGAAACTGCTTAAGAGAATCATAGAGGCTGCATTTCTGATGGCCAGCATTATGCTGCTGGCCTCGGACAATGTATGGTGCTGGATCGCCGCTATCGTTCCGTTTGCGGTATTCCTCCTCCTGATCGTTGCATGGGAAGAGGATGTGTGCGACGAGTTGTATTTGAAGTGAGGTAGCTAGTATGGGAAAGAAAAGACCACGACATCCGACACTGGCAGAGAAGAAGGCAATCAGTAAGGCCGGGCTTCTTCCGGAAAACTGGTGGGTACAGGATGCGGATAACAATGCAGTGACGCTGATCAGCAAGAGGAGCGGTCAGCGCAGGGTGATTTTATTGTAGAGAAAGGTAAGGTACATTATGGAGAAACCAACAAAGTCAATTTTAGGGGAACTGCTTAAAGCAAAGACGATGCGAGAAGTATCAGAAATTAGAATGAAAGCGGTAGACACGTACACTTCTTTGCTTTTGGATAGCATTCAGCCAATGCCAGTTCAGGATAGGCCTGCAAATCTATTTGCGTTAAGAGAAATACAGGAAGAACTTGTAAAGCAAAATCCGGAAGCAGAAGCATTTTCTAAAATACTGTTTACTGGGATTGGAAGAGAGGTAACTGTAGAGACGATAGTTCGGAAAGTAGAGAGATAGGAAGATATGGAAAGCGTAAAAATCAACAGTCTTGAGATTGAAAATGTCAAGCGGGTACGGGCAGTGAAGATTGTGCCAACACAGAATGGACTTACGGTTTTGGGCGGGCGCAATAAGCAGGGAAAGACGTCCGTTCTGAATTCTATTGCATGGGCACTGGGTGGTAATCGTTTTAAACCATCTAACCCGCAACGTGAAGGATCTGTAATTCCCCCGAATCTTAAGATCACGTTGAATAATGGCATTGTGGTAGAGCGGAAAGGAAAAAACAGTGATCTGAAGGTCACAGATCCAAGCGGTAAGAAAGCAGGACAGCAGCTGCTTGACAGTTTTATTGAGCAGCTTGCACTGGATCTTCCGAAGTTTATGGAGGCTTCCGAAAAGGATAAGGCGCAGACATTATTGCAGATTATTGGATTGGGCGACCAGATTGCCGGACTGGAGCATGAAGAGTCTGCAGTATATAATGAACGTCTTGCAATCGGAAGAATTGCTGATCAGAAAATGAAATATGCAAAGGAACAGCCCTATTTTTCAGAAGCACCAAAAGAATTGATTTCTGCCTCTGATTTGATTCGGCAGCAGCAGGAAATTTTGGCCAGAAATGGAGAAAATCAGCGAAAACGAGAGAACTTACATATTCTGGAACAGAGAATGCAGCAGATCAATGAGCAGATGGAGACATTGCTGCAGCAACAGGCGGAGGTTCAGAAGGATCTGCAGATTGCCAGGACGGATGCTGTAGATCTTCATGATGAGTCAACGGCAGAGCTGGAGCAGAACATTTCTGATATTGAGGAGATTAATCGGAAAGTCAGGGCAAATCTGGATAAGGATAAGGCAGAGGATGATGCCAGAGAGTATCAGAAGCAGTATGAAACTTTAACCAATAAGCTTGAGGAAATCAGAAAGAGTAAGATGGATCTACTGAACAACGCAGATCTTCCGCTGGAAGGTTTATCTGTATCAGAAGGAGAACTTATTTACAATGGCCAGAAATGGGATTGCATGTCCAGTTCTGATCAGATGAAGGTTTCCACAGCTATTATCCGGAAATTAAATCCACAGTGCGGTTTTGTTCTGTTGGACAAGCTTGAGCAGATGGATGTGGAAACGATGCAGGAATTTAGCAGCTGGTTAGAAGCAGAAGGGCTGCAGGCAATTGCTACGAGAGTCAGTACCGGTGGAGAATGCAGTCTGATCATTGAGGATGGATATGTGGTGGATGCAGAACATCCGACGGAGCCGGTAAAAGAAGCTGTGCAGGAACCAACCACATGGAAAGCAGGTGATTTTTAATGAAAATTATTACAGGGAAGATTGCCAGTCCGAAGAAAGTACTGATCTATGGGCCGGAAGGTATTGGTAAGTCTACTTTTGCAGCGCAGTTTCCGGAGCCTGTATTTATTGATACAGAAGGCAGTACCAAGGATATGGATGTGGCTCGTTTCGAGAAGGCAAGCAGCTGGCAGATGCTGATGGATCAGATCAGATATGTAAGACAGAATCCAACTACCTGCAGAACTTTGGTAATTGATACCGTTGACTGGGCAGAACAGATGTGCGTGGCAGACTTGTGTGCCCGGTATGGGAAAAAAGGAGTAGAGGATTTTGGCTACGGAAATGGTTATGTGTATGCCAAAGAAGAATTTGGACGTTTCCTGAATGCACTGGAAGAAGTGGTTGAAGCTGGTGTGAATGTTGTTCTGACTGCACATGCTCAGATGCGCAAATTTGAGCAGCCGGATGAAATGGGTTCTTATGATCGATGGGAGCTGAAGCTTGGAAAAAAGACATCCTCCCAGACTGCTCCACTGGCAAAAGAATGGGCAGACATGGTTCTCTTTGCCAATTATAAAACCATTGTTGTAAATGTGGATGGCCAGGGAACGCAGAAGGGTAAGAACAAGGCGCAGGGTGGAAAACGTGTAATGTATACGACACATCATCCTTGCTGGGATGCAAAGAACAGATATAATTTGCCGGATGAAGTTCCTTTTGAATATGCATCAATCAGAGCAATCATTGAACCGGTTACTTCAACGAAAGTAAATCCGGTCGAAGAGAGAAAGAGTCAGCCGGTGCAGGATATTACGAATCCTGTCCAGCAGGAGCTGCCGATCAATAAACCAGAGTCTCCAGTACAGCAGAAATCGGTTCCTGACTATCTGGTACTGCAGTATTCGAAAGAAGAAAATGTACCAAAGGCTCTGCTTGATCTTATGATTGCGAATCGTGTAACCGAATGGGATATTCAGAATGTAGTTGGTGAAAGAGGATATTTCCCATCAGACATGCCGATTGAAAAATATCCGGAAGATTTCGTGAAAGGCTGTCTGATCGGCGCATGGGAAAAGGTATATGGGATGATTAAAGAGAGCCAGAAAACATTGGATAAAGAAATTCCGTTTAATAATTAAGGAGGAAAAGCATTATGGCAGAGATGGAAAGAGAGTTTAACTGGGACGACACAATAACCAAAGATGCAGCAGAATTTGTGCTTTTACCGGAAGGTGATTACGATTTTGAGGTAGAAAGTTACGAGCGTGGTCGACATGGTGGAAGTGAAAAGCTTCCGCCGTGTAATAAGGCTACTCTGAAATTGAGATTTGAATACAACGGGGAAACAGTATATCTTTCACATAACTTGTTTCTACATTCCAAGACCGAAGGAATTTTATCTTCCTTTTTCAGCAGCATTGGTCTGAAGAAAAAGGGGGAACCACTTCGGATGAACTGGAATCTGGTTCCGGGAAGCAGAGGCAGATGCAAAGTAAAGGTTAGATCATGGACTGGAAACGATGGTGAACCGAGACAGTCCAATGAGATTAGCAGATTCTATCCAAAAGAAGATGATGGAGCGGGTTCTGGTTATAGAGCAGGTGATTTCTAATGGAATTAAGACCATATCAGCAGGAGGCAAAAGACGCTGTCTTTGCTCAATGGGAAAAAGTGAATAAAACACTTCTGGTTCTTCCCACCGGGTGCGGAAAGACGATTGTGTTTGCAAAGGTTACAGAAGAATGCGTTCGACGTGGCAGCCGGGTATTGATCCTGGCTCACCGCGGCGAACTTTTGGAACAGGCTGCAGATAAGATCGCAAAAGCAACACAGCTTGGTTGTGCGACAGAAAAAGCTGAAGAGAGCTGTCTTGGAAGCTGGTTCCGGATCACCGTCGGTTCCGTCCAGACGATGATGAGAGAAAAACGTCTGGCCCGTTTTCCGGAAGATTATTTTGACACCATTATTATCGATGAAGCACATCATTGTATTTCAGACAGTTATCAGAGAGTGCTGCAGCATTTTCCGGAAGCAAAGATTCTGGGAGTGACAGCAACACCAGACAGAGGAGATATGAAGAATCTGGGTCAGGTATTTGACAGCCTGGCCTATGAATATACACTCCCCAAGGCAATCAAAGAAGGTTATCTGTCACCGATTAAGGCATTGACCATTCCATTGAAATTAGATCTTTCCGGAGTAGGAGTGCAGGCCGGAGACTTTAAGTCAGGAGAGATTGCCACGGCTCTGGATCCGTATCTGCAGCAGATTGCGGAAGAAATGATGAATTACTGCATGGATCGTAAAACGGTAGTATTTCTTCCGTTGGTCAAGACCAGTCAGAAGTTCCGGGACATTTTGAATGAGAAGGGTTTCAAAGCAGCAGAGGTTAATGGAGAGAGTAAAGACCGGGCAGAGATTCTTGCTGCATTTGACCGGGGCGAGTACAACGTCCTGTGCAATTCCATGTTATTAACGGAGGGATGGGATTGTCCTTCTGTGGATTGTATTGTAGTGCTCCGGCCGACGAAGGTACGGAGTCTGTACAGCCAGATGGTGGGACGCGGTACCCGACTATATCCGGATAAGGATCATCTGCTGTTATTGGATTTCCTTTGGCACACCGAGCGCCATGAACTGTGTCATCCGGCAAGTCTTATCTGCCAGGATGAAGAAGTAGCGCGGGTGATGACTGCCAATATTGAAAGCGCCGGCTGCCCGGTAGATATTGAAGAGGCAGAAAAGCAGGCATCAGAAGATGTGGTGGCACAGAGGGAGGAAGCACTGGCCAAGCAGCTGCAGGATATGCGCCGTCGTAAGAAACGTCTGGTAGATCCGTTGCAGTTTGAAATGAGTATTCAGGCAGAAGATCTTTCCGGGTATGTCCCGGCATTTGGCTGGGAAATGGCACCACCGTCTGATAAGCAGCTGCAGACACTGGAAAAACTGGGAATTCTTCCGGATGCGGTAGATAACGCAGGAAAGGCCACAAAACTTCTGGAGAGGCTGGATAAGCGTAAACAGGAAGGACTTACAACTCCGAAGCAGATCCGTTTCCTGGAAGGACGCGGTTTCACACATGTGGGAACCTGGCAGTTTGATTCAGCAAAGAAATTGATTGACCGGATCGCGGCAAATGGATGGCGGATTCCGGCAGACATAAATCCTGCGGAGTATAGAGGAGCATAATTATCATGAGACAAACAGACCTTCTTGAAATTTTAAACCATATAGACCCTGGCGCCCTGAATTACCAGGACTGGGTCAATGTTGGAATGGCATTAAAACAGGAAGGGTATTCAGTAAGTGCGTGGGATGACTGGAGTCAGAGAGATCATGGACGGTACCACAGAGGTGAATGCCAGCGAAAGTGGAATTCTTTTAATGGAGCCGGGACGCCGGTAACCGGAGGAACCATTTTTCAGCTGGCAAAGGACCAAGGCTGGGTACCAGAAAGTGATCCTGGATACGAACTTGACTGGAATGATCAGATAACCAGAGAAGACGGTGTCATCATTGATAAAAATTGGGTGGAAGGACGAGAAGTCAGAGAGCCGGAAAACTGGAATCCCAAGGCGGAGCTGATTACTTATCTGGAAACCTTGTTTGACTCTACGGATAATGTGGGATATGTTACGCATTCCTTTGAAAAAGAAGGAAAGCATATGCCGACGAAAGGTGTATGGGATCGCACTGCAGGAAAATTGATTCAACAGTTACATCAGGCAAAAGATATGCTGGATGTGATAGGAGACTATAATCCGGATGTTGGAGCGTGGATTCGGATCAATCCATTGGATGGAAACGGGTGCAAAAACGATAATATAGCAGATTTCAGATATGCATTGGTGGAATCAGATGCAATGGAAATTGAAAAACAGAATGCTGTCATCAGGGAACTGGAGTTGCCAGTAGCATGCTTAGTCCATAGTGGAGGCAAGAGCTTACACGCCGTTGTGCGTGTAGATGCAGCAGACTATCCGGAGTATCGGAAGAGAGTTGACTATCTGTACAATATTTGCAATAAAAATGGTTTTACCGTTGATACCCAGAATAAGAATCCATCCAGACTGACCAGGATGCCAGGCATTATGCGTGGAGGCAAGAAGCAGTTTCTGGTCGATACCAATATTGGCAAAAAAGACTGGAATGAATGGTACGAATGGATTGAAAGTGTAAATGATGATCTTCCGGAACCGGAGAGTATCGCAGATGTCTGGGATAACCTTCCAGAACTGTCTCCGCCTCTGATCGAAGGTGTTTTGCGTCAGGGGCATAAGATGTTGATTGCCGGTCCGTCTAAGGCTGGTAAGTCATTTGGACTGATTGAACTGTGCTGTGCGATTGCAGAAGGCAGGAAATGGCTGCAGTGGTATTGTACGCAGGGAAAAGTCCTTTACGTGAATCTTGAGCTGGATCGGGCAAGCTGCCTGCATCGTTTTAAGGATGTGTATCAGGCATTGGGATGGGCACCGAACCATCTGGATAATATCCATGTGTGGAATCTCCGAGGAAAATCAGTACCGATGGATAAGCTGGCACCGAAACTGATCCGGAGAGCTGCCAAGAAAAATTACATAGCAGTTATTATTGACCCTATTTATAAAGTTATTACCGGTGATGAGAACAGTGCCGATCAGATGGCCAATTTCTGTAATCAGTTCGACAAGGTCTGCACAGAGCTTGGAACAGCAGTGATCTACTGTCATCATCACTCAAAAGGAAGCCAGGGCGGAAAGCGCTCTATGGACCGTGCTTCAGGATCGGGAGTATTTGCCAGAGATCCGGATGCTCTTCTGGATCTGATTGAGTTGGAGCTGAATGACAATATCCTGAAGCAGGAAGAAAACAAGGCGATATGTGATACCTGTATCAGATATCTGAATGAAAAATATGATGCCTGGGAGGATGATATTTCCCAGGATGATATGTGCAGCTCTGTTCAGATGCTGGCATATTGCAAGAAGAAATTATCCCGCAGCGCAATGCTTGATCTGGATGCAATGATAGAAGCTGCCAAGCGGAAAGTACAGGCAATGAGTGCCTGGCGAGTAGAGGGGACGCTCAGGGAGTTTCCGAAGTTCCCTCCGGTGAATCTGTGGTTTGACTATCCTACGCACCGTGTAGACCTCTCAGGGGCGTTAGGAGACATTCAGCCTGAAACAGATAAGCCTCTGTGGCAAAAGGCTACAGAACGGCGTAAGGAGCAGGCACAGAAGACAAAAGAAAAGAAACTGAACTCTTTTGAAATTGAATTTTCGAACATTGAAATAGAAGGTCGGGAGGTACCTGCCCAGGAGCTTGCCGACAAATTAGAGACCCCGTCAAGAACACTTCTGGCATGGCTTGGTGATAGCAGTAAGCAGAAGGCTGATCTGAAAAAACGGTATGAAAAATATCAGGGTGAAGATGGAAAAATGTATGTCAGAAGACGTGAGGAAGGGGGTGCGCCGGACCAGAAAATTTAGGTTCGGCGCAGGGGTGCACAGGGGTGCGCCAGACCTAGGTCGCGCGCAGTGCGGCGCAGTGCGCCAAAAGGGTGCGCTGAATTATATATATATAAATATATATATAATTTTGGAGCACCCCCCTCTATGCGGGGGTAGGTAAGTCGTGCGACAGCTTACGCACGACGACTCACCCACCCGCAGACACAGAGGGGCACCAACCTAGATCACCCTGGAAAGGAAAAAGTGATGATGGAATTTTTTATGGCTATGAAGCCTCCGACAGTCACGCACCAGGAAAAACAGGTACATGTGGTGAATGGAAAACCGGTACTCTATGAACCGACGGAACTTAGAACTGCTCGTCAGAAGTTGCTGGCGCATCTGGCAAAGCATATTCCGGAAGAGCCATATCGTGATGGAGTCCGTTTGATGGTGAAGTGGTGTTTCTCCAGAGGAAAGGCACATGCAAACGGTGAATACCGGATTACGAAACCAGATACGGATAACCTGCAGAAACTCCTGAAGGATTGTATGACAACCTGTAAGTTCTGGAATGATGATGCACAGGTGGCTTCTGAGATCGTGGAAAAGTTTTGGGCGGATATTCCAGGAATCTATATCAGGATTGAGGAGCTGACATGAAGAATGAAAAGTTGCTTTATCAGCTCATGAATGATGTACTCAGGTATTTGCTGAAGTATGGCAATGTAAGAACTTTTTCGGAAGAACAGGCAGCGGAAGCATTGACGGAGTCAGAAAGAATTTGTGAAAAATACAGGAAATCCCCTAATGGAATTGGCTGGCTTGCCTGGCAGCTGTTTTCTGTGGTGAATGCATATTTTGCGAAGAGGGAAGCAAAACAGAAAGGAGAGAAAGATGGGTGAAGAGCTAACTTATAGCCCGGAACAATGGGTGGAGCATTATCAGGGAGATTACCTGAAAACAATGACAATTGAGACTGCAGGCAGGATCATTAAGAGTGATATGACCAATGTGGCCAGAAGCTGTGTCTCCGTCGGATTTCACCTGAAAGCAATCAGGGATCGGGAACTGTTCCGGGATGCAGGGTATGATACGCTGTGGGATTATGCTGCGGATCAGTTTGGAATCAGTAAATCATCAGCTTCCAGGTACATGGAGATCAATGACCGGTTTTCTATTGGCGGCAATACGCCGATGCTACAGAAAGAGTATAAAGATTTCAGTAAATCCCAGCTGCAGGAAATGATCAGTTTATCCCCGGAACAGGCCAGAAAGGTAACCGCCAAGACTACGGTAAAGCAGATCCGGGAGATGAAGACGCCGAAGAAAAAAGTGGAAGAGCAGGCAGTGATCGAGCAGAAAGATATTCCTGAACAGATGAATGTGAAAGATTATCCCGGAGTTGTTCCGGAAGAGTCCGTTGCGACGTCGCAACAGAAAAAAGTTCCGGATACAGAAGTAGGTTCACGGCATTGTATTACCGGAAAAAGTAAGTATGGTTTCTGTAATTGCTGTGGTTATGGTGGCGCGCAGTGCTGCAATGAATGTTCTAAAGACTGTAACGTTAGATGCGGTTGGTTGGATGAACAGCAGGAAGTGCCACAGAAGAGTATTCCAGAAATTGTGGAATATGATCGCAGCACTTTAAAACGCATGATCAAAGACGCGGAATATTCGCTGGAACAGATGCGTGATTACTGGATTCAGAATCAACCACTCACATATGCCAAATACGCTATGCAGCTGCAGGCTTATAAGATGTTCATGGAATACAATGACCAGGCTCCGATTGTAGAATCGCAAGAGCAGCCGGAACTGCCTCTGCTGAAGAATAATGACCAGCGGAAAGAATGGCTGCAGAATTACCAATCCTGGGGACTTTGGTATGAGGATAAAAATATTGGCTGCCGGTATTACAAATATGATTTTGAATGTGGCGCGAAACTAATTGTGTCAGAATATGATAACCACAGTCCACATGCATATAGCCCGGTGAATACATATTTTCATTTGGTCGGTGGTCCGAAGCCACCGCGGGGCAAATATGGAGAGACAAAGTGGATGCATCATGATGAGTATATTCCGGCATCGGACCATATTACCGGTTTGGCAGAGTTTTTGAAGGAGATACAGAAGAATGGCGAAAAATAGAATACATAAGACCAGGGAAGAGCTGCTGCATGAACTGAACTATACAGCAAAATGCAGGAGAAACAGCTATTCGGCATCATTTTCTGGATTGTCAGTGTACCTGACTCATATCCTGGTCTTCCAGGAACATTGGAGACCGGGGCAGATCCAGAAATTGCACCAGGCAATTGCTGACGGTCTGGCAGATGAGTCCTTTGACATTGATGCAGCCAATGCACGGCTGAAAGAAAAGGCTGGAATTGCATTTGAGGTTGTGAAGCATGAAGACAGTGACATTCATGTGAGTAGGAAAAAGAAATACCGGTATTACATTGAGCAGAAGCTTAATGAGGCAGAGGATGAGATCGTAACATACTGTATGCGCTGGTGCCTGATTGCGTACAGTTATCTGATGGACAATGGATTTGGCAGAAAGCGTATCAACCGGATCAGCGACGCACTGAAGGAATGTCTGGAAAAGTCGGTGAGCGGTGTGGTGGATGCCAAAGTTGCGGTGATGTGGAATGAACTGGCTGCTGCAGGATACCTTATCGAGATGCCGAAGGAATGTATACTGCAGGGGTGATGGAGGATAAATTGATGAAATGCGTAGATTGTGATCTGAAAAAACTTCAGGAATGTAAGTGCGGAGGCAACCGGTACTACTGTGGACATCCGGATGATCCAAGACAGAATGGGCCGGCGCTGATCTGCAAGACAGAGCGGCATTCTACGGAGCTGACGATTAAGACAAGTCCCAGATGGTGTCCGCTGCGGAAGGGAGGAAAATGATGAGGTTGATTGATGCAGATCTGCTGATTGAGGGCAGAGTTGAGAATGATCCGGTAGTTATAGCTGCTCTCTGTGCGCCGACTGCCTATGATCTGGACAAGATTGTGGTGCAGTTAGAAGAATTGAAGAAAGCAGAACAGGATAGATCAGATGATTGCGATGAAAATGGATATGGTGATGGTGAACAGATATTTAATGACGGGAGAAGTCAGGGAAGATTTGAAGCATTTGGAGAGGCAATCAAGATCGTGAAGGGTGGTGGAGTATGATGCGATTAGTAGATTTGCTGACAGTAATCGGAATAGATAGTGAGAGCGATGAAAAAATTCAGATATGCCATCCGGGCTGCGATTGGGATGAATACGATACATTTTATGTCGGCTCAAAGTTACTGAAACCATTTTACGATTTAAAAATAAAGTCTCTTTCAGCAATTGAAATGGATGTGTTCAGAGTTGATTTGGATTTTGGCAAGAAAGGTGATGTAGTTGATGGAAAATAAAATTGTCTTGGAATGGGAGACAAAAGAAATTAAAGACGAAGCAAGGGTAACAGCAATGTATTGTTTTAAGGCATGCTGGGTCAATGCAAATTAGTGAGGTAATGAAATGACATTGGAAGAAGCGATTAGACATGCAAGAAGCGTTGAAAAGGACAGCAGTGAATGTAAAGAATGCAACTTAGAGCACAAACAACTTGCAGACTGGTTGGAAGAGTTGAGGACCTTACGTGCGCAGAATGTATTGCAAAAGCAGATTGCAAAGCCATGCCGGGAATCAGAGGGGCAGAAAGAGAAACACGGCAGTAAGATGCCAGAGGCGGTGGTGGATTTCATCCGGCGCCGCTTCATGACGAGACAGTAACAATAATGACAGGGAGGCGGTAGCAATGGACAAGGGTATTTTAGAGCAGTACATAGATGCCTGTGAGCTGGTGAAGGAGACAGAAGAACAGATCCGGCGACTGAAAAACAATAGAAAAACGGTGGTGGTCGATACTGTGAAAGGGTCCATGCATGACTTCCCTTTTGCTCCGAAGAGCTTTAAGGTTGCAGGTATTGCCCATAATGTTGTCGCGGATCCGGGCCAGCTTGACCGGGAGGAGCTGCTTCTGGAGGAACGGAAAGCAGCTGCAGCACAGATTAAGAGCCAGGTGGAAGCCTGGCTTAATACGATTCCGGTGAGAATGCAGCGGATCATCAGATACCGGATTTTTGAGGAGCTGTCATGGAGACAGGTAGCTATGAAGATGGGACGGCGGGCAACGGAGGAGAGTGTACGGAAGGAATACAATAGATTTTTTGAAGAAAATTAAAAGTTTGTCCGATTTGTCCGGTTTGTCCGGTTTTCGTATGTTATAGTGTAGACTGAAGTTGGTGTAAATCCCATATGTAGCTTATCTCTTTTCCTCGCCGGAGCGTCACAGCTTCGGCGGGGGTTCGGCTTCTACAGTATGCCGGCATGTAGATGCGAAGACTGTTACAATCCAACACATTTTTTCTGGAAAGGGTCATGTAGAATATACATGGCTCTTTTTGGTGGTTTTGTCAATAGACATTACAGAACATATGTTCTATAATATAAACCATCCAAAGACGCAAAGATTGTTGAAATATGGAAAAATATGGACTACAATTAAGAAAAATGTGTTGGAGGAAGAATATGATTGTTTATTTCTCAAAAATTAATCTTGACTCTGTAGAGTTGTTACAAATGTACAAGAGTAAAGAACTGCTACTAGAAATGAAAAAGGCGGTTGCTAGCTTCTTAAAAAGTGGAATTGTGCATGAGGTAGAACAGATATATAAAGATGAGAATGGAGAAACACATCTAGTTAAAACAAAATATAGGATTTCTATTGGTACAAAGACTGATGAATATATATCAGGAGTTTTGTATAAAACTACGCATATATATTATAAAACCTTAGATGAGCTTACGGGAAAAACAGAATCACATATACAGCCAACGGTAGAAGATGTACGCTTCTATTACGATATTTCAAGAGAAATCATAGGATTTCATACAAGAAATAGATTTGGCTATCAGGAATTT
>ENA-USUG01005144-USUG01005144.1-human-gut-metagenome-genome-assembly--contig:-NODE-5144-length-15302-cov-6.447488_pt1 | contig 15302 bp, 11 predicted proteins | sample MGYA00250059_ERZ773394 | MGnify/ENA primary metagenome ERZ773394 (study PRJEB29103, sample SAMN06111957) | human gut metagenome | biome: human gut; feature: ankylosing spondylitis patient; material... | reverse complement strand
TATCGACGTGGTGGTTCAGACCTCCGGGCAATTCCGGGATTTAGCGGCTTCACGGCTTGCGTTGATCTCGAGAGCTGACTCCTCCTGATATGCTTTATTCACCTTATTATAAGAGATAAAATAAGGAGCAAAATTCTTCTCTTCTGCTTCCGCTTTCACCGGTGCACATTCCCGAATAAAATTTGTCCGAGTCTTCGGTTCCGCCGCCGGAGTCAAAATTCCATGCGCCTTTCCTGCATCAATAGATTTAAGCATCCACGCCATATTTCGTCCCAGAGTACGCATGACCATAAGCCCTTCTAAATCCTGCTCCACCTCTTCAGGAGTATTGCCATGAACCATATTCCAATAAGCAGAAGGAACAAGTGGCATATTGTTCATCATAAAATATTTATTCAGCTGTTCTAAAGCGGCAGTAGAACCGGCACGACGGCAGCTTACGATAGCAGCTCCCGGTTTGTAGGCAAACCCACCGGTAGAGTAAAACATACGGTCAAGGAAAGAAGTGATTCCACCGCTTGCTCCGGCGTAATGTACAGGGGAGCCAACGATTAGTCCATCACATTCTTCCATTTTTTTGATAACTACGTTAACAGCATCTTCACCAAAGATACATCTTCCAAGCTTGTTCTTACGGCACATACCACAGCCCATGCAGCCTCGGATCGCTTCAGTGCCGATATGGAAAATTTCTGTTTCGATGCCTTCCTGCTGAAGTGTCTTTTCTACTTCAGAGAGTGCGCGGAAAGTACATCCATTTGGATGTGGACTTCCATTTAAAAGTAATACTTTCATAAATAATCCCAACCCTTTCTATGAATTTTGTTGCATATCTGTAAAGCCATTATAAAATAATAGCTATATTCTATTCTTCCTTTGGTTTTAAACAGGATGTCGGTGTATAACTTTCCTTCACATAATCTGTTCCACAGACTTCATGAACTTTCGTGATAGAAATTGGTGTGATACCGCACACACGAAGCAGTTCACAACCGACTTCCTTACCCGCTTCCAATGCCTTCTGAACAGCAGAAACATCGCCGGAAATACCAGCAGAAAATTCATTCATCATTGTAAGGTTATGGGATGGGGAGCCATACCAGACGATATCTACAGGTGCGGCTTTCATGCACTGGTCAACGGCAACAATGCCGATTCCTGCTGGGGCAGCACCGATAACGCCAAATGCCTTGCCAAGTGGTGTACCAAATATCTGATGTAAAATCTCTCCGGCACGTGGAGTGACGTGAGATTCCATATGCCCCACTTCGTTCACATAGATGCAGGCAGCCCAGTAATCAATCTGCTCTAACGCAATCTCAACAAGCCTTCTGGCATCGGAAATGTTCTCTGCACCGAGGACGAAGAGGCATCCCTGTCCACACTGCTTACCAGCATCAATTGCCATCTCAAAACGGAGCAGCTTTGCATTTACTGCTTTTACTGCGTCATCAATCGCAATCGCCTGTGCGACAGTTCCGGTTCGGGAAGATACAATACTGATGGCCTGATATTCATCGGGAATCTCAAGAAGTTCCTTGATATCTTCATGAATCGTTCCAATGACAAGACCGATAGTATTTGCCGCAGCGGTACCGACGAACTGGGTCGCTTCTGACTGCAAAAAATTATTCATATCCATTGTTATCCTCCTCCTAAATCTCTAAATAGTATAGCATGGGTTAGAAAAAATGTATATATAATGCCAGAAAATCACCTTGTTTTTGTAAAAATATACAGGTATACTAAATAATAAGGTTTTGAATACGGGGGATTTTTATTTGTTTTGAAACTTGTATAACTTCTGAGTGAAAAATATTGCAGTTTTGGAGGATGGGTTATGATTATGGAAGTAAAGAAGTTCAAAAAAGTGCTTGTCGCAAACAGAGGAGAGATTGCGATTCGTGTATTTCGGGCATTGAGTGAGTTAGGGATTGGCTCAGTAGCTGTTTATTCTAAAGAGGACAGGTATGCACTTTTTCGTACAAAAGCAGATGAGGCATATCCGTTAAATCCAGATAAAGGGCCGGTGGATGCATATTTAGATATTCCTAAAATTATCCGGATTGCGAAGGAGAAAAAGGTGGATGCGATTCATCCCGGATACGGATTTTTATCGGAGAATCCGGAGTTTGCCGAAGCCTGCCGGAAAAATGATATTGCATTTATCGGACCGAATGTAGAGGCAATGAACATTATGGGGGATAAGATTTCTGCAAAAAGAGCGGCAGAGGAGAGTAAGGTTCCAATTATTGACGGCAGTGATTTTATTATTCATGATGTGGATACGGCAATGAAAATCGCGGATGAGATTGGCTATCCTGTTATGTTAAAGGCGAGTAATGGCGGCGGTGGCAGAGGAATGCGTATTGTACAAAGTCAGGAGGAGATGGAAGAAGCATTTGAAAAGTCACGGAATGAATCCAAACGAGTTTTTGGAGAGGCGAAGCTTTTTATAGAAAAGTATCTCATTCATCCAAAGCATATCGAAGTGCAGATTCTTGGCGATAATTATGGAAATATCGTCCATCTTTATGACAGAGACTGTTCCTTGCAGCGAAGAAACCAGAAGGTCATTGAGTTTGCACCAGCATGGTCGATTTCGGAAGAGACGAGAAAGAAGATTTTGGATTCGGCAAAAAGACTTGCCAGAAGAGTCGGATATACGAATGCGGGAACGATGGAATTTTTGGTAGATGAGGAGGAGCATCCATATTTTATTGAAATGAATCCACGTATTCAGGTAGAACATACCGTGACAGAAATGGTGACGGGAATTGATATTGTGATCTGTCAGATTTTAATTGCAGAAGGGTATCCGTTAAATTCCCCAACGATTCACATTTATTCACAAAATGAAATCAAATGTACTGGCTACGCCCTGCAGGCAAGAGTAACAACAGAAGACCCGGCAAATCATTTCCTTCCAGATACGGGAAAGATTGATTTATATCGTTCTGGTTCGGGTGGTGGAATCCGTCTGGATGGAGGAACCGCTTATACGGGAGCTGTCATTACACCACACTATGACAGCTTACTTGTAAAAGTCATTTCCCATGACCGTACTTTTGAGAATGCGATTCACAAGTCTGTGCGTGCATTAAAAGAACTGAGGATTCACGGAGTAAAGACCAATATTACATTTTTGATTAACGTATTAAATCATGAAACATTTCATAAAGGAAAGTGCTTTACTACTTTTATAGAAGAGACACCGGAACTGTTTGAACTGCATTACAAGTTAGATCGAACAACAAAAATATTGGAATTTCTTGCCAATAAGATGGTGAATGTCAATCCAGGACCAAAGCCGTTTCTTGAGAATAGAAAGGTTCCTGTTATTGATACGGAACGGAAACTGTTTGGAACAAGAGATGAATTTTTAAGACTTGGGGCAAAGGAATTTACCCAAAAGGTGTATCGAAGTGACAAACTTTATGTCACCGATACGACAATGCGTGACGGACAGCAGTCTCTTCTTGCAACAAGAATGCGTACAAAAGAAGTGGCAGGAGCGGCAAGAGCAACGAATCTGTATTTAAAGGATGCTTATTCTATCGAAGCGTGGGGCGGTGCAACTTACGATACAGAATACCGTTTCTTAAAGGAATCCCCATGGAAACGACTGGATATTTTAAGAGAACGTATGCCAAATGTGATGATTCAGATGCTGCTTCGTGCTTCCAATGTTGTCGGCTACAGCACCTATCCGGATAATGTTATCAAAAAGTTTATCAAGGTATCCAGTGACCACGGCGTAGATATTTACCGTATTTTTGACAGCATGAACTGGATAGAAAATATGAAACTTCCGGTAGAAGAAGCGTTAAAGACTGGCAAGGTAGTCGAGGGGGCTATCTGTTATACGGGAGATATTTTAAATCCAAAAGAAACAAAATACACAATTGATTATTACTGTAAAAAGGCAAGACAGTTAGAGAGGATGGGCTGTCACGTTATTGCGTTAAAAGATATGTCTTCCCTGCTAAAACCGTATGCAGCAAAAGAATTAATTACCGCATTAAAGGAAGAAGTCCGTGTGCCGATTCATTTACACACACACGATACAACGGGAAATGGAATCGCAACCTATCTGATGGCAGCAGAAGCCGGAGCTGATATTGTAGACTGTGCGATTGGTTCAATGAGTTCCCTTACGAGCCAGCCGTCCATGAATGCGTTGGTGGAGGCATTAAGAGGAACGAAGCGGGATACCGGAATTGACCCGGAGGGTCTCCTTGTTTTAAATGAATATTATGAGCATGAGCGAAAGGTTTACAAGCCATTTGAGAGTGATATGGACTCCCCAAATCCGGAAATTTATAAATACGAGATTCCGGGAGGTCAGTATTCTAACTTTGCTGCACAGGTCAAAGAAATGGGTGCAGGTAATGATTTTAATGATATTAAGCGTCTTTATAAAGAAGCAGATGAGGTGCTTGGCAACATCATTAAAGTAACCCCGACTTCAAAAGTTGTAGGAGATATGGCAATTTTTATGTTGAAAAATGATCTGACAAAAGATAATATTTTAGAGAAAGGAAAAGACTTGTCTTATCCAGATTCTATTGTACAATATTTTAAGGGTGCATTAGGACAGCCAGAAGGTGGCTTTCCGGAAAAATTACAGCGTATTGTATTAAAAGGACAGGAACCAATAACGGTGCGTCCGGGAAGTTTACTTCCCGATGTGGATTTTGAGGCAATCGGCAGGCATCTTCGCGAAAACTATTACATGGAATCGATGGAACAGCCGGAAGTCATGGAGCAGAAAGTGCTAAGTTATGCCCTTTATCCGAAGGTATATGAGGACTATTGTGAGCATTTCCAGGCATATAATGATGTATCGAAGTTAGAAAGTCATGTGTATTTCTATGGGCTTCGTCCAGGTGAAGAGACAACTATCCAGATTGAGGAAGGCAATGATACATTAATTAAGTTTGTCGGTAAGTCAGAACCCGATGAGAAAGGATACCGCATTTTACAGTTTGAAGTAAATGGATTCCTTCGGGAGGTAAAGATTCTTGACAAGCATTTTGAAGTGAAGGCGGACCGCAGATTAAAGACAGATCCGAAAAATCCTGGTCATCTTGGAGCAACTTTACCGGGAACAATCTGTGATATCCGAATCAAAGAAGGTGACCGTGTAACGAAAAATATGCCACTCATGGTTATTGAGGCGATGAAGATGGAGACAACTGTCATTTCCAAAGTAAATGGTACCGTTGATAAAATCTATGTCAAAGATGGAGAAGAAGTCAACGAAGATACGCTTCTTGTATCGTTTATTATCGATATGGAAGAACAGCCAGAAGAAGTCCATCCGGAACTGCCAGAAATGGACTTTACAACCTTAGAAAAGGACGAATTCAAAACGGTCGATGTGACCGAAGAAGAAAATAAATGAAATTTGGAGGTGTTGATGGAACGAGAACATATTACTCCGCAGGGAGTATCTGTATTTCACGACAAAAATGAAAATATTCATAGCTTTTGCCTGTGCCTTTATGTGCGGGCAGGTTCGCTGTTTGAGACAAAGGAGAATAACGGAATTTCTCATTTTTTCGAGCATATTGTATTTAAAAACATTCATTATCAGATGGGAGAGAATCTGTACCAGACTTTAGACCGGTGCGGGCTTGATTTTAATGCTTCCACTTATGAAGAATTTATTCAGTTTATTATCACGGGAGCACCGGCACATTTTGAGGAGGCAGCGGAGATTCTGACCGGGATTTTTGAACCGATTACTCTTCCGGAAGAAGTGATTGATACAGAAAGAAAGCGCATCAAGGCAGAAATCCGTGAGGAAGATGAGGAAAGCAGCCTTGGTTATTTTACAAAAAAGATTGCGTGGAAAAATACTTCATTAGAGCGGACAATTACCGGAAGGAAAAAAACATTAGATAAAATAAAAGGGAAACAGCTTCGTAAATTTCAAAAAGAAGTACTTTCTTCCAATAACATTTTCTTTTATATAAGCGGCAATTATCCAGAAACAGCAGTTGTAACTGTAACAAAGCTTATAGAAAATTACCCACTTACTGTAATGAAAAAAGAACGGAAGAATCTCGCTCCGGTTCCGAAACGCTTTTTTGCAAGAAAGCCAAAAGTGTATGTGAAAAACAGTAAGAAAACGTGTGTCTGCTTTTCAGTAGACATTGATGCGTCAAATTATACATTAGCAGAGAAAAATCTGCTGTTTGATATTTTATTTGAGGGTGAGTTCTGTAAGATTCATCAGGAACTTTCAGAGAAAAAGGGCTATGTATATAGTTATGACCCATGTTTCCAGCATTATAATAATATCGGGCAGATGACACTCACTTATGAAGTGTTGCCAAAGCATCTTTATGATTCTGTGGAGACGGTTGTAGAAGTGTTGAAGTCCATGAAAGAGGGCATAACAGATGAACTTTCCTATGTTCTTCCTCATTATGTAGATAATGCGGGGTTCCTTTTAGATGATACGGAGGAATTTAACTGGGTGAGAGCTTATGAAGGACATATTCTTGACGTATACTATAAAGACATTGAGGAGCGAACGGAATCTTATCGCCGGGTTACAACAGAGCGGATGACAGAGATTTGCAGGGAAGTATTCAGGCAGAGTAATATCTTGCTGACAGTAAAGGGTAAGAAAAAAAAGGTGGATACTGAGCGGCTCGCAGAAATTCTTTGTGATGCGCTGTCTTGCAGATGAACGAGTTTTTAGACACGCACCGGATTGACCCGGAACGCTTCTTGGGATATAATAAAATCGTTTATGGAGGTGTAATGTTATGAGAGAAAATTCATGGCTTAGTTATACAGAAGAGGACGATAAGAATGTAGAAGTTCTCGCGCAAGAGTATAAAGAATTTTTAAGTAAATGTAAGACAGAACGTGAGTGTACGCAGTATTTTATCAAAGAAGCGGAAAGTCACGGCTATCAGGATCTTAATAAACTGATTGCACAGGGAACCCGCTTAAAAGCAGGAGATAAAGTATATGGTGTCGGCATGGGTAAGACAATTGCTCTTTTCCAGATTGGAAAGCAGCCGCTTACCGAAGGAATGAATATCCTGTGCGCCCACATTGATTCTCCACGTCTTGACTTAAAGCAGAATCCATTATATGAAGATACCGAATTATCTTTTATGGATACGCATTATTATGGTGGAATTAAGAAGTATCAGTGGGTTGCACTTCCGCTTGCACTTCATGGTGTTGTGGCAAAGAAGGATGGAACGGTAGTGAATGTAAATATTGGTGAAGATCCTGCTGACCCAGTTGTTTATGTAACAGATTTGTTGATTCATTTAGCTGGAAAGCAGATGGAAAAGAAAGGCTCCGTTGTTGTGGAAGGTGAAAATCTGGATATCCTTGTCGGAAGCCGTCCTCTTGCAGGAGAAGAAAAAGATGCAGTGAAAGCGAATATTTTACGTCTTTTGAAAGAGAAATACCAGATGGAAGAGGAAGACTTCCTCTCCGCAGAAATCGAAGTGGTACCAGCAGGTCCAGCAAGAGACTGTGGACTTGACCGCAGCATGATCGCCGGTTATGGGCATGATGACAGAGTATGTGCTTACCCATCTTTTGCAGCCATGATGGAGGCAGGGCATGTGGATAGAACTTCCTGCTGTCTTTTAGTAGACAAAGAAGAAATCGGAAGTGTCGGAGCAACAGGTATGCAGTCCATGTTCTTTGAGAATACCGTTGCAGAGATTCTTGCTCTGATGGGACAGGATTCCAACTTAGCAGTAAGAAGAACCCTTGCCCGTTCCAGAATGCTTTCTTCCGATGTAAGTGCTGCTTACGACCCTGCTTATGCAGAAGCTTTTGAGAAGAAAAACTGTGCGTACTTTGGAAAAGGAATGGTTATTAATAAATATACCGGAGCAAGAGGTAAGTCCGGCTCTAACGATGCGAACGCAGAATATCTTGCAAGACTTCGACGTATTTTTGATGATAACAAGGTTGCGTTCCAGACCGCGGAACTTGGAAAGGTAGATTATGGCGGAGGTGGAACCATCGCTTATATCGCTGCCCTTTACGGCATGGAAGTTGTAGACAGCGGCGTGGCAGTATTGAGTATGCATGCTCCGTGGGAGATTATCAGCAAATCTGATTTATATGAGGCGAAAAAGGGATATGTTGCATTCCTGAAAAATGCATAACAGAATCAAAGACAAACATACTCTAAGTAATGTCTTAATAATTATAAAATATTGAAACTGGAGAAACATATGAATTGTCAGAACGCACAGTCCATGGTACTGAATTTTATTAATAATAAGATAGATAAAGAAGAAACAAAGGCTTTTATCGAGCATGTCCGAGATTGTAAAGATTGCTGGGAAGAATTAGAAATCTATTATGTGATGCTTGTTGGATTAAAGCAGCTCGATGAAGGAGAAGAACTGGCTGCGGATTTTAGGAAGAAGCTTCAGAATGAAGTAGAAAGTCGTTATGTAGAGATTGAAAGAGAAGCAAAGCGTAAACATATAGCGAAAATCATAACAATTCTTGTCACGGCGGCGATTTTAATATGGATGTTTGCGTATCTGATTTCTGCAATGTTGCTGTGATGTTTTATCCATTGCATTGTATCATTAGGGAAAAGAAATAAGAATGATACGATACATCAGCCTGCACTGAAGAAAGAAATGTCTGTATTCAGTTGTGGGCTGTTGTATTATTTTGCTGAATAATTATAAAGAAATTGAAAAATATGTTTATGTTATAATTGTTAAATTATGTATTTTCAGAACTTTTCAGCATTTGATTGTGTGATAAAATTCCGAGAGTACATAAATAAAGTTTAGGAGGAAAGAATGGCAGATAAAATTATGCTGTTGGACGGACACAGCCTGTTAAACAGGGCGTTTTATGGGCTGCCGGATTTGACGAATGCCGAGGGAAAGCATACGAATGCGGTTCTTGGCTTTTTAAATATCATGCTTCGCTATGTCGAAGAGGAGAAGCCAACGCATCTTCTTGTGGCATTTGACCGGAAAGAACCGACCTTCCGTCATATAAAATATAAAGAATATAAAGGGACGAGAAAGCCAATGCCAGCGGAATTACATGAGCAGGTTCCGTTGATGAAGGAAGTTTTAAAGACAATGGAAATCCCGATTATCACGCAGGCAGGCATTGAGGCAGATGATATTTTGGGAACAATCGGAAAAGAAGCCGAGGAAGCTGGATTTGATGTGGCTATTGTATCTGGAGACCGGGATTTATTACAGCTTGCGACAAAAAAAGTAAAAATTAAGATTCCAAAGACCAAGGCCTCTGGTACGGTAACAGAGGACTATTATGAGGAAGATGTCCGCGAACTTTACGGCGTGAGCCCAACAGAATTTATTGATATGAAGGGGCTTATGGGCGATACTTCCGACAATATTCCAGGAGTTCCTGGTATCGGGGAAAAGACAGCCGCAAAGATTATTAAAGAGTACCATTCCATCGAGAATGCCCATGAGCATATCGAAGAAATCAAGCCTGCCCGCGCAAAAAATAATCTGCAGGAATACTATGAGCAGGCAATTATGAGCAAAGATCTTGCGACAATTAAAAAAGACTGCGATATTTCTTATGATTTTAAAGATGCAAAGATTGGAACACTTTTTACAAAGGATGCATACCAGTTATTTAAAGAGTTGGAATTAAAGAGCCTTTTTAAATATTTTGGGGAGGACGAAAAGGAAGAAGAGACTTTAGAAGTTGTAAGTACTTTTGACCTGGGCGAAATAGAGAATGCATTTACTTCTATTAAAGAAGAGGGACAGGCAGCGCTTGGAATTATCGGTGTGAGTGGAAATTGTAAGGGGCTTTCTCTTACATGGAGGGATAATACAGTACTTGCCTTAGTGGGCGGCTTTGTGACAGAGGACTATTTAAAAGAAAAGATTACAGAGCTTTTAAAAGAAGGAACAGAGCTGATTGTCCTTGATTATAAAGCACTGTTACATTTTTCAGAAGAAGTGCGAGAGTATGAAAGCCAGATTCAGGATGTAGGTATACAGGCATATTTGTTAAATCCATTACAGTCTGCGTATGACTATGAGGATATTGCAAGAGATTACCTTCGTCAGATGCTTCCGTCAAGAAAGGAAGTCTGCGGAAAAAAAGCGTTAGAAGAAGTCTTTTCACAGGAAGAAGAGAAGACAGTGCAGATGGCAGCCTATCTTTCCTATGTGCCATTCCATGCTTATCCACTTGTACTTGAAAAGTTGAGAGAAGCCGAAATGGAAGAACTCTATCTTACGATTGAGCGTCCAACGGTTGCCACGCTTTACGATATGGAAAAGTACGGAATCACAGTAGAAAAGGATGCCTTAAAAGAATATGGTGACCAGCTTGTAGGACGTATTGAAGAGCTGGAAAAAAATATTTATGAGCAGGCAGGCAAGACATTTAATATCAATTCACCAAAGCAGCTTGGTGTCATCTTATTTGAAGATTTAAAGATGCCGTTTGCGAAAAAGACAAAAACAGGCTACTCCACGAGTGCGGATATTTTAGAGAAGCTGGCACCAGATTATCCGATTGTTTCTGACATTTTAGAATATCGTCAGCTTACAAAATTAAAGTCTACCTATGCGGATGGTCTGGCAGCCTTTATTCAGGAGGATGGAAAGATTCACAGTATTTTCCATCAGAAAGTAACGGCAACGGGAAGATTATCAAGTTCTGATCCAAACTTACAGAATATCCCGATTCGTATGCCACTTGGCAGGGCGATTCGAAAAGTATTTGTGCCAGATTCAGGTTATGTATTTGTCAGTGCAGATTACTCTCAGATTGAGCTTCGTGTGCTTGCACATATGGCAGGAGACACACATTTGATCGAAGCGTATCAGCATGGGGAAGATATCCATCGAATGACCGCTTCTCAGGTATTTGGTGTGCCGTTTGAGGAAGTCACTCCATTACTTAGAAGAAGTGCAAAGGCAGTAAACTTTGGTATTGTTTACGGTATCAGTGCGTTTGGTTTAAGTCAGGATTTAAAGATTTCGAGAAAAGAAGCGAGCGAATATATTGATAAATATTTTGCAACATATCCGGGAATTAAGACGTATCTTGACGGCAATGTAGCATTTGCCAAAAAGGAAGGCTATGTTAAGACGTTATATGGCCGTGTCCGTCCAATTCCAGAACTTTCTTCGAGTAACTTTATGCAGAGAAGTTTTGGCGAACGTGTGGCGATGAATTCTTCCATTCAGGGAACGGCTGCGGATATTATTAAGATCGCGATGATTCGTGTGAGTAAACGTCTGCAGGAAGAAAAGCTTGCTTCAAGACTTATTTTACAAATTCACGATGAACTTTTAATCGAGACAAAAGAGGATGAAGTAGAAGAAGTACGCAAGATATTAAAAGAAGAAATGATGGGAGCGGCAGACCTTAAAGTTCCGCTGTCTATTGATATTGAAGAAGGAAAGACCTGGTATGAAGCAAAATAAAGAGCAAAATAATATGAAAGTTGTCGGGATTACCGGCGGAGTTGGTTCCGGAAAAAGTGTGGTCATGAACATTTTAAAAGAAAAATACGGTGCGGAAGTGATTCTTGCCGATTTAGTGGCACATGATTTAATGGAGCCAGGCCAGCAGAATTATTTAGACATCGTGGAGGCATTTGGTGAGGGAATCCTTGCCCAAGATAAAACGATTGACCGGCCGGCATTGGCAAAAGTTGTTTTTGGAAATCAGAAACGACTCGCCCGTTTAAATGCGATTACACATCCGAATGTAAAAAAAGAGATTTTCCATCGGATCGATGGGATAAAGGAAAAAGGAGAGGCTTCTTTCATTGCGGTGGAGGCGGCTCTCCTTTTAGAAGAAGGCTATCAGAATGATTTTGATATGATGTGGTATGTCTATGTAGATGAGGCAACTCGTATTGAGCGTCTAAAAGAAGGCCGGGGATATACCGAAGAAAAGTGCCGTGAAATTATGGCAAAACAGCTTCCAGAAGAAGTATTTCGGAAGGAATGTTCCACAGTAATTGATAACCATTTAGGAATTTCTGAAACGGAAAATCAGATAAAAACGGCAGTAGAGAGCCTGCTTTCTCTTTACTAACTCTTTACTAATAAGATAATTTAGTATATAATGGTTGGTAAATTTGAGCCAAAAGGATGGTAAACAGATGAATCTAGCGAGCATTGCCAGCGGTAGCAGCGGTAATTGTATATATGTAGGTAATGAAAAGTCCCATTTTCTTATTGATGCGGGAATCAGCAGAAAGAGAATTGTGGAGGGACTGACACAGATGGAAGTAGCACCGGAAACCATTCAGGGAATCTTCGTGACACACGAACATATGGACCATATCAGTGGTCTTGGTGTGTTCCTTAGAAAGTATCCCGTTCCGGTATTTGCTACAGCAAAAACCATTGATGAGATTTTAAGTACATCCTCTCTTGGAAAGGTCGATAAAAATCTTTTTGAGAGTATCACACCGGACAATCCGATTTACATGGATGGAATTAAAATAGAAGCATCTCGTATTCTTCACGATGCGGCAGACCCGGTCTGTTATACGGTAAGTGATACGGAATCAAAAGTCGGAGTAGCAACCGATTTTGGAACATATGATGAATATCTTGTAGAGAAGTTACAGGGCTGTGAGTCCTTACTGGTTGAGTCCAATCATGACTTAAACATGCTTATGGTTGGCCCGTATCCATATCCTCTCAAGAAGCGAATTATGGGGAATAAAGGGCATCTTTCAAACGAGAGAGCCGGACAGTTTTTGTCAAAAGTAATTGGAGAAGAGTGTAAACATATTTTTCTGGGGCATCTTAGTAAAGAGAATAACTATGGTGAACTGGCCTATGAGACGGTAAAGGTGGAGCTTTTATTACATAATATTGATCTTGATAAAGCGAACTTTACTTTGCAGGTAGCGAGCAGAACCGCACCTACTTGTATAATCTAGGGAAAAAAGAAAAAGAACTTGAGCAGTTAAATCGTAATTATACCTAGTAATTGCTTTGTATAATTACCTTAAATAATTTACACACATAAGGAGTATTAACCATGGAAGGAAAAAAGCTTAAGAAATCAATTATCACTGTACTCGGAAAAGATTCTGTTGGAATCATTGCAAAGGTTTGTACTTATCTTGCAAATAACAACGTGAATATTCTTGACATTAACCAGACAATTACCGGCGGTTTCTTCAACATGATGATGATTGTTGAGTCAGAAGAAGTAGTTAAGACTTTCCCTGTTATGGCAAGCGAGCTTGAACAGATTGGAGAGGAACTTGGTGTTAAGATTCAGGCGCAGCACCAGGAAATCTTTGAAATGATGCATCGTATCTAGGAGGCGCCCGCTATGTTAAACATAAATGAAGTAATTGAAACTAATAAGATGATTCATGAGATGAACCTTGATGTTCGTACTATTACAATGGGTATCAGCCTGTTAGACTGCGTCAGTGATTCTCTTGATGAAGTATGTGAGAATATTTACAATAAGATTACAACAAAAGCAAAGAATCTTGTAAAAGTAGGAAAGGAAATCGAGCAGGAGTTTGGTATCCCTATCGTAAATAAGCGTATTTCTATCACACCGATTGCTTTAATAGGTGGTGCCTGCTGCAAAGGGCCAGAAGACTTTGTACGCATTGCAAAAGAGTTAGACCGCTGTGCAAAAGAAGTAGGCGTGAACTTTATCGGTGGATATTCTGCATTAGTTAACAAAGGAATGACAAAAGCAGACAAGTATCTTATCGAGTCTATTCCAGAAGCACTTTCTGTAACCGACAGAGTGTGCAGTTCCATCAATGTAGGTTCTACAAAGACAGGAATCAACATGGATGCAGTAAAGATGCTCGGTGAGATTATTCTTGAGACTTCCAGAAAAACAGCAGATAAAGACAGTATCGGTAATGCTAAGCTTGTTGTATTCACTAACGCACCAGACGATAATCCATTTATGGCAGGTGCATTCCACGGTGTGACAGAAGCAGATACTATCATCAATGTCGGAGTCAGCGGTCCTGGTGTTGTAAAACGTGCTCTTGAAAATGTTCGTGGTAAAGACTTCGAAGAACTTTGTGAGACAATTAAGAAGACAGCTTTCAAGGTTACCCGTGTAGGACAGCTTGTAGCAAAAGAAGCTTCTAAGCGTCTTGGCGTACCTTTTGGTATTATTGACTTATCTCTTGCGCCAACACCTGCAGTTGGCGACAGTGTTGGAGAAATCTTAGAAGAAATTGGTCTTGAATATGCCGGAGCACCAGGAACAACAGCAGCACTCGCTCTCTTAAATGACCAGGTAAAGAAGGGCGGCGTAATGGCTTCCTCTTACGTTGGTGGTTTAAGTGGTGCATTTATTCCAGTTAGTGAAGATCAGCGAATGATCGATGCAGTAGAGGCAGGAGCACTTACTTTAGAGAAGTTAGAAGCAATGACTTGTGTATGTTCTGTTGGACTTGATATGATTGCTATCCCGGGAGATACAAAGGCAACAACGATTTCCGGAATTATCGCAGACGAGATGGCACTCGGTATGGTAAATCAGAAGACAACAGCAGTCCGCATTATTCCTGTAATCGGTAAAGGCGTTGGTGATACGGTACAGTTTGGAGGACTTTTAGGTTATGCTCCAATTATGCCAGTGAATCAGTTTGACTGTTCCGCATTCGTAAACAGAGGCGGAAGAATCCCTGCACCAATCCATAGTTTTAAGAATTAAATAGTAACTTGTCGGAGACAAGATGGACGCTCCTAAAGGGAGACGATAGCTTGTATTTGTGATTCTATCACTGTGGGTTGAATGTTTACTTAACGGTTCACATTCAATTCTTGCTAAGAGGTCATAAATATAGGATATCGTCTCCCTTTGGGAGCTGTTTTTTGTTAAACGGGAATTATTAACTGGTCACTGCACATGGACGAGGTGACACCACATATCCATGAGCGTCATGCATTCGATGCCATAACCGACAGGAAATGTAGCTGGACGAAGTGACTTGACTGAGTAAATTGAAATGGAAATATGACGGAGAGTGTGATATGATTTGAATGGAAAAATATCACTTCAAGACGGTAGACATAATGATGATAATATTGTTGGTAATTGTGTTGAGAAAGTGAATACAGAACTTAAAAATCTATCTGAAAGCAGAGAAATAGAAAAAATGTGGAATCAATTTTAGAGTAAAAATTGTTTCGTGGAAAATATCCAATACTGTGATGTTATAAAAACAATATCTACTCTGATATTAAATATATATAGTTAATAAAGAGAGGTGCATATGCTATGCCAGGTATACTCGTGGTTGAAGATGATGAAAATTT
>ENA-USUG01005143-USUG01005143.1-human-gut-metagenome-genome-assembly--contig:-NODE-5143-length-15305-cov-5.018781_pt1 | contig 15305 bp, 20 predicted proteins | sample MGYA00250059_ERZ773394 | MGnify/ENA primary metagenome ERZ773394 (study PRJEB29103, sample SAMN06111957) | human gut metagenome | biome: human gut; feature: ankylosing spondylitis patient; material... | reverse complement strand
TCAAGGGCGTTGTGGACAGCGAGGACCTGAGCCTGAACATCAGCCGTGAAACGCTGCAGAAGGACGGCCAGGTAAAGTGGATCCTGTTACTGGCGTCATCTCTTACGGCGGGCTATTCAATGGAAAATGCATTGGTACAGTCCTATCAGGAATTGTGTCTGATGTTTCCGAAAGGAGGCATTATGCAGGAAGAACTGAAGATGATGCTGGCCAAAGCAGGGAATAATCAAAGACCAGAGATTCTGTTTGATGAATTGGCGGAAAAATATCCTTATGAAGAAGTGCAAAGCTTTGCGGAAGTGTTTAAGGCGGCACGGATCAGTGGAGGAAGTCTTCAGACAGTGATTCGTGGGACGGCAGCGCAGATGGCGGAGATCATGGATACCCGAAGGGAGATCCGCACATTGCTGGCCGCAAGAGTCTATGAGCAGAGGATCATGTCGGTGATGCCGGCGGCGGTGTTGCTGTACATCCGGCTTGGATCGGGAGAATTTCTGGAAGGGCTGTATCATAACATGACTGGTGCACTTGTCATGAGCGTCTGCCTGGGAATCTACGGGGCTGCTTACTTGATGGGAAAGAGGATGGTGCAGTTTGAAATATAAGACCAAAGTCGTGATGACGGGATGTGTGGGCATGGCGGTCAGCGTTCTGCTGCTGATCTGCAGTCTGTGGGAACAGCAGCCTCTTACGGAGCTGTCCCGTCCCGGAAAAGGCGCAGACAGTGTGACAGAGCATCTGCAGGTGCAGATCGGAGAAGATAAGACGCCGATAGATGTAACAGTGGCAGCAGTGCCTTATGACCAGAAAGAAGAACAGACAAGAATCCGGGAGGCATCCAAGAACCTGGAAACAATCTTTCTGGGACAGAATACTTCGCTTGATCATGTGACCATGGATCTTCATATGCCCACGCAGATAGGGGATTCTGAAGTGACGGTTCAATGGTATCTGGATTCCTGGAAGTATCTGGAACCGGACGGAACATTGAAAAATGAAGGACTTAAGGAACCGGTATGGATACAGGTACAGGCTCTTCTGAATTTTGGGGAGGAGAATCTGACCTGGAACCGAACCATACAGATCTGTCCACCGGAAGCACCGGATGCAGTCATGATGGTTCGGATGCTTCAGTATCAGCTTCAGGAGTGTCAGTCTGGGTATCAGGAGACGGTTCAATTACCAGCCGAAGTATCAGAGCAGGCAGTTACCTGGTATCCACAAAGAGATACCCGCTGGCTGTGGACAACTCTTCTCACAGGAGCAGCCTTATGTGGATTGTGGACAGGAAAGAAGAGAGAGGATGAACAGAGACAGCAGAAATATGAGCGAAAGATGCAGCTTGCCTATCCTGACATTGTGAATCGCTTAAGTCTTTACATGGGAGCAGGGATCAGTATCCGTCACGCCTGGGAACGAATCATACGGGGGTATGAGAAGCAGAGACAGATGACCGGTAATTCGGAGGATGCCTATGAGCAGATGAAGCTGGCATTGCGTCAGATGCAGAACGGTGTAGCAGAGACTGTGGCCTATGAGCAGTTTGGTATGGATTGTCGGTTATCTTCTTATCTGAAGCTTGGAACCTTGCTCAGCCAGAATCTGCGCCTTGGGACAGGCAATCTTGCTGAAATGCTGAAAGCAGAAGCAAAAGATGCCTTTGAGGACCGCAAAGCACTGGCACGGAAGATCGGTGAAGAGTGTGAAAGCAGATTGTTGTTACCGATGCTTTTAATGTTGTTGAGCATTTTGATCATGATCATGTATCCGGCGGTGTCATCATTTGCCGGGTAAGACAGGAGGAATATTATGAAAGATTGGTTGAGAAATATCTTTAAGGATAAAAAAGGGATGGGAACTGTTGAAGTCATTCTTATTATTGTGGAAAACCAGAGAGATGCTTCTTTAGTGTGTTTTGTGTAGAAATCAGAGCATTCATTAAAAAGATTGATGATAAACGTAGGTGATATTGGTACTGATACAGAATGAAGGCATTAGTGATAGAAATGGGGTATGTATTAATATTGGAATATGAAAGAATTTGAAAAAGATTTTAAAGCATAGGATTATATTGCTATTGATAATTGGATAAAGTATCTTACTTCCGGACAAATTAATTGCCCGGAAATAAGAAGAAAAAGATTAAAAAATGGAAAAATGATTCGTTTTTGGTCCGGCTGCACATTTTACGGCGTTACAAATTAATCCGGTACAAATCACAGCGACGCCACCCCAGAATATGGATGTCGCGTTATCATTGCGATGAACTGCTATAATAGCATTAGCACGAATTCGAGGGTCTTCAATAGAATCCAATTTATTCAGGGTAGATTCGTGACGGTTTGTACGTTCTTCTGCTTCTTTGCTAAAAAATGTATTTGCGGAACTAGAAATGCCGTTTGTAGCGTTTAAGGCACTTTTCTGGACTTCAGACTTAATTGCGGCAGTATCTGAATGAACTTTTGCGAGTACCTTTGTCTCTTCAACAGCAAGGTTTGTAGTCTCCTTCAGTACATCAGATACAATATTGTTGCTGGAAGGATCGTAAAATGATAAGCAGGCAGCATTTGCAGTCTGAACATTGGGGACTGGGGCTGTACATGCAATGATGGGGTTTTTACTTGCTTTACTATTGTTTGACATAATGGAATCCTCCTTTTGACTGATTATCCTATAGTTGTTGTTAGTTGTCATATCGGTTAATGGATGTATTTTGAACTGTTGTTCCCTTTCACCATTTATGATTGACTTCTTGTGTGGTAATTATATCATGTAGTATAATAATGTAAACAAAAAAAGACCCAAATATGGGTCTTTTATAAAATGTTTTTTGAGCTGGTATGTTGTATTGGTTTAAGACCAAGCCCCTGCAATATTTTGTTCATATCTTCTATAGTAGAAACAGAATCTTTTAGAATTTCTTTAATTGCTATATCACGATAGTTGCCATTCGATAATGTATATCCTGCATATGCAAATGCAAATTCAAAATCTTCAAAAGAAAGATTAAGGTCATATTTTAATTGAATTAGTAATGATAGAATATATTCTTTTTTTCGAGATGGTGTGTCATCTTGTACATATCTTTGATAGTTTGTTTTTGATACATGCTTTTTTCTGAAAAAATTATTGAGATTGCAATAGCTGGATTCTTTGCAATAGAATTTAATGAAGTCATCAAATTCCAAATTTATTTTATCTATATTTGTTTCTAGTCGATTATAAAGGTCTAAGCGTTCGGGATTGGTTTCTTTTAAAATTTCAATTTTAGTTTTAATATTGTTCCGCTTGGTTTCCTTTTTTTTCTGTTCAACTTTTCCAGATTTATGTCGTTCTATTGATGAAAGAAATTTATTGGAAAGATCGTTTTGGGCGTCTGGAGGATCAATCGTTGTATTTGCTGAAAAAGAAGATTCTTTAGAATCTATTTTGCAAAACGATTTGAAAAAATATTCGATATCATTTATTCCGCAAGGAATATACGTACAAGGTAATTTAGTTAAAATGAAAGGATGAGCCACATTCGTAACGCTTGGAAAATCGTTGTTTAAAGGAGACGCTTTTATTCTAGTAGTACTTTTGTATTTTGCTTGATTCTTCCATGAAACAAAAGTGGGAAGTACCAAATCAAAAGGTAAAGGAAAAGTGGTAGTAATTAGCGAAGTTTTTGGATCTGGATTAGCAAGATCTAAGGAAACAGTATAATCTAAAGCTTGATCTAATCCAGGTTTGTGAATCATAATATTTTTGTATATATCCTGTAATTTTAACATATATTTTTGAGTATCAGAAACAAGCGCTTCATTAGATGGGGCACATATGGATCTGAGAGGGTTTTGAGATAATCGCATGATATTATATGCTAAAACATAAATATACGGAAGTTGAATATTATTTTTGCTTACAAAACTATTGGCAATTTTACAGTGCTGTAGATAAAATTCTCGTTTAAGAAATAATGTCGAATCATGAGATTCTTTTCTATAGTTTTTAATTCTTTGTAATTCTGTATTAATATTATCCTCGCTTATGAGATAGAGCATATGAGATATTTTTTCCTCCATACGAGGAATTTCTGCATTGTTTGTTGAAGCAGAGTATATATTTGCTTTTTTTATGCATTGCATGCATTCAATTAGTCCATGAGGGATCCCTTTAGGTTTTCCATGAAAAAATGCTTGGGTTTTATATATTATATTATTTGCATAATCTTCCCACTGTACACATAAAGATTCAAGTTGCTCTTCAAAAAAATTGTAGATGTCGTCAATTTGCTTAGAATTAAAACGATCATATTGAAATTTTTCAATAGCACTATTAGGTATAAGAGCGATAAAGGAAGGCTTTTCTTGGAGCGCTAGTAGGTCAATGCGGATTTTTTCATTTAAAGCTATATCATACAATGTAATAAAAGCATCGTAATCTGGAGCCTGTAACATGTATGACAATTCAATTTTAAAAACATCCTCTGGAGAGAGAGCTTTATTTAAAATATTATTGAAGGATTGTATAAATTCAGATATGCGTTCCATGAATATTAATCTCCCTGTGTTAGTAATAGATATATGGATTCTTTTATTTGCATATTAACATATCGAAAAGTACCTTACAATATTGAGTACAGTAATAGAACTTTGATATGTATAGATAATCAATATATTTTAAATCGTTTTTTTATATAATTTTTGAAGTAGTATTTTACATAGAAATTTGATATTATAGAAAAAAAGAATGGAACTTGGAATTCTTATTTTTTTGGCCCTATAGTCTCTTGAAAATGACTAAAAATAGTCTCTTTCTAACAGACTAATAAATTGCTCTGGCACAGGATATGATAAATCTGTATCATGCTGGAGAGGAGCAAAATCAGTGAGTATAGAAGACTATATCCCAAAGAGACTCGAAGAATTGTTTGAAAAATATGAAGTGAGTAGATACCGGATTTCTCAAAAATGTGGCATTCCGACAACTGCTATTTCAAAAATAATTTCTAAGAAAAATGTTCCTACAATAATAACGTTAGAGCGCATTTGTAATGCTTTTGGGATTACACTGGCACAGTTCTTTGATGATGACAGATATGCTGAATTATCAGGAATACCTGTAGAAATTATAAAAGCGTGGGATAGTCTTGATACGAAAGAACAGGAGATAATTCTTCGGCTTGTTCGATCAATGCAAGAGGTCAATGATGAAAAATAAGGATTCTGGCTATGGAGTGGTATAAAAATGAAGCCAGAAGATATAGAAATTACAGAAGAGATTGCTAGTAGAATAGAAATATTTGTACGCTTGACGGAAGTTGAATATGAAGTATACAAAGGGCGACAGCCAATGACACAAGATCTATTTAATAGCATTTCTAAGAAAATTGCTCCCATTAACACAGATTTGTGGATTGAATTTATCAGTAACTATGCTGCGTTTTTGCCTGATGATTCAGAAGAGGAAATGGAGGATGATATGGAATGGAACCCTCCGGAAGATGCAAAATCGAAAGAACAGATGCTGGCAGAAATTAAGGCTGGTATAGCCAAAAGAAAAGAGCGTCAAGATAAGAAAAAAGCAGAGTTAGAACGACAAAAGGAAATTTTCAGGAAGACTTATAAAATAGATATATGAGAATATGTTTCCATTGACGATAATGAAAGATGGTACATATAATATAAATAGCAGTAGCCTTTGCTTCGGATTTGGACGTAGGAGAGGGAGTCTGTATGGACGGCATTCTTCGCCAGAGGGACTGCTACTTGGTACTGAGCTCTGACCCGGTTTTGGACGTACGGAGAAGGGGTTGAAAAACAACATTCGCCATCAGATAAGGTGCCATTTCTTAAGAGGATCATAAAATTTATTGATACATTACATAATATAATAGAAAAGCAATAGTACTTGGCTTCCATTGGCTGGAACTATTGCTTATTTATTTTACGCTATTATATTGTGGCAGAGCTGTGACATAGGGCAAAGGTTTCGGAGACTCATATATCTGGCATCTTGATTAGAGAGTTGCTCTATTATGAATAAAAACAAACAAATGTTCGATAAAATATTGAAAGAAAGATGAAGGACTGGTATAATAAACAAAAAGATATTTTAGTGGAAAAAGAGGTGGCAGAATGGCTCTATCTGCAAGTGCGGAAATTGGTAATCCATTTGCACATAATCCCAATCTTATACTCGTACCTGTAATCGCATCTTTTGATACTTTTGGAAAAATAATTCCCTTATATTTCCGGTATGAAGGGCTGCGGCTAAAAATTGACCATATCAAATGGTTTAATGACAGAACGGTAGATATAGTTAAATTCTGTTGTGAAATAACACTGCAGGACCGTGTACAGGAAGTCATTCTTTATTACCACAAAAAGAATGGTATGTGGACACTGGAGAAAATTAGAGAATAAGGTTTGGAGAGAAAGGCGCAGGTCTGGTTGAAAATCCAAAACAAGTGGCTTAAAATAATATTTATAAGGAATCCGGTTTTGTATAGCGGGGATTTCAGAGAGAAAATAGGCAGGAGGATTCAAACATGGAACGGGTAGCAAAATTCTTAAAAGAGGCATCTACTTATTATCTGGCAACAATGGAAGGCGATCAGCCAAGAGTAAGACCTTTTGGAACGGCGCATATTTTTGAGGACAAGCTTTATATCCAGACGGGTAAGGTAAAGGATGTATCCAAGCAGATTCATGCAAATCCAAAGGTAGAAATTTGCGCGTTTAAGAATGGAGAGTGGCTTCGTGTGGCAGGGGAGCTGGTAGAAGATGACCGTAGGGAAGCAAGACAGTCCATGCTTGATGCATACCCGTCTTTAAAGAAGATGTATTCTGCTGATGATGGTAATACAGAGGTATTCTATTTTAAGAATGCTACAGCAACATTTTCGTCATTTACTCATGAACCGGTAATTGTGAAGTTTTAAAGGCAAATATCAAGATGAAAGCAGCACCGGCAGACGATGTATAAGAATTATGAGCCAAGAGACTTGTTCTCCTGGCTCATAAATTTTTGCTGAGAAAGAGTTTTATGATTATAATTCCGCTGTTTCATCTGATGTGCCGGAAAAGAGAGACATTTGGGAATGATTGACGACTTCTTGGTTTGCGGTGTTTGTATCGTCATCTAAAGGTGCTGGTTTTTTGTTTTTTGCATATAACTTCTCCATCTGTAATCCACCGGTGTTCTTTTTATTGTAGAAGATAAGCATTGCTTCTGAATATCCAAGGGATCCAGCATGTCTGTCTTTTGCAGTTCGGCTTAGTTCTCTTATAGAGATGATTCCCAACTTTTCCATAAAGATGGTATCTTTTATGGAATCTCCAAAACATTTTATAAGCCTTGCCACACCGTTTAACATATTGGCAGAGAATGATTTTTGTTCGCCCTCCCAGGTTTGAACGATAAGGCGAATTGTCCGGTCTAATACATGAAATCCACATTTTAAGTAAATATCCTCAACGGTGGAGATTGCACAGATATTTCCCGGGGCGGATTTTGCACTGAGAACAAGGTCATAGGACTCTACCAATGCTTTAATTGTAAGCTGCATATCGTTCCCTGCTTCTATGTTTGCCATGAAGATTTCATAGGGGGATAACGATTTCGTGTATTTAAGCTGGTTTGCAAAGATATCTGCTTCCTCTTCGTAAACAAGATCATCATAGACCATGCACCAGACAGGTGTTTCTCTGGAGCCGGATACCAGAGCAATGATTTCAATGGTATGCTGTCCATTAAAGACATAATTGATTCCGTTTCGACGGCTGACTTTTACAGGATTGATTTGCTGCAAATCAAAATGGGAAGCAACTTTCTGAACATGTTTTATAGATAAATTTCTCTGATAATCTTGGTTTGATACCAGATTTTTGATCGGAATAAGCTCAAATTGGACTTTTGGTACAAATTGGTTTAAGTCAATTTCTGTTTCACGATTCATGGTCGGACTCCTTTATTTTGAATTGAATAAGAGTTGCAGTGTTACTTAACTTTATCAGGGCCTGATTTAGTTTCTCTTTGGCTTCATCTGAGGCTAAAGACAGTTTGGAGATGCGCAGAAATCGTTCCATGGAGGTATTCCAGGCATTTATTGTCAGAGTGAGACTGGAAAGCTCTGCATCTTTGTCATATGCTGGCATTTGTTTGATTTGCGGATCTGCCTTTGGAGGAAGCTGTAGGTGAGCTTCAAAAAAATTTTCAGGAAGCTTGGTGATACCTTCTTTGTAAGCCCAGGTGATTCTTGCGGTAGGCAGCTTCGCTAAAGCAATTGTGTTTTCCATAGAAATTCTAAAAGATTGTTCGAGAATGGCATCGCTGACAACCATATTTTTTTTCCTGATTTCATCTATTGCATTGGCAAAACTGGCATATTTTGTAACGGTAGTAGGAGATACATGAAAAAGTGAGGCTGCAATAAAGGCAGTTTTATTTCTGGCATATTTATTTTTTAAAATCTGTGTATGCTCTTTAGAAAAAGGATTGGGGCGTCTGCCATGATATACATCCGCCATAAGAGCACACATATAAAAGTAAGCTTTTCCAATCAGATAACGGTTGTGTGGTTCTGACAGATTTTCTGTTTCTATGAAAGTTCTGCAGGTATAAAGAAGAGCATCACTTCTGGAATAGAAGGTAATTCTTTCGATTTCAAATGGAATATTTAATTTATGACAGATCTGATAAGACAAAAAATCTGTAAGAATTGTGTTTCCCCAGACTTTAATAGGGGAAGAAAGGGAACCTGAAAGCAAGATGTCAGTTTCTGCTTTTGAGAGGATGTCTTTGGAATATAGAGGAGATAAAGCTTTAAACTCTTTATCTATAATTAAGTGATGACATTTTTTATCCATGTTACAGGGACTCCTTTATATGTGTAGTGTCTGTTAAAGATACAGCATCTTCCATGTGATACAGGATAAATTTTTGCTTTGGAAGAAGTGTACCGGTGAGTTTGTAAGACATATTTTTGTCCCAGACGTTGGAAAGAAGCATAAGCTTTTCCACGAAAGAAGTGCTGTAAATTTCACAACACTGGTTTTCGTTTAGCTGTTTCCATTTGATCCGTTCGCAGGAAGCCTGACGAGAGGTGGCTGGGCAAAGAAGGATCATCTTTTTTTCTGGATTTACTAAAAGCTGTATGTACTCTGGATTGTCAAGCAGGGCAAGTGTCTGTTTATAGATGCGAAGTCTGCGTTTTTTGGTATCAATCACTAACGGAAGATCAGTCAAAGGTGTCTTCAAAGATGAACTATTCATAGATATCTCCTCTGCTTTCTGTGGATCTGCTTGTTTTTTCCTGCTCTGGGTTCAAGGAAAAGACAGCATAATTGTCAAAAGTATTTACCTGCATGGATTTTCGGTGTTCCACGACAGGAAGACCAAATTGATTTTTCCAATCGTCAGGATAAGTGGGTGTTTTTTGTGTTTTCACTTTACCATTTTCGGTGATGCTTCTTTTGAAAGTTTCAGCACTGTTCAGGTCAAAAACATAAAGCAGTTCATCATTGGAACGGATCAGTTTTCCAAGGAGCTTGTAGCGGTAGTTTGCATCCCAGTTCATGAGAGACATAATTTTGGCATAGAAAATCCGGCAAGTGATCTGTTTGGGTGTACGTTTCCCAGAAGCAGAGCACCAGCGCAAAGAATCCTTTTCTTCTTCCTTACAGGGGCGTACAGCTACTTTTTTTGTTGATGGGTTTACAAGAATCTGTACGTAATCATAGTCCGGAAGCCTTTTGATGCAGGCAGTATTTACCCCGCATTTGTAATTATTTAGAGTAAAGGATGGCTCATAGATGTGAGCAAAAAATTCACCTCTTACGACTTGAAATCCATCGTAAGAAAAATCATTGTCCTCGATGATATCTTCATTGTTCTGTGGTGTTACATTCATATAGGGTCTCCTTTATAACGTTAATTTTTTCTTTCAATTCTTCCGGACTTGTACATTTTTCCATGACTTCATCCGTTTTATAAGTAACTTCTGTAGAAGGGATATCGAAATTTGTATCTGTTCCGGTTTTGACTTTATAATATTCTTCTCCGAAATTCTGTACCCAGTCTTTCGGATAGGCGATAAGTCCTTTTTCGGAATTACATTCTTCCAGTTGCGATGGAGGAATAAAGACTTCGGTATCGCTTAAGGTAAAAAACAGATAAGAGTCTCTTTTCGTGCCGGTGAGCTTGTATTTGAGTTCTGGATTCCATCCAAATAGCTCAAATAGTGTTGGAAGGTAGGCACTTCCGGAAATAGCTCTGGGAATGATTTTTCCATTTGATTTTCGGGACCATTGTACTCCGTTTTTAGAATCCTTGTTGCAGGGGCGGATCGCAAGGATGTGTTCGTAGGGCTGGATCAGAAATTCAACATAATTTGAATCAAATTTTCTTACACACTCGCGGCTGAAACTGATTTGATGAAGTGAAAATGTGAGGAACACTTTCCCAAGTGTAGTAAAGAATTGGCTTCTGGCAACTTCAAATCCGCGTAAATCAAAATCACCGGAATTTACTCTGACAGGGAGTGTAGTATCTGTATCCTGATCTGTCTGACTTTTACAGGCAAGCATATAATCTTCTTTGGTAAATGCAGCCCATCTGGTATTCACCAATACATAGCCCTTCAAGGATCCGTCAGAGATTACATTCAATTTTGGCAGTAAATCTTTGGTTCCATATTTTGCATTATTTATCAGTCTTTGGACAGCAATAAAGTCTTCCCTTGATATGATGGGATCATGGTGATCTTTTTTGTGGTACTGGTTTCGATCATGGTTGTTCCGTTTCGATTTATGATCGAGGAAGTTTGGGGTATAAGTTTTTCTGGCAATGATATCGCCGCAGTGTCGTTCGTTTTGCAGTACTGATAAGATGGTACTGGAACTCCATGTGGTATTCCCTTTTTTTGTCACTCTTTTAAGTAATGTCATTTCCTCTGCAATCTGTTTTGCAGAAAAACCATACAGATACATAAAAAAGATAAGGCGCACTGTTTTTGCTTCTTCTTCATTGATAACGAGGTTTCCGTCTTCATCCTTGTCATAACCAAGAAGTGGAGGAGTAAGGAAAATTCCACGTTTGAATCGCATTTCAATAGATGCATTCATGATTTCGCTCTTGGTGTGAGACTCTTCCTGGGCAAGTGTTGAGATAAAGGAAAGGCTCATCTCGGAGTTGGGATTCAGGGTATAAATATTTTCCGTTTCAAAGAAGACTGCTACAGGGGGATTGAGAGCTGCAAGTTCCCTGACATGTTTGATACAGTCCACTACGTTTCTGGCAAAACGGGCAACACTTTTGGTGATGATTAAGTCAATTTTCCCTGCCCGGCAGTCGTTTATCATACGGATAAAAGAATCTCTGTGTTTTAGGGAAGTACCGGAAATGCCTTCATCTGCATAGATATCAACAAGAATCCAGTTTATGTGTGAATTTACGAGATCCTGATAGTGGTTTCGTTGTAATTCATAGGAAGAGGTCTGGTTTGGATCATCCGTAGATACTCTGGCATAAACGGCAACCCTCTGAGTTCTGTTCGGATCGTCTAGTCGGATTTGCGGCAGAGCAGGGATAACTTCTATTTCATCCTGATTGATGCCTTTGTATCTTTCTCTGATTTTTGCTTTTTTCAGTTCCCGTGATGTAAGTTTTTCTTCGGATTTGTTCATGTTTCCCAAGACTCCTTAAGTTATGGGAAAATTATAGAAATGGGGATAGAAAATGAAAATGGACTGACGGTTAAGGATTCAACCATCAGTCCCAATTTGACAGAAAAAAATATAGAGTCTTATATTTTTGAGCGCAGAACCTCTTTCAGAGTACCAGCCATTTTTAAGATAGCTTCAGATTCATTTACAGAGCAGTCCGATAAAAGACGGCTTAGTTCTGCAGAAGAGTATTCCAGACTCTGTGGAGTATCCGCCATGATAAGTGAATCAGCAGATACCTGCAGTGTTTCGACAATTCGCGTGAAAATTTCAAGGGAAAGATTTGTCTTCCCATTTTCAATGTCACTTAAATACGGAGTAGAGACATTGATAAGCTCTGCAAACTTAATCTGACTTAAATTCCGTTCCATGCGGGCAGATTTTATTCTTTTTCCAATTTCTTCACGATTATACATAGAGATCCTCTTTATAATAGTCTATGCATTATGGTATCGTGTATAGAATAAGAAAAGAATAAACTATAGACGATGCAATCAACTATAGGCTATATCCTTGAAGGAAAATTTTTTAAGGAGGTAGCTTTATGTCAATTAACAAAGAGCTCATTGCAAAGAATATCAGAGAGAGGAGAAAAGCCAAGAAGTGGTCGCAGGAATATCTGGCAGAAAAGTGTGATCTGTCAGCCCAGTATATCAGCCAGATTGAAACTAAAAAGAAAATGGCAAGTTTAAAGACCGTGGGGAAAATTGCAGAAGCACTGGATGTGAGTATAGAGTCCATAACCGGGAATCCGATGGAGAGCAATAATCCTCAAAACTATGAGATTGATCTTGTCTTTGATGACTTAAATGCTTATGAGCGGGCAGTGTTAAAAGATGTCTTGCTGGCAACAAAAAAGGCACTTCGGGAAAATAAGAAAATTTTCGGATAGTGTGGAAGATGGTTGCTTACATGCATAGAAAAATGGTATGATAAGCTCAAATAGCGGCGAGGGTTATTTGCGTTTGTAGCTGTAAACAGGAGGACAAAGAGATGGGAAAGAATAAGTTGGATGCAGTAAATTTCTGCAAGCTTTTCGATATGTTTGGAGAGGATGCAGCAAAAGAGACGCTTGCAGATGTGAATGCAGGAAAGATCAGTGAGAGTACCCTTGAAAAGTATTTATACAAGGATGAATCAAAAGAAGAATATGCAAAGCGTCTGAAAGAGGAATAAATAGCTTTGATTGTACATGAGCCAAGAGACTTGTTCTCCTGGCTCATGTTATTTTAGAAGCTGCTTAAAAAATCAAGGGCTGCGTCAAATGCGGCATCCGTTGAAGGGGCATCTTCATTTGTAGGTATTGGTTCTGCAGAGGGAGATACCGTAAGTTTTCCTGCAAGCCGTTCTGCAATCTTATCTGCCAGTGTATCTGGATCGAGTTCTGAGGATCCATCTTTTATGAGACGGCGTACCGCTTCAATGACCATATGGCTTTCGGAGCGGTAGCCGTATTTCTTATAGTCGGAAATGGCATCATATACGGCGAGATCGGAAAGACTGTCCTGAAAACGAACGGTTTTCCGTTTTACATTCATGACTTGCCTCCCATTTTGTGCCGGATCAGTCCCTCATAGCCTTTGGCATTGATGGACACATCATCAAGGATCAGAGCATTTTTCTTATCTTCCGCTGGAAGGAAGTGATTGATGATGGTAGCACCGCCTCCGATAAAGATAAACTGTGTAAGATCAGAATTGAAATTTAAGGCGCGGATCTGATCCATAAGGTTTGCAGCATAGATGGAGAGCCCGGTTTTTATGATGTTCAGATATTCAGAAGGGATGTCGCTGGTGCCGTAGATCATCACTTCTTTAATGGTGGTTTCATCTGCCTCCTGACCGAGATTCTGGCGGAGGGCTTCATTAATCTCATTCATGCAGGTGATGGTTCCAAGGGGAAGGGACTTGCATCTTGTCTGATCCGGTACAAATTCATTGATCGGTAAGATATCAACGGTCCAGGATCCGATATCAATGACAAGGGCAGATTTGTGGAAGTCTTTCATGAAAGATACTACTCCGGCATAGCCCTGTGGGAAGACATCTACGGAGAGAAGAGTCACAGAATACTGGACATCTTCATATTTGTAGATAAGCCTGCGGCTTTTGAGATAGTAGTCCATAAAACTTTTCTTTTCAGCACCCATCCGGGTAAGGGGTACGCCGACTCCAAGGTAAACATCAGCAACCGTAACGCCATTCTTTTTCAGTTCCTCTGCAATAGCTGCCATGGTGAGAACCCGCATGGATTCATCTTCTGTTTTAGACTTCTGGACAGAGACTTTCCCGTTTCCAATGGCATAGAATCCGTCTGTGGTTTCAATTACCCGGGTGGCAAGGGGTGGTTTGCCGGGAAGTTTCTTTACGCCTGATGAAAAACAGGTGTGTGCTGTCTTGGTGTTTCCATATCCTACATCTACTCCGATTACATAAGCTGCCATAATAAAAATCCTCCTTGAAATTAAAGTTTGCTGATAAATTCAAAATCAGTGTTGTTCTGTTGCTCTGTTTCCAGACGTTGTAGTGCAAAGGTGAGGCGTTGGTTCTCCCGTTTTAGCCGTTCAATTTCATTTTTTTGGACTTGTACTGTTGCCTTTAATGCGGTATTCAGGGTGGTGTCCCTTCTGGAATGCAGGACTTTGCCCTGCTGGGCCTCTATTGCTTTGTAAAGCTCGGTTCTTACCTGTTCGTTTTTGTAGAAGTAAGAGCGGGAAAGCCCGGTTGCCTTGGTAAGATCCATGACGGAAACATGTTCGTTCCGCTTTAACATGCGGTGAATCATGTCAATGGCAAGGATTTTCTTCTCCTCACAGAGATTCTGGTTTGCACGAAGCATATTGTCGTAGTTTGTCATGCCATCCATCCTTTCTTGAATTGGTTGATTTTATCGTTTCGCCTGTCAATGACAGGTTTGGTTTTGTCTGCAAGCGTCTGTGGGCTCATCTGCCGGTAGTGGCTGACGCTTGAAAGGGAAGCGTGTCCTAGTAATGCGGCTATGGTTGCATCGTCGTTCAGCAGGTCACAGAGCTTTTTTCCGTAGGTGTGCCGGAAGAGGTGAGTCCCAACCGTAAAAAGTTTCCCGTGGTCATCCCGAAGATTAAGATTTGCAATCATGGTGCGCATCCGATAGGCGAGTGCGGAATATTGCATAGGCTTTGATGGATCCTTGTCGGATACAAAGATATATTCGCAGTCCCCATACTTTGAAAAGGTCTCACGTATGGATGCAGACAGCAGGGAAAGTATTTCCGGGTTTAACTTCTTTTCAAAGGGCTTTCCGGTTTTCTGCTGAGAAATGAAAAGCTTGGGATGCTCTCCAAGGATCAGATCACTTTTCCGAATGGTCAGAGTATCGGAGATCCGAAGCCCTAATAGTTCATGGATGATGAGAAGTCTTGCGGTCTGCTTGTCCAAATAGCGGTATCCGGAATGCAGTCGATTAAGTTCGGCATCGGAATAGCATTTGTAAATCGTGTGCTTTCTCTTTTCAAAATCACTTGGAAGGAAGATGCCCCGGAGATTGTCGTAGGAAGAAACTCAGTCTTGATTTTGTGCGCAGAATCCGCTATAATAGTAACGTTCTTTTGAATTGCAT
>ENA-USUG01005138-USUG01005138.1-human-gut-metagenome-genome-assembly--contig:-NODE-5138-length-15317-cov-4.753740_pt1 | contig 15317 bp, 16 predicted proteins | sample MGYA00250059_ERZ773394 | MGnify/ENA primary metagenome ERZ773394 (study PRJEB29103, sample SAMN06111957) | human gut metagenome | biome: human gut; feature: ankylosing spondylitis patient; material... | reverse complement strand
AAGAAAAAATGTCCGCATTTGGTCATTACACCGCCTCATTATGATAGATATTTATATTTTTCCAACTTAGCCAAAGAGATTTATTTATCGTTTACCAACCAAATTGAACCGTTTGGTATTGACGAATGCTGGCTGGATGTGACGGGAAGTCAAACTTTATTCGGAACTCCCTATGAAATTGCCGAAACCATCCGCCAGCAGTTTTACAGTCAACTGGGTCTGACGGTTTCTGTAGGAGTCAGCTTTATATACTGAGCAAGGTCTTCTACCAGCTCGGCTGAGATAGGTTCCCGTTTGCCATTGATAAATTTGTAGACGGTAGAGCGCTCCAGCTTGCAAAAATTCGCCAGTCGTTCCACTTTGACATCCTTTTCGTGGATATAATTCTTAAGCATATCAGAAAATACAGACATAAGTAAAAATCCTTTCACAATTTCAATTATTACTAATTCCCAGTATATCATATTCGTCATAACGAAAGTGTCAGAATCAGACAAAAATTGGCAAAAGGCACTGTAAAAACCTGTCCACAAATCTCGCCCCATCTTGTAGAAGGAGGGAATGTTTCTTAAAATTAAACGATAAAGTGTGAGAAAAAGAACCATAAATTTGTCTATTTATAGACATAATAATATTTTTTTAAAATCATATAACAAAACAGAAAACAGAACAAATCCGTAAATCAGGTATGGCAAAATAGATGTTGTAATGATAAAGAATGTAAAACGATTAGGAGAAAAGTATATGACACAGGTAATACCGTATTCGGAGCAGGAGGCCAAATATCAAAAAGCTGAACAGCGAAGAATTACAGAACTTCAGTTGTCTCAGGGATTTCAGGTTGCAGACCTATATTTAAACAGATCTTATCTGGATGCATTTTCGAGTGCTCCTATTATTTCTGCAAATCGTTCAATTATGGATGTCTCCAGGCTTCGCCTTGTTGAAATATCCAAATTGGTTTTTGATGCAAATGAAAAATTTACAGATAAACTGATGAGTGTATATTCTGCATTACATAGTTTGAACAGTGCAGTTGCTCTTATCATTGACAGTGATGGTGAGAAAATTCGATTTTATATGGGAACTCGTTCTGAACAGAACAGTTCTCTGGCAGGAGACATTCTTGAATCTACATTAAAGGGAAATTTTCCGGGGATTGTATATGATTCAAAGGATATAAATGATATCCAGGATGTGATTACAGGTATCCAGAAAAAAGGAATTAAAAGTCTTGCATCAGTGTCTATTGTTCCATCTATGAGAGATGAAACAAAGGATATGGATACTTTTATTCAGGGAATTGAGAAATTTATTGATACGATGAACGGAAAATCATATACCATGTTATGTCTCGCAAGTCCACTGGACAGACAGGTAATGGAAAAACGAAAACATGGATATGAAGAACTTTGCTCTGTCTTAACACCGCATGCAAAATTATCGTTGGCGTATGGGGAAAATGAAAGTAGTGCAGTGAATAAAAGTATATCCACAAGTTTCTCCAAATCCGTAAGCAGAAGCGTAAGCAATTCAAATACAACAAGTTCATCAACTTCAAGTGGAACAAACTCCAGTTCAAGCAGTGGCAGCAGTTACAATGGAGGTTTTTCCAAAGATGGGAGCAGTTTTGGGTGGGGAGGAAACAGCGGATATTCCAATGGATCTTTTGATTCTTATACTTCTGGAAATTCGTTTACACAGGCTGTATCTGACAGTGAAGGATCTACTTCAACTGATTCTAAAACGGATGGAACGACAGAAACAGTAGGCTCTTCCAAAACAGTCACTTTAAATTTTGAAAATACAGGTGTAAGTAATCTGATTAAGCGGGCGCAGGCACAGTTAGAACGTTTTAAAATGTGTGAATCTTTTGGAATGTGGGAATTCTGCAGCTATTTTATGTCGAAAGATATTCATACTACTGCACTTGCCGGAAATGCGTACAAGGCATTGATGACAGGAAAAGAATCGGATGTTGAAAGTGCTCATTTTAATATATGGTCACTTAATCAGGAGGATACAATCAGAAAAATTACAGACAACATTCTGCATTTTGTTCATCCAAGTGCAGAGATTGCGGCTTTTGAAGGAGGGTACAATAAACAGATTGTAACGCCAACGAACCTTGTAAGTGGAAATGAACTTCCTCTTGTAATGGGACTTCCTAAAAAATCAGTTTCCGGACTGGCAGTTGTTGAAATGGCAGAATTTGGTCGTTCGGTTGTTTATGAAAATAAAGTACCTTCTCGAAAAATTGACTTTGGAAATATATATCATATGGGAGTTGTTGAAAATTCAAGAGTTGTAATGGATCTGGATCTCTTATCTTCTCATTGCTTTATTACAGGATCTTCTGGTTCAGGAAAGTCATATGCTACATATGAACTGTTGGAACAGGTACTTCAAAATGATGTGAAGATTATGATCATTGAACCTGCAAAGGGCGAATATAAACAGATTTTCGGAGGACTAAAAGGAATCAAGATTTTTACTACGGATCCAAATGCATACAGAATACTGAGGATAAATCCTTTTCAGTTCCCAGACAATATTCATTTGCTTTCTCATGTTGAACAGCTCCTTCAGATATTTAATGCATCCTGGCCGTTATACGCAGCTATGCCTGCAATATTAAAACAGGCTGTCGTTGACAGCTATACCCGCTGTGGATGGGATGTTCAGAATTCTATCTGGATTCCAGGTATCAGTGACCATAAATACCCGGTATTTGCGGATGTTCTGGAGATTCTTCCGGATATTATCAATACTTCTGATTATTCTGCGGATTCTAAAGGTGATTATAAAGGTGCATTACTTACGCGAGTACAGTCTATGACGGTTGGTATTAATGGTGTGATTTTCAAGAACAGTGTTGGAATTGAAGATTCCTTATTATTTGATTCAAATGTTGTAATAGACCTGAGTGAACTTGGATCAGACGAGGCAATTGCTTTGATTATGGGTGTCCTGATCATGAAACTGAATGAATACAGAAAATCTCAGAGAAAAGAAAATCCAAAACTTGCTCTAAACTCTCGGCTCAGTCATGTTACCGTTCTGGAAGAGGCACATAACCTGCTGAAACGAACTTCCAAAGACCAGAATCAGGAAGGCGCAAATATGATTGGAAAATCTGTAGAGATGATCAGTAATTCTATTAAAGAAATGCGAACATATGGTGAAGGTTTTATTATTATAGATCAGTCTCCAATGGCTGTAGATGCATCTGCTATTGAGAATACATCAACAAAGATTATTATGAACACACCGGCAAAAGATGCCTGTGAAGAACTGGGAAGCGCCCTTTCTTTGAATGATCAGCAGACCAGAGAACTGTCTCGACTGAATGTTGGAGTGGCAGCAGTTTTCCAGAAGGGATGGCTGTCTCCGGTTTTGATGAAAGTAGATAAATGGGATGACCGTTATAATACAGAAGTGGAAATGACGAATCCGGCAGATCTGAGGGTTACAAAGGGAAATCTTCTGACAGCATTAAATGAACAGAAGAAGGAACAGCATTTTTCTCCAATGCGTTTGAAGGCAATTACCCGTTCTTCTGCGCTGCCTGCAGATAAAAAGAGAGAGCTGGATGATATTTTGCGCTCCTATAATGACAAATTTCCTGCCAACAGTGCTTTTAATAAGTTCTATTATGGAAATTTACTGCTCGAACTGACAGGATGTGGACAGCTGTTTGAAGTAATTCCTCTGGATGATGTGCCTACATACAGACAATTCAATGCAATGGACAGTGATTCCGGAGAATTCTCGGATATGTTGAATTTATATAAACAGAATACGCAGGAATGGTTTGAGAAGTTTTTTTCAGCACTTTCCTTATATGTACTTCTGGATGATGAGTATGTAAAGGCTACCGTTATTCTGGATATGTTATATGCAATTGGATATGGCGGAAAAATAAAATATTATCCAGACAGTAAACTGGCCATGCTGTGCAGAATGCTTTATCGTCAGCTGGGCATTTCATTAAAATAGTACGGGGAGTAGGAGAATGGCATTTAATAATAAATTTAATGAAACAAATGAGACAAAAGAAAATCCAGATAATAAAGAGGCTTCAACAGAAAAAACGGAAAAACGGCACAATCAGATTTTAGAAGGTGCGTATGATTATAAAGATGATTTTGAATCAAAGGTAGAAAACAGTGAGGGAAAAGACGCTCAGGATACTAAGGAAAATCAAAAGAAATCGGATGGTGGTGAGAAACCGAAATTGTTTGAGCGTATAAAAGATTTCTTTTCTAAAGAAAAAGTTAAAGAGGCAGATAAAACGGACAAAACTGAGGAAAATGAGGATTCAGAGCCTAAAAAGGGACGAAAAGAAGAATTTATGGATCGTATAAAAGTAACTCAATCTCCTGAAGAAATAAAGAAATATAATGCAGAACATGGCGATTCAGGTGAAATAAAAGATCGCCCTAAAGGTGGGTTTGAGAGAGAACGAACTTTAGGAGGAGAAAGTCCTAATAAATATGAAGCGATGGATGATTCATCAGACAATGCGGAAGAATCTTGAAATGTAGTTAATAATTATGGAGGCTATAAACAAACATGGCAACTCAGATAAATATGCAGTACAATCCATATCTTCCACGACTTACCGTTCTTATTGATGGAAAACAGCCATCCGAATACAGTCGTTTAACTCAGTTTGCAGATGAAGATATCTGGAAGTGGCATTCTGAAATACTGAATGTTCTTTATAACGAAGTACGAGATGAGTTTTTTGTTATATTTACAGGAACAGAGTGGAGCATAGACATTATGAAGTTTGAATGTGAGCAAAACTTACATTGTATAGGATTCTCTTCAGAATTACCACCTGTCAATATTCCATTTCAAAAAAGACTTGGAATGTTGAACCAGCTTGTAAAAAATAACACAGAAATTAGATTTCAGTCAACAATTATTGAGTCAGATTTTGTTATTTTTCCAGAGTTTCAGAGTTATCTGGAAGAGATAAAAAATATTGAAATCAGTAATCTGTTCTGCAGTACACGAGTTCAGATTTTGGATCGCTCAAATAATTGTTTTGAAAATAAACAGAATACTTTTTTATTTATTCTGGCGAAGAATCTTTCCGAAGGGGAAGCGGTCGCTCGAAAATATAATTCAGATAATCCTGTTTTTCTGATTTATCAGGGAACAGAAACGAAATTAAAAAAAATAGACAATACATATCTTGCGTATGAATGTGAAACGCCAGAAGTTATTTCTGTGATTTTGAATTGTTTTTTAAGTTTTCCGCTTATGTTAGCTTTTCGAAACTGTATTCAAAGCATTTCCTGTGGAACAGAAATAAATTTTTCAAAACTTATGGCTATTGAGCCAGTTGTTAGTGTAAAGATACAAAAAACAATAGAGACCGGGAAGAGTAATATTATCCAGATTGCAGTGGATCCGCCACTTTCGTCGCCACCGCAGGTGATTTTTCGAGTACTTGATAATACAATTGCGACCACAGATAATTTATGCGTGTTTGGCGTGAAACCTGGAAGGACGCAGTTGGAAGCATACTATTACGGGAACAAAAAACCTTTTCAGGTATGTGAAATAAATGTTATTCAGAGAAATCGTATTAAAAAAATTATTTTAAATGACGATGAACTGATACTTGGTGCAGGTGATACCAGGAGATTACAGTATGATTATTCTCCTGTAAATGCCGATAATGTTAATACGATTACCTGGAAATCATCAGATGAAACGATTGCCAGTGTCAATTCGCATGGCACATTAACCTGTAATTCACCAGGAAAGTGTAAGATATGGTGTATTGCAGAGAATGTTTCTGCTGTATGTGCTTGTGAAGTCAGACCATATCTGGAGTCCTTAAGTGTTGATTTAAAAGATGGACAGTTACATCTGCAGCCGATGCAGGAATATGAGGTGAATGTTGCTGTTTATCCGGAAAACAGTATTGACAGAGGTTATATTATGACAAGTTCTGATTATAATATTGCAAATATTATTGGAAATAAAGTGGTGGCAAAGAATACCGGTACCGCAACGATTGAAGTAGTAAATGTTACCCGGAGGAAAAAAACAGCGTTTACTGTAAAGGTACAGAAATCAAGTCTTATAAGAAAGTTATTTGGAAGGTAATGCTTCTGATAACAGTATAAATATTATGAAAAGGAAAGAGGGATAAGGAATGGGAAAGTACATAGGCATTGACCTTGGAACAACATTTTCCTGTATGGCTTATATTAATGATAATGGCCAGCCAGTGGTAATTCCAAATGCAGAGGGTAAGAACATAACCCCATCTACAGTTTTGTTTGAGGATGGTTCCACAATTGTTGGAGAAGAGGCAAAAAATCAGAGTATCATTGAACCCGTAAACTGTGAGCAGTTTGTAAAACGCCATATGGGTGAAAGAGATTATCAGTTTTCAACAGATGATGGAGAAAAATATTCTCCGGAGGCTATATCTGCCATTATTTTGTCCAAAATGAAAGCGGATGCCGAAAAGCATCTTGGTGAATCAGTTGATGGTGCAGTTATTACAGTTCCGGCATACTTTAATGAGGCACAGAGAAAAGCAACCATGGATGCAGGCAAAATTGCAGGTTTGAATGTAATTGGAATTATAAATGAACCTACAGCAGCAGCTCTGGCTTTTGGAATTACGAAGAATAACGAAAAAGAGCAGGCAATTATGGTTTATGATCTCGGCGGTGGAACCTTTGATGTGACAATTTTGCGATTTGATGCAGAAAATATTACGGTGCTTGCTACAGCTGGAGATCGTAAACTGGGTGGTTATGACTTTGATAAGTGTATTATAGCAGCTGTAACGGAGGCAGCAGCAGAACAGGGATTTGATATTCAAAGTGATCCTGTTGCACAGCAGGATCTGCAGTTAAAAGCAGAAGAAGCAAAGAAAACTCTTTCTGCAAGAGAAAAGGCGAATATTGTTCTGAATATTGGAGGCCGTCCATTCAAATATACCTTAACCAGAGAAGATTTTGCAGACTTGATAGAGGGAGTATTATTTGGAACTATATCGAGTATGGAAAATGCATGTGATGAAGCAGGACTGGAATATACAGATTTGGATAAAATTCTTTTGGTAGGTGGTTCTACAAGGATGCCTCTGGTGCAGGAAGTCATTGAGGAAGAAACAGGAATGACTCCTTCATCAGAAGTTCATCCAGATGAGGCAGTAGCAATAGGTGCGGCATATCATGTACTGGAAACATTAAAAAGAGAACAGAAAAAGGAACAGAGAAAAACAGAACAGGGCGAAACAGGGAATCGACAGATTCTGGATGCGGCAATACCAGAACCAGCTAAAAAATATACATTTACAGATGTTACATCACATGGAATTGGAATTGTATGTGTGGGTGAAAATGATCAGGAATATAATTCTGTTATTTTGCCAAAGAACACACAGGTACCGGCGGCCTGCACAAATCAGTATTGTACAACAGCTCCATTTCAGGAGAATTTGTATATTCAGGTAACTCAGGGAGAGGAAGAAGATTTAAGGTATGTAACTGTAATTGGAACAGCCGAAATTGAAATTGCACCGAGGGAAAAGATTGTTGGGATTGAGGTAACAATTTCATGTGATGAAAACTCAATTATCCATGTAAGGGTGTATGACCAGGATCTGCAGCAGGATTTAGGTGAAATGCATATCGACAGAGTCTCTAATCTTACAGAAGAAGAAATTCAACAAAGCCGACAGCGTATCAGTAGGCTTGATATTAGCGGAGAATGAGAAGTTTTGTTGAAAGGAAAGGATTGATATTATGACAAAAGGTTGCAAAATATGGTTATGGATTTTAATTGTTGGTGGCGCAATAAGTGTGTTATCTGGATTTTATGTTTTTTCTTATTCTGCTGCTGTAGGAGTTTATACGATAATTATGGGCATCGGTCAGATAGCTTCAGTAGCTGTTTTGCTGTTTAAGCAAAAAAAGCAGGTTTTTATGCTTTATGTATAATTGTGGCTATAAATTTTATTTATAATATTACACATCAGGTAAATTTACCTCTGGCATTCGTGAGTTTAATTCTGATGCCTGGAATAACATTTTTCTTTCTTAACAGAGGACAGAATGTAGAAAATTTGGCTTCCAACAAGACAATGAATACAGTTATTCCTACAAATAATAGCGCGAATTATAATGGTGCTGCTAATGATTATGCTTCTACAGATGAAAATATGTATAGTAAACAAAACGCTGGAGCTTCGTCTGCAGATTCAGCATATACGTCACAATCTAAGCAGACAGCAACTGATTCAAACAAAACCAATAATTTTTCCGGAAATAAAACATCATTTTTTGGATCTGTTAAAAAAATGGATGTTACAGTTGACTATTACAAAGAACTGGATATTGATCGTGCATGGGATGAAAAAACAATTCGCGAACATTTGAAAAACATGGAAAAAATATGGATCCAACGCCAGGGTGCCACAAATGATAAGGAACAAAGTTTACTTATTGATAAGATCATAGACAATATTCGAGATGCTCGCCGATACTTGATCAGAGCTGCAAAACGTCAGGCATACGATCAGGCCCTGGAACTTGCTTATCAGGCTGGCAGGATTGTGGATGTCGCTGAAGAAAAACTTCAGACAATACTTGATCAGGCAAGGGCATATTATCGTAAAGGTAATATTAAACTGGCTGCTAAATTTGCAGAAGAGGCAGTTGCCGGAGAAGTGAATAATGCTTCTGCATATGATCTTCTTGCCCGTTGTTATTTTGATATGAATACATATGATAAAGCACTGGGAGTTGTTGACCATGGTATTTCAATTTTTAAGACAGATATAAATCTGCATTGGCTGGGAGCCAGAATTGCAACAATCGGTACAAAGAACTTCGAAAATGCACAGCAGAGAATAAACCGGCTGCTTGAATTGGCTCCGAATAATTCAATTGGTCATTCAGAGCAGGTATATCTGCATTTGAGAAGTGGTGATGAGAAACTGGCGTTTCAGGAAATTGATTCTTATATAGCGGCACATCCGGATGATAATAATTTCAAGCGTGGAGTTGCGTATGATCTGGATACATATTCAAACACCTGCTATTACTATGATGCTGCACAGAATGCTACGTTTATTGCTGACAAGGCTTCTTGTCAGAAATGCTTGACTTTGCGTACAAAAGCAGTTGAAATCTTCAAAGATGAACATACACAGAATCAGTTAGAGAGTGCGAAATACTATGGTAAGAAAGCATGGAATGATTGGAATATGCCGGCAATTAAATCTCTTGCGACATATGGAACTATTTTTACAGTATTAGGATTTATTGCAGAAGGATTTCTTCCGATAGGTATTGCCCTGTATCTTGTTATGGGCGTGCTTATTTATTTCAGCTTCAGACCATACTGGCAAATTAATAAATCCTATGTTACAGGTAAGGCAGGAAAACTTGAAAAAGTAATAAGCATAGCAGGCGATGGAACGGCAAGAATGGCAGAATATGCATTCAAAGCTTTAATCCAGACTATGAGTCTGATATTCAAATTTATTATAGGTCTGGCATCAGGCAGATGGTTTTAATTTATTTTTAATCAAACGCCCATCAATAAGATGGGCGTTCTTGAAAGGGCTTTATGAGAAATAATTTCAATGAGCGATTTGAAAATAATGCAAATACGGAGATTACGAATAAAAGTTTAACCAAATGTAAAGAAATATCCTGTCCAGAAAGTGATTATTTCGATGACCTGGAAGAGTTATGTGACAGGGTTGAGAAAAAACAGAAGGATATAAAAGAACTTCCGAAAGAAGAGGATGATCTGTTTGAGGAGAAAATAGAAGAGTCAGAAGCCGCACAGGAAGATTCAAAAAAACAGAAACATATACTTTTTTCCGGGAAAGTGGATGCAAATGGGGATTATGGCGAAGGTGGTGGAAATCAGTATTTCATTCAAAATGCCAGGATTTTAAAGCAGAATGGTAATTTAATTCCTGTCAGCAGAGAAGTATGCCGCTTTAATCCGGAGACAGATAGATACTCTTCAGATATCAGGATGAATGAAGATGGATATCAGGTTCATTTGGAGAACAGACCTCTGATGGAAGAAGATTTGGTTCAATTGGATGAATCCACAGCTCATGATCTTAAAAACGAAACTGCGTTAGCAGGGGATACTGATCTATCAGAAGAAGATTTGAAATATCTGGATAAAAATACGCCTTCGACGGAAGGCCTCAGGATTGTACCACCAGGTGAGAAACAAGAAGATTTTTTACGCCCACTTGGAAACCAGGAAGATATGAGAGGAGAGTATCATCCTGATGGTTGGACAAACCCAAAAGAATTAAAGGATGGAGATATATATTATCAGTTGGTTCCAGGAGTAGGTAATGGAGAAAAAATATACAGTTCTTATTTTACTGATAAAGAAACTATAGATTCCTGCAGGGATAACGATGGAAATATTGTACTGTCTTCATTAATGCAAAAGCTGCAGAAGCAGCCAAATATGGAAACACGGTCTGACTCCGACGGAAATTCTCAGGAAACCTATGTGGAAGAATATTCTATAGTCCAATACAAATTTAAACAAAATCCGGAAGATACTTAAAATGCATATAAAATCAGAAATATATAAGAAGATAATGGATTCTCAAAATACATGCCCGCCGGAAACAGGAGGAATCCTCGGAGGACAGAATGAGATAATTACAGTAGAACATTTTGACAGAGGAATGCAGACGGACAGAATGTGTAGCTATATTCCGAATATAAAAGAACTAAACGATGTAATTAAACAGTGGCAAATGAAAACTATCAGCTTTATGGGGATTTATCATACTCATTTCTGGAGTGTGGAAACTTTATCTGAGGCAGATAAAAGGTACATAGATAAAATCCTTGAAAATATGCCGTTAGAATTTAAGAGATTATATTTTCCGATAGTGGTCATGCCAGATAAAAAGATGGTTTGCTATATTGCAGAGCAAATGCAGGGAAAATTGGTTATTACAAAAGAGAAACTTATTGTTGACTGACAGAAATGGGGGAACAGAACTATGAAAGATTTTAAAGAGTTAAAAATTGAAATTCCAGAAGGATGTTTTGAGGGCAACTGTTATGACTGCAGATACGCTGATTGGAGCGACAAGGATCAGTATGGACGCGTTTACTGTCGTGGTTCTTATGGCGGTTATAACAAACCGAGCGACAGAAATGGATGTTTCCATTTTAAAAACTGAAATTTAGTATAGTATAAAACCAATTTCTTTGCATTGCCAGACATCTGCATGTAGATATTATTTGAGCATCTTATTGTAAAAACTATTTTTATGATGCGGTGCTCAAATAGAATTAGTGATTATTAAACAGAAAAGAAGTGACAGGGGAAACAGTATGAATGTAGAAGAAAGATTAAATTATGCCGGATTCAAAAAAGTAAATAAAGATAATGAAACTTGTTGCGCCTTATGTAATTATTATACAGTAACGGATGATACACATGAAGATGCCTGCGAACTGCATAGAGTAAATTTTGGAAAAAATTTTGATGCGTGGGGACATGAGTGTGGAGCAGTTGACTGTAGTAAATGGAACAACATTGTTAACGGAATATTAGAAGAACAGAAAGAAGAGGAAAAAGCTGTATCTATTAGTCAGAAGCAGGAATCACAGCAGCCGCCACAGCAATCATCTCAGAAAGAAGGCTGTTATATAGCAACAGCGGTTTATGGAAGTTATGATGCGCCGGAAGTGTTGGTGTTGCGAAAATTCAGAGATAACGTATTAAAAAAATCACGAGGTGGAAGAATGTTCATAAAAATATATTATGCACTTAGCCCGGGATTGGCGGAAAAACTAAAAGATTATACGTTTATTAATAATAAAGTTAGGGTGATTCTTAATCGGATGGTAATTTTGATAAAAAAGAGATTTAAAGATTGATGTAAAAAACTACATAATGCTTCAAAACTATATTTTCGTTCCACTTGATATATTCCGAAAAACCATGGAAAATAAGGGTATAAGCAACAAACTGGATGCATGGCTGGCATTCCTGAGCATGGATTCCCCGGAAATGATCATGGAGCTGTCTAGCAAGTATCCAGAGTTTAAGGCAATGTATGAACATGTATATAACATATGTCAGAACGTGGAGAAGGTGATGAGCATGTATTCAGAAGAATTAAAAATCCTCGACCAAAATACGGTAAGATACATGGTAGATCAGATGCAGGAAGAGATAGACAGTCAGAGAGCGTAGTTGGATAGCCAAAGAGAAGAGATAGACAGTCAGAGAGCGCAGTTGAACAGCCAAAAAGAGCAATTGGTTAGTCAGAAGAAGCAGTTGGAAATAAAAGACAAACAACTGGAACAGCAGGAGAAAGAATTACAGGAATTACGCCGTATGCTTGCAGAAAAAGATAAATGAATGAAGATGGGAAAGAACAAAACAGGGGCTACGATCACGATCAGAGCCAGGTTGTTTGGCAAGTATGCAAGGACAGGAAGCAAAAATCTTTCCGCACCATCTTGACATATCAGAAATCGAGTGTTATATTACAAATAGAACAAAAGATAAGGGCAGGGGATGCGGGAGTTTATGACCGCATCTTCTTTTCTATACGAATATAACCGGAGGTGGCATTATGGCTAAGAGAGATTATTATGATGTCCTTGGGGTCGGAAGAAATGCCGATGCGAAGGAGATCAAGAGAGCATACAGGAAACTTGCGAAGAAATATCATCCGGACATGAATCCGGGGGATAAGAATGCGGAACAGAAGTTTAAAGAGATCACAGAAGCATATAATATCTTAAGTGATGACGAGAAGAAGAAACTGTACGACCAGTATGGTTTCGCGGCCTTTGAAGAAGGTGCAGGTGCCGGAGGTGCTTATGGCGGAGGCCAGGGATTCCATGGTCAGGGTGGTTTTGGCAGTGGATTTGGCGGCTTCGGCCAGGGCGGCAGCGGCTACCATGAATACCATTTCGAAAACGGCAACATGGGCGATATGGGAGATATTTTTGGAGATATCTTTGGAAATATGTTCCATGGTCAGAGCGGCAGTCAGAGCGGCAGCTTCGGAGGTCAGGGCTTCCACAGCCAGAGCGGATTTGGCGGCTTCGGAGGAAGAAGTACGCAGGCAAAGGGCAGTGATCTTCACTCAGAAGTAAGCGTCAGCTTCGAAGAAGCAGCCTTTGGATGCGACAGAGTGATGAGGCTGTCTGATCCATCTGGAAATGGCGTTACCCAGACACTTAAGGTACATGTCCCGGCAGGCATCGAAGATGGCAAGAGCATCCGTCTGAAAGGCAAAGGAAATCCGGGATTCAATGGCGGTCCTGCAGGAGATCTTTTCCTCAAAGTCAATGTGGCATCGAAACCTGGCTTTGAGCGTAAAGGAATGGATATCTACACAACAGCAAATATTCCATTTACAACAGCCGTATTTGGCGGCGAAGCCAAAGTCACCACCCTGTACGGCGATGTGATCTGCAAGATCCCGGAGGGTACACAGTCCGGACGTAAGATCCGTCTGAAAGGCAAAGGAATTGTTTCTATGAAAGATTCTGCTGTCCACGGCAATCAGTACGTAACTGTACAGATCCAGGTACCGCAGAACTTAAGCCCGGAGGCAAAAGAAAAGCTGAGAGAATTCCAGCAGGTCTTGCGTAAGGATACACAGAAGAGAAGAGGAAGTGCAGCATAAAGCACTTCCTCTTTTTGTATCTGTGTCGAAAACGAAAGAATTTCTTATTTTTATCTTAGCTTTATGAAAAGAGATTATGAAATTTCTGTAAAATCGGATATTTTGGGCATTTTGTGGATTGATTAAATCTTATAAATAGGTATATTATACCTACAGATAAATGAAACAAGAATGTAATGACTGAAACAATAAATTGCCCCTGGCATGCAGCCAGCATATTCGGAAAGGTGATATTTTGAATTATCTGAAGAAATCAAAACATTTGTGGATGATTCCGCTGTATGGGATTTTTTATATGGTATCCTTTATGCTCGTAGAGCGAAGCGATGTGAAAATACATATCATTCATTCGCTGGCAGATGACAAAATCCCGTTCTGCCCGTATTTTATTATTCCATATGTGATGTGGTACTTTTTTCTGATCGGTACAGTGGTTTATTTCGTGCTGTTCTGCCCGGGTAAGAAGGAATATTATCAGTATATTGGCACTCTGGCAGTGGGAATGACCTTGTTCATTCTGGTTTCCTATGTTTACCCGAACGGACAGAATCTTCGACCGGATCTGACCGGGGAGAGCGGTATTTTTATTTCAGCGGTCAGATTTTTGTATAAGATCGACACGCCTACGAATATTTTTCCAAGTATCCACGTATTTAATTCTGTGGCAAGCTGTGTAGCACTTTTCCAGAATGAGAGATGCAGGAAAAATAAAGTATTTACAGCAGCACAGACAGTTCTGACAGTGTCTATCATCATGGCAACCATGTTCCTGAAGCAGCACTGTGTTTCAGATGTAATGACAGCACTGATTCTGAATATCCTGTGTTACCAGCTTTTCTACCGTGTGATTCCGGCAAGGCAGGAGAAGCTTGCAGAAGTTTTTACACGTAAAGAAATCCTTACCGTACCGAATCTTCTGAGTCTTATCAGACTCGGACTTGCAATTCTTTTCCTTGGAATCTGCGAGAGACATGGTATGAGAGGAAACAGACCGGCTCTGACCATGATCATCCTGGCAGCGGCAGCGACCGACTTCCTGGATGGAAGAATTGCGAGATCCTTTAATCAGATCAGCAGGATCGGAAGACTGCTTGATCCACTGGCAGACAAGGCAATGCAGGCAGTGATGCTGGCGTGCCTGATATCACGTTATCCGCTGGTGAAACTTGTGATGATCCTGTTTGTGATAAAAGAAACATACATGCTGGTCGTAGGCTGGAAAGTCATTATGGAGACCGACGCGACCGGGGAAGCTCAGTGGCATGGCAAGCTGAATACAGCAGTTACTTATGTAGTTGTGATGATTTTGACAGCAGGAGTCAGACTTCCGTATTCGACAGCCAATGTGCTGATCGGGGCTTGTGCTGTGTGCATGACGATGTCCTTCGTAATGTACGGGGCTGAATTCCGCGAGGCACTGGAGCGCAAAAACGGTCTGATGGGACCGAAATACCGTAGGAACCTGAGCGGCAGAGACTGGATCTGAATCAGGAGTGCCTTTCAATTTCCCGGAGTAATGTCTGCCGTTTCTCCTGAAACATCAACTGTTCAGATCGGAAGAGCACACGTCTGAACTCCAGTCACTAGCTTATCTCGTATGCCGTCTTCTGCTTGAAAAAAA
>ENA-USUG01005135-USUG01005135.1-human-gut-metagenome-genome-assembly--contig:-NODE-5135-length-15326-cov-41.059020_pt1 | contig 15326 bp, 10 predicted proteins | sample MGYA00250059_ERZ773394 | MGnify/ENA primary metagenome ERZ773394 (study PRJEB29103, sample SAMN06111957) | human gut metagenome | biome: human gut; feature: ankylosing spondylitis patient; material... | reverse complement strand
GCTCTACTATGATCATATCTTTCTCGCTGCATAATTCTTGTTCGAATAAAATGTGTCAAGTGATATTGACAAAACCAAATGGAGTATAGCATACAAGGAAGCCTGCAAGATAATTTATGACAAGCAATCCAAGCTTGAGGATTTTCAAAAAGCGGAACAACTTTTGCTTTCGGAATCTCAGTCAGGCAATGTTCTTGCTATTCACTATTTAGGAAAGTTACATTTAACTGACAAACTTGGTGCAAAAGATGAGGAAAAATCGCTAAGATATTATTCGGAAGCGCTAAAAGGCTTTCTTGAAGTTGAGCCAAGCTCAAAGAAGCTGAAGCCATATGTTCAATATCGAATAGGCAAAATGTATTGCTACGGATCAGGTACGGAACAAAACTACCAAAAGGCTTTTGAATGGTTTGAAAGATCGGCAAAGCAGAAAAACAAGTTTGCTCAGTTCAGTCTTGCCAACCTATATTACTATGGCAACGGCGTGGAGAAAGATCTGCCGCAGGCATTTTTGTGGTATCAGAGATCATCTGCACAGGGACAGCCATATGCTTCCTATGCTGTTGCACAAATGTACAGTAAAGGCGAATATGTTACCGAAAATGAAGATACAGCGCAGAGATACTATAAAGCTGCATTATCGGGTTTCTTGAATTTGGAGCGAAAGGAACAGGCTGATGATAATCTGTTTTACAAAATCGGTATGATGTACAAGAATGGTCTTGGGACGGACACAGATATTTCCAAAGCTATAGACTATTTTCAAAGATCTGCCGATAACAAGTGGTCAAGTTATCAGTTGGGCAAACTCTATCTTTTTGGTGCTGACGGACTTGAAAAGGATAAGGGAAAAGCTATCCGGTGGCTTACTAAGTCTGCTGATGACGGAAACGAGTATGCTAAAAAGCTGCTTGATAATATGGAGCGGTTTGAAGATGTATTGCTCGCTAATACGATCTTTGGTTTGCTTGCAAATCTCAGTAGGTGCATCGAAGATGACTATACGCAGAAGTATAAGTTGGTAAAACGGACAGTTGACAGCAGGCTGCGGAGAATGATCCATCGGAAGAAACAGTCGCTTGGTATGAAAGAGGACTTTTCTCAAAGTTTTGATTGATTTTTGAAATAGATTTATTAACTATTGTGGATAGGCGAAAAATATGATATAATACTTTTAAGAATTTTACAATAGTTTTTAATTATAAAATTTTAGAAAGGTTCATATCACGATATGGGAAAAATATATTTTATACGCAAACTGACTGAGCGGAATCCATTTTCAAAAGGCGGAAAATACGGTGCTGAGTGGGTCAGCATAACAGTAAACAAAAGTCGGTATATAATGCCGGAAACAAAATTTGTTTATGGCTGCTCTATTGGCAGAAAAGTTGACTTTTGGAAATACAGGGTTATGGACTTTATCAATTACAATTTAATGTATAATAGAAATATTATTTTTGTAGGCAGTAAAAGATTGTATAAAAAGGCATTGAGGAAGTATGACGGACATTCGATATATGATAAGGAATTAAGACCCTATGAAGAACGCTTTATTGTTCATAGCACAACCAAAGGAAATTATGAAAAGATAGTTAGTCAGGGCTGCATAAAATCATGGAACGTTCTGAAAAATGAGAATGACGCTTTTGAAAAAGAACCCATAGGTGCAATGCTCGGAGATCCTGAAGATTTCAGAGATTATATAATGCTCGGAAGCGGATTGCATTGTGAAATAGTTGTATTATCCAAGCAGAAGAAAAGGCTGTGTTACGATGTGAATGAGGAGTATACTCCGGGAGCAAGGATGTATTTCGATGCTAAACAGCTTGCTGAAAATGGTTTAATGGTTCGTGACGGACTTCACTATAAGGTAAGGGACAGGCTTCCTCTCGAATATGTGCTGTTTACGGCAACAATCAATAATATATTTTTAAAAGATAAAATCACTCCTAAGACCTTTTCAGAAGAAGCAGATAAAGAGTTCTTTAGGACTATTAATAAAAAATAATATATGTTGAAAAAAGACCATTGATATTTTTATCGCTGGTCTTTTTCATTTCAAAGTAAAGCGGATACAGAACAAAATTGAACTGTATCCGTTATTTTGTTTCGCAAACTCTGCTCTTTTGCGAAAGTTTTGACTTGCCTATATTATTGTATTATGCCATAGTTTTAACAAATTATGTATTGATTTTACGTGAAAAATTTGGTATAATGTCGATTAAGGTAGGTGAGTTTTATGATAAGAATAGCAGTAGTAGACGATGAACCGAATCAAGCAGAGCGAACGGCGGAATATGTACGGGAGTACATGAAGTCTAAAAATGCAGACGCAATAATTGAGATATATAGCAACGGAACAGAACTGGCAAAGACCTCAACTTTGTACGACCTTATGTTTCTTGATATAGAAATGCCTGAAATAAATGGGATATATCTTGCAAGAAAAATAAGGCAGACAAATCATAAACTGCATATCGTGTATGTAACGAATTTTACGAAATATCGTGATGCTGCATTTATGGTTCATGCCTACGGATATATTAAAAAGCCTGTTGTGAAAGAAAAAATAAATGAAATTCTTAACGATTTTTTGAATGAATGCAGGGATAAAAAGAATACGGTGGTATTTAAACAAATTGACGGAACGAATTACATTACAGACGTTTCCGATATATGCTGTTTTGAATATATCGGAAATAGAAAGATAAACGTGTATATGTATAATAACGATTGCATAAGGATCTCAACATCTTTGTTAAATTTGGAAAGTGAGTACGAGGCTTACGGATTTGCCTCACCTCATAAATCGTATCTTGTTAATCTTAACAGAGTAAAGGATTTTGATATGAAAGAATGTGTTTTGCTCTTTGATAATGGAATGACAATAAATACTGCTCATAAAAGGAAAAAGAAGTTTCAGAATATTCTGAGCGAATATTTTCATAAAAGACTGGAGAATAGGTAAAATGATAACCACGGTAATGAATATAATTTCAAACATAATGCTTTTTGTTTTTGCAGAGAAAATATATCCGTATTATTATCCTCCAAAAAAAAGAATGGCATATCTGAAGATAGCTTTAATTATTGGGATATCGGTTCTGCTTGCACTTCTCCAACCGATCGAGCTTAAATTTATCAACTATGTTCTGGTAGTTCTTTCGATAAATATGTACAATAAAATTTTCTATAAAACTGAGGGATACTCATATATTCTGTTTAATACGGCGGCGCTTTTGTTCCTTCTGATGACAGAGTTTGCTTCCGTAATAATAATTCCGCTGATAACGCATAAAACGATAAATGAATATCTTGCAGAAGGAAATTTGCTGAGCAGTTATTTGATAAACTGGTTCATGATGTTTGTAATATTTGAAACAGTATATATGACGATAAAAAAGCGTAAGGAGCAAATTCCAAGCATAACGCTGACAGGAATAGCGGCATATTTGCTGTTATTTGCGTTTGAGATAATAATGATAGGCTATACAACAAAATTAGCCTCCGATGAGAAAACGACAACGGTATTGCTCATAGTTTTAAGCGGATATTTTCTGATTAATCTTCTTGTTGCATATCTGATATTCAAAAGTTCAAGAGGCAGCGAGGTTAAATATGAATACGAGCTGCTTCAGCAGCAGGCGGCTACGCAGATGACGCTATACAGAGATCTGCTTGAAAAATACGAACAATCACAGAAGATAACGCACGATGTCAACAGACATCTGGAAACCTTGTCCGGTCTTTTGGCTGATAAGGAAGCGAAAGCAGAAAAATATCTGTCCGATTTCGCACAGGAAATAGAACGGACAAAGCCTCAATTTAAAAGTCAAAATGCAATACTGGACGTAATAATCAATCACAAGATACTTCAGTCGGAGCTGAAGAATATTAATTTTGTTGTGGATTATGATGATACCGATCTGAGCTTCATTTCAGATATGGATATAACAGTGATACTGGCAAACATACTGGATAATGCCTACGAGGCAGTTGAAAAGCTTGATCAAAACCATAGAGAAGTAAGATTGGTAATAAACTATATGGCAGGCTTTGTGCTGATAAACGTATCGAATAATTATGCTCAGATAAACCGTGAACCGGACGGAAAGTTCATTTCAACAAAGAAAAATCATCTTGGAATAGGAATGAAGAATGTACAAAGGACAGTAGAGAAATATGACGGCATTTACAGTGCAGAAATCAATGGCGACAGATTCATAGTGAAAATCACAATTCCATATGTAAAAAAAGAGCGTTTCGTGTAAAATCGGGACGCTTTTTGCCGTTCGGTGCACCTAATCGGCGTTTAGTGCGAATGTATTGACAAATTGAGGATTTTGTATATATAATGATTTAATATGATTTACGTCATAAATGTTTAATTTATTTTTAAGGAGGAGTTTTAAATGAAAAAAACATTAAAAGAAAAGGTGCTCGGATTTGTAAGAAGAACCTCTGTTAAAACAGCGGAGCAATCTGCAAACCAGACATGCCTCTGGTGGATTCATCAGCCTAAGCTGCCTGAAAAAGTAAAGAAGCTGAGAAAATTCTAAACAAAATGCGTGACACTTTTCACTCAAAACTGAACAAGCTTGTCCAAAAATATTTTTCAAACGACGAATCGGAGATTATAGAATTTGGTATTACTGTACTGATCAGTAAGTTTATATTTCTAATAACTATTGTTATTGTCGGAGTTTTTTGCGACAAGCTTGTTTCAGTTTTGTTTTTTACCTTATTTTATACACCCCTCAGATCATTTGCAGGCGGAATTCATGCTAAAACGCCTGTAAGATGTTATTTCTTTTCATTGTCGATGCTAATATTAACTGCTTTGATATTTAAGTTTCTTAGAATAACTAAGCTGTTTTTTTACTTTTCAATAGTATTTTCAGCGATAGTATTAATTTTACTATCGCCGGTAGAAGATCTCAATAAACCATTGGATGAGATTGAAATAAAAATATATAGGAAAAAAAGTTTATTAATATGGTGTATTGAAGCTACAGTAGGTGTCATAAGTACTTATTTTTCTTTTGATTTACTGTATTCATGTATTTTCTTGAATTTTACAGCATTAAGCGTAATGCTTATATCAGGTAAGATTAAAAACACGATAATTTGTAGTAAAAATAAAATTATGGAGGAATAATAATGAAGCGCAAACTAAAAGACTTTCTTAATAAGCGAGTCATATCAACGGCAATCAGCGCCGCCATAACCTTTAACATGATAGCAATTTTACCAATGAGCGTTTTTGCCGATGATAATTCAACGAATGAAAGCAATAGCAAAGTTACATCCTTTGACGGAAATAGATATCAGCTCTTTGATGAATCCATGAGCTGGACGGAAGCAAAGGAATATTGCGAGAATCTCGGCGGTCATTTAGCCACAATTACTTCACCTGAAGAACAAGAAAGTGTAGAAAGCTTGTTGAAAAGTGGATTGAAAAATTCCTATTGGCTTGGCGGATTAAAAAGTTCCTCCGAATGGACTTGGCTTACAAACGAGGATTTCTCTCTGTTTGCTAAGTGGACTCCTGGTCAGCCTGATAATTATTTAAATCAGGAAGACTGCCTGATGATGTATAAAAACACTAATCCTATGTCTCCTTCCGGGACATTTGGTTATTGGAATGATCTTAACAATTCCGGTAACTGTAATGGTGAAGCTTTTTTCGGTGCAGAAAATTTTGGGTTCATCTGTGAATGGGAGGGTACTACCGATAAAATCGAAGAAGTTTCCCCATACACACTTTTCTCCGGCAGCAGTACGGAAAATTTTCAGCTTAACTGCTGGAAAAGTACATTTAACGGCAATGTATACACAGGTGCGGGCTTTATAAGTAATGCCTCTGAACTTTATCTTAACGGCAAAGTAGACGCTGTTAAAACGATAACAACCAATGGTTGGCAGATCAATATCGACGAAAGAAATGAAAACGTCGAAAAGGAAACGATGCCCGATTGGGATGCACGTATTCATAAAATGGCAGGTGCTTATGAGCTCACCGATGAAGATGTCGTAAGGATACAGGATAAAAACGTTATAGACGGCGCAGTTAAAACTACCGGAAAGGTCGAGATCAGCGGTACGACTTTTGACGGAAACTGCTATATTATCGCTGATGGAGATATTACATATAACGTGAACGATTTTATCTCTGCAGGTCGTGTTGTGCTTTATTCCAAAAACGGAAATATTACAATCAACGGCACAAATATCGATATGAACGGTATAATGTACGCTCCTAATGGTACGGTTGCCTTTAATTCTAATATCGCAAATATAAACGGCAGAATCTTTGCCGATAAGATTAATTTCAGTGGAAGTATATTTAATGTTACCAGCAGCGATTCTGATTGGGAACTGCTTGGGACTAAATCCGTAATTTCTAAAACATATACTTTTGATGACGATTTCAACGAGGGAGATTTCGACGGCCTTGGACTTGATGTCGCTGATGAATTGACTTTAAATCAGCGTACATACAACGATAATGTTTCTTTGGAAAACAGCTATAAAATTGATGATGCGGCAAACGGTATAGGTCTTACTGTAAAATCAGACAAATCAGCTCTTAGTAAGTCAGAAGATACCATTAACTTTGAATTCGATCTCGACGGATTTGGTTCGCAGGAAGTTGAAGAAAACAACGTAGATCTTGCTATTGTTGTAGATACTTCGGGAAGTATGAGCGGTTCAAGAAGAACTAATGCTCAGAATGCTGCGAGAGAAGTAGTTGCACAGATGAAAGAGAATGACAGATGTGCGATAATTAAATTCACCTCAAATGCGACTGTTTTACAGGATTTCACATATGATAGGGATTCATTAAATAGTGCTATTAACAAATTGAATGCAAATGGCGGTACAGATATTGCCAGCGGTATTAATAAGGCAATTGGTTGTTTCAATAATTTGGAGGATAATTCGAGGCAAAAATATATCATTCTTTTATCGGACGGTGGAGATTCATCTAAATCTGCACAAGCTGCACTAGACGCATATGATCTTGGCATAAGAATCTTTGCTCTTTCCATCGGAAACGACAGTAAGCAGATGCAGACGGTAGCCGCAAACAGCAACGGTATTTATCTTAACAGTCCCACGGCAGAGCAGATCAATGAAATGATGCAGCAGTTTGCCGCAGAAGTTTTTGATACGGCAGGCAAGGACATTTCATTTGAAATGACTGTATCAAAGAAAGCGGATATAGACATTGCTTCAATCGAACCGCAGCCTACAGAGATCATTGAAAATGAGGACGGGACCAAAACGCTTAAATGGAACTATGAGAAAATTTCCATTGATGAAACTCAGAAAATAACCGTACCTGTTTTTGTTACCAATACGGAGTCCGGCTTGTTTAATATTGCAGACAATGTGTCCTGCACATACTTCAACAGAAACGGCGAATCAGCTACAGTTTATGCTGACGATATTGTTATGCCTGTTCACAGCTATAAAGAAACCGGTGCATGGACGGCGGTATACGACAGCAAAACTACTGATACCGTATGGAAGAATATCTACTGGAACGGCAAGCTCTATGATGACGGAATGATCGCGGTAAAGGCTTGCGCCGGAAACGACGAAAACGCATTCGGCGATTGGGTCGACATCACCAATCATGCGGACGTTGAAAATCTTTCGGGCAGATATGTTAAATTGTCTGTTGAGATGAACGTCTCATCAACCGGCAAAACTCCGGAGCTTTTCGATATTACCGTACTTTCTGATGACTCAGATAATGTCAATTACATAAACAATGCCCCGGAAACCAAAATCGTCGGTTTGGATACGACTTGCGTAAGCAAAAGACTTTTCCTATCCTCAGAAACTGCGGACGACGCATTCTGCACACAGCTTGATTTCAAGTGGTCGTGCGATAATGAAAATGTAATTATCAGCAACTCGAACAAGCCTTACGCTTCATTCATGTTTAATGAATCCGGCGAATATACAGTTACCCTTACTGTTTCCGACGGCAATTCAGAAACTGTTGTAAGTAAAACGATAACCGTACTGAACGACGAAAACGTAGTCATTCCTATCATTGATATAGAAGTTCCAACAGTTGTAAAGACAGGCTCTGCAGTCAGCGGAAGGATCAATAATCTTAACGGAGCGCAGATTGCCGAATATGAAGTTAAAGCAGGAAACGAAAGCGTTTCGACAGACGAGGACGGTAATTTCACTTTTACCGCTCCCGAGAACGACTGTATAATTGCAATTAATGTAAAGGCGGCAAATGTGCTTGGCCTTTACGGTGAAAGCAGTAAGGCGATAGTTGTGGACGGAACCGCTCCGAGCGTTGAGCTTAGATCCGACAGTGACGAAATCCACGCAAACGATACCGTTACCGTTTCGGCTGTTATGAGCGATGAAAACGGAATCAAGGATTACGTCGTAACTCTTAACGGCGAAGAAATCACTCTTAATGAAAATTATCAGTATATATTCACACCTGAAACCGCAGGCGAATATGTATTTGTGTTGACCGCCGAGGATATTGCCGGAAATACTTCCGATACGACTCTTGTTCTTAACGTTTCCGAGGAAGAGATCAAGGACACAAATCAGCCGGTAGTTAAATACTCCGTTCCCAAAATGCTGATGGCAGGTGAATCGGGCGATTTCAGATTTATAGCGTCAGATGATACGGGAGTTGCAGAGTTCACAGTTAAGGTCAACGGAGTGGCTGTGGCTATTGACGAAAACGGTCATTTCAGCTATGTGCCCGAGGAATCAGGCGATCTTTTAATAGATGTTCACGCAGCGGACAAAGCAGGCAATAATACGGATTTTCAGCTTACCGTACCAGTCATAAGTCTTGACCTTGTAACTGAAAAAACGACATACAAGGAAAATGAGATCGTTACTGTTCAGCTTGCATATTCGGATAATCTGAACATAATAGATCAGCAGGCTGCGATCGACGGCGTTCAGATGACCATTGAAAACGATAAGATATCCGCCGAGGGACTTTCTGTAGGGTCACATCAGGTAGTGTGGCAGGTTCAGGACGAATGCGGAGCTGTTTTCACAGGAACCCTTGAAATCGAAGTAATTGACAGTACTGCTCCCGAAGTCAGCGTTACTCTCTCTGACAATAATCCAAAAGAAGGCGACACCGTAATCGCCGAGATAACGGCAAGTGACGAACACGGTATTGCATCTATTACCGCAAAGCTTGACGGAAATGAGATTACCGTTAACGAAAGCAAGGCGATTCTTGAGAATCTAACAGCGGGAAAGCATACTCTTGAGGTCACGGCAGCCGATAATACCGGAAATTATACGGTTTACACATATGATTTCACCGTTCTGAGCAATCAACTGATAGATACGACTGCACCTGAGCTTGACGTAACTGTTGAATTTACAGAGGACAAAAATATTGAAATAACCGCTGTGGCTATAGATGACAGCGGCTCAGCAACGATTACTGGAACTGTAAACGGCGAAGAAGTAATATTTGAGGACGACAAGGCAGTATATACTCCCGATGGAACGGGCGATTATGTGATAGTTGTCCGTGCCGAAGATGAGAGTGGGAATTATACCGAAAAAACTCTGACCGTTACCATTACTGAAGGAGATCCGGTATTTGAGCTTAAGCTCGGTGTTACCGTCGAAAAGGACAATATCAAGCCCAATGAAACAACCGATCTGGTTGTAAGCACCTCGTCGGTTCTTGGAGAGGTTTCGCTGTCATGCACTTCAAACGGAGGAACTGTTACGGAAAATGAGGACGGGTTCAGCTTTGTTTCAGATAAGACAGGTACCTTCGAGCTTGTTGTTACGGCGACAGATAAGAAAGGAAATACCGTAAGTCAGACCGTATACATCACCGTTACAGAAGAAAAAATCGATATCGGTGACGATGATGAAGAAACGGGAGATTACGAAAAAAAGTATACTCCCGAACCAAGAGCAAGAGTGATCCTTGATTCCAATGAAAAAACGGAAACAAAGATGACTGAGGAAATGGCTGATTTAGTAGACCATCTCGAAACGCCCCTTGCGGTATACGAATATCTTTACAACAATGTAAACACGGAGTTTTACAAAGGTTCACGAAAAGGCGCAATCGGTACATACGAGCAGAACGGCGGTAACGATGTTGACTGCGCAAGCTTGCTTATCGCTATGCTCAGGTACATGGGGTATGAGGCTGAGTATGTTACGGGAACTGTCGGAGTGACAGAGCGGCAGCTGATTAATCTGACAGCCGCCGACAACATTGAAACTGCTCTGAAGATCTTCATGATCCAGGGCAAGGAAGTCAGCAAGTCTGCCGATACATATTACTTTGACCATACATGGGTAAAAACTACTATCGACGGCAAGGAATGCGAACTTGATATCAGCTTCAAGAAATACAAGCAGGTAGAGAGCATTTCGGACGAGATCGAAAAACAGAATATCGATGTTGATATTTCCGATTTCAAGGATTCTTCCGACTTTTATTTGTATTTAAGCAAGTTTGACGATCAGTCTCCTGAAGAAATATCGGTTAATGTTACCGGCAAGATGATCGTTCAGAAGAATATATCAAAAATTCCCTTGAAATTGCCGTATATTTGTGGTACAATTAAAGAACAAGTTAAAAATATTTACGACTCCAAAATTGTCGACACCGATCTGCTCAAAATCGGTATTAATAACGGTTATCAGCAGGTGATATCGGGACCCATGGCATACATTTCGACTATAACGGTCGGATATGTTCCCAACAAAGAGTTTTACAGCATTTTCGGAGATGGAACTCCAAGCAGTATCTATAATCTGAAAAATGACTATTGGGCACAATACGCCGATACTATTTCGCCTGCTCTTTACATTGACAACAAGATTATTTACGAGTGGAACGGTGCTTTAACGTCGATCGGCAAAACGCAGTATCTCAACATTGCTTCTGTTTCATCAAACGAAACATTCGAGGATACCAAGGAAATTCTTGTAGGTTCCGTAAACTGTATATCTACGGATAATCAAAATATTTCTGCGCAGTCGCTCTTGACGGCGTATGGAAAAATGCCGCTCACCGACGAAGAGCAGGCAAAGGTAAACGAAAGCAACGTCTACAACGATAAGTATATAGGCAACTTCCTCAGCCTTATCGGAACGACGTATTTCACGCAGCTTGACATCGAGAATAAGGTACTGGCAGGGGCTAACCGTATCTATGCCGAAAGATATCTGAGCTACGGCGTATTCAGCTACGAGCCTTGCGTTACTGTTTCCGCATTTTCTAAGGATATCGAGAAAAAAGGTTCGTTCAGCGCTGATATTCTGGGGAACTATGCCTCCACGGTAAGCTACAGGAATAACGCCGACGACGAATACGCTTATCGCTTTGCTTCGGGATATGTTTCTTCTTATCTGGAGAGTCTGGTGTTGGATGAATTAGTTGGTATTGGAAGTTTATCAACAGCAAAGATTTTTTCCTTTGCTTCAAGTCAAGGTATAGAAATAAAATATATTTCTGCTGCAAACAAAGATGAAATTGATAGCTTGGACATATATGAAAGTGATAAATCAGAAGTACTTTCAGCTGTGAACAACGGACAAACCGTTATTGTTCCAGAAAAAAATATTACTTTTGGAAATTGGACAGGAACCGGATATATAATAATAGACGATTCTGAAAACAGTTTCGCATTTAAACTTACAAACGGTCTGAACGGTGCGGTAAACACAGATTATGTCACCGCTGATATGATAGGTGCAAATTTGTGTGAAATACTTGAATTCTTTTTTGCATTTCAAGCACTTTCAGCAGGAGCGGCAATGCTTGCAACAGGAAATATTGTCGGCTCTGTAGTTATGTTTGTCTTAACAGCTTCACTTGCGATTTCTGCGGTAACATACTGGAATGACAGTCTTAAGTTATATAATAAAGCAATGAACGGTGATGCATTAGCTGCTGCAGAACTGGCGGCAAGAACAAAAAGCAGATGTATAGAAGATTTTATTTTTGTTGCCCTGGGGGAATTAGCTGAACCTATTGCAAAAGTATTCATGAAAATCCCCTTTGTTCAAAGACTGATTGGAAGTATTTCAGGCGCAGTATGGGAGTTAAATAATAAGGTTATTGCGTCAAGCGAACTTTATCAGAGATATCTCTTAAAGCAATACGCTAAAGAAGAGGTTGCAAAGGTATGCGGATATGAGGTTTCCAAAAAGATATCTCCTGAGTTGCTTGACTCAATATTCAAATCCGGTCAAGCTTCTGATATTGTTGCTATTCTTTCTAAGTATGATGATGAAGCAATTGTTGCGATAAATAAGATTTTGGATAAAGACGCTGTTGCAGCTTTGATAAGAGACTATGGTGATGATGGCGTTAAAGTTGCTGTTAAGGGCGGGAATAATCTCGTCGGGGCTTTGGCGAAGCTTGATGATGCGGCATTAGAAAGGTTTATGGGGATTGCTTCTAAGCAAGACAGAGAGTTCTTCAAGTTATTTGAAAATTGTGATAGATTTACAGATGATTTGATTAGTCTTGTCAATAAAAAAGGTGGAATAAATTTTAACGAGGTTGAAATTCATGGCATTATTAATACAGAAATTGATGAGATAGATTTTGCTACGAAAGTGATATACGAAGATAAAAATGCGAGAGGATTATATATAGAAAATCCAGATGTTCCACAAACTGAAACTCAATGGGCAAATAAGCAAATCTTAAAAAAAGGTGAGAATAGAATAAAGGCACTTTCTCAGAATGAATTTAGCGTTTATATTGATGGTGAAGAATATAGTTTTTTATCTAGTGAGTTAAAAGATGTCAGGAGTTACGTATTTAGAATTAATGCAGATACACCTGAATTGAGAATAGCCGTTGAGGATTGTCTGGAACAACTTAGAATTCTTTATCCAGATTATAATTTTTCAGCTGTCTATGGAGGTTGATAGTAGTGTCTGTTGGTTTATATCGATATAGTGGAGATATTAATGATAAAAACACTGAACTTATTTTCAGTGAAAATATATCATCTGAGGTTTTCTATCAACGTTATTGGGTTAAGGCAATATGTGAATCCAAAGTTAAACTGTTTAAAGATGGATGCGATTTTGATGTGGGCGATTTAAATATTATTATGTCAGAATTAAATGCATTAGGGGCTTGGGCTACTGAGAATTTATCGGGAATAGATCTTAAATATATGAGTGAAAGAATAGAAAATTTAAAATCAGTTTTACCTCAAGCTTGTAAATGTAAAGGCGGAAAATTTTATATTTTTTAAATACAATAGAAAAATCTTATTCGGATGACGATAACACCTAAATACTTATCGCTTTGCTTCGGGGTATGTTTCTTCTTATCTTGAAAGCTTGGTGCTAGAACAGTTACTTGGTCTAAAGTTTCTTCAACCGGAGCTATCAATATATTTACTGAACTTGAACCTTGCTCAAGCTGCCGAAGCGTTATTAAACAATTCAATAGAGCATACCCCGGAATAGTTGTTAATGTGTATTGGAAATAATAGAAAGGATAGCACTTATGAATGATTATTTAGAGCCATATGAAGATATGTCTGCTTATTCTTTTGCAGTTGCGGAGAAATTTGTTGAACCGATAACGAATGCACTTTGTAAAACCATGGGTTTTGTTTTTGACAGAAAAGAAAAACGCAAGTCTTTTCCAAATCATTATTTTAAAGGTGATGAGAAATTTATTTTTTACAAAAGCAAAAATGATGAGCGTGCGTTTATGATTGCTTGTGAGGGTTGTCAGGGTTTTTGGGGAATTTCGGTCAAATGTAAAACCGAGGATAAAAAGCTTTTTTATGACACAATTAAATCTGATCTGTTTGAAAATAGTGATTATACCGGTATTCCTTTTTTTGAGATAGATGATTTTCAAGATCAATTAAGGGGGAATTTTACTAAAAGACAGGTGAACCTTATTTATAATGATTTAAAATACGCCGGACTAATATGATCATTTTGTAAATCAGGACATACATAACAAAACAAACCATACCGGCGGTCGCAACATTTTGGGCGGCGGTTCAGATGCACGTTAAGTAGGAAATAATAGAAAGGATAGCACTTATGAATGATTATTTAGAGCCATATGAAGATATGTCTGCTTATTCTTTTGCAGTTGCGGAGGAATTTGTTGAACCGATAACAAATGCACTTTGTAAAACTATGGGTTTTGTTTTTGACAGAAAAGAAAATCTAAAAGTTTTTCCTAACAGTAGTTTTAAGGGCAACGAGGTGTTTTGCTTTTACAAAAGCAAAAATGATGAACGTGCTTTTATGATTGCTGTCCAAGGAAACAGTGTATACTGGGGAATTTCAATAAAATGCAAAGCAGAAGATAAGTTATTATTTTACAATACAATAAAAAAATATCTTGAAGATAACAGCGACTATACCGGCATACCGTTTTTGCAGATTGATGAATTTGAAGATCAACTCAGAAAGAACTACTCAAAAATACAGCAAAATCTTTTTGAGAATGATTTAAGGGACGCCGGACTAATATGATCATTTTGTAGATCAGGACATACATAACAAAACAAACCAAACCATACCGGCGGTCGCAAGATTTGGGGCGGCGATTATCTTGTCAAGGCAATTAATAACCTTGATGACGACGCAGCGGAATTGTTTGTAAAAACTGCTTCTAAACAAGGAGATAGTTTTTATGATTATTTAAAATCTTTAGATGAAAGCTATTTAAACGAGCTTGTTTCAAGTTCTAAGGCTGACATAGATAAAATCAGCAAATGGAATAAGCAACCTAACTACGAATTATATGTAAGGGATAAATCTGTTTATGATAATCCTAAATATTTTGAACAAACTACGGGAAAAACAATTTGGCCAACAGAGGACGGTTTTAAAGACGGAATAATACCCCAACCTCAAGTAATATCTGAAGGAACTTGTTTTAAAAGATATGGTGATAGTAGCGGTTCTTTTTTAGGTAATACTACGGATTCATTTGAAACACGTTCACTAGCGCCATATACTGATGAAACAAATGTACACTACTATAGATTAAAAAAAGATTATGAATTTACTGTGGGTAAAGCAGAACCTTGGTTTGGTCAACCAGGCGGAGCTGAACAGTTTGTTGTGTATAAGTATGATATTTATGGCCATATCATAAAAAACGGTGATGAGTATATGCGATACACCATTAATGATCTTATGAGTGATGATATAGGTGTATTAGAAGATATAACTGATAAAGTGTTGAAGGGAGAGATAGTTTTTGAATGATATAATCAGTACATTTAATGACTTGTATTATAAAATTCAAATATCTCATAATATTTGTTTGGCTG
>ENA-USUG01005134-USUG01005134.1-human-gut-metagenome-genome-assembly--contig:-NODE-5134-length-15328-cov-37.017441_pt1 | contig 15328 bp, 20 predicted proteins | sample MGYA00250059_ERZ773394 | MGnify/ENA primary metagenome ERZ773394 (study PRJEB29103, sample SAMN06111957) | human gut metagenome | biome: human gut; feature: ankylosing spondylitis patient; material... | reverse complement strand
TTGGTTCGGAATAGTGTAGTGCTGGCGGTCTATCTCTTGTTTTCGGTTGCTTGCTTCCTTACCGTACATGAGCATTTATACAGGGATTGTCGGTCACTGACACCGGCAGTCAACAAAGAACTTCACTTTCACTGCTCACAGGGTCATTTTTGGTACAGTGAAACGACACGGAACAGATTTTCATTGTACTTTACTGCAAAGCGTGGTACAGTAGGCTTGTAAGGCGGGTGGCCGTCTTGCATATATGCTTATCATTATACATTTTGTACTCCTATTTTCATTTTTTACTTCCTTGTGTTATTTTCCTTTCTGCGGCTCGGGCAGCCACCTACCCGGGCAGCCCACACCCATGGCGGGTGGCCGCCCGCCATCTACTTTTTTACTTAGAAGCGTAGAGCTTCTAAAATGCTGATTGCGTCGTCCGGTATTTAGCATTTCTTCAAGGCACCGGACACAAATTCAATCTACCTAACCCACAGGCCTGACCGAGCAGATCAAAACTGCCCGGCTTTTTTATACCTGGCATGACCAAGTACTGCAATAAGTACTGCAACGCCGGAGAAAAAGTGCTGCTCCGCTGGAGAAAAAAGGCAGCCGATCACAGAAATATGAGGCACTCGCTGCGAAACAGTCCCCCGGACTGTTTCTGCCAAATGCTACGCATTTGGAGCCTCGTGTCGCAAGTTCAAATCTTGCAAATAAACAAAAAAAGGAAGCAGGCCATTCTAAAGAATGGTCTGCTTCCTTTTGGTCGAGGTGACAAGAATATAGGCGTAAAATTTGGCTTAGCAGCGGGCTTTCTGCCATTCTGTACTGCAACAGTACTGCAACGCCGTTACTGCTGCAAGAACTGCTCGATCGACTGCTTGATAATCTGTGCCTGTGCAATGCCATCAGCAGCGCATTTCTCACGAAAAGCGGAAGCCATTTCCTTGGGGGCACTTATCTTTTCTTATTTATATCTGTGCAGCACTTTTCTGTGGAGCATTCGGGGTAAGCTGCTGGATATAGGCGTCTGCTGCCTCTGTGTACTTTTGTTCATAATCAGCGAATACATCACAGTAGGTGTTCAGCGTTGTTTCTATATTGGCGTGGCCAAGGCGCTTTTGCAACACCTTCGCCGGCATTCCGCTCTCAATGCAGCGAGTGGCGTATGTATGCCGCAGGCTGTGCAAGGATACAACGCCGGGTATGGACGGATCCAGCACATTGTATTTTTTTAAGATACGCTGAAATTGCAAATTCACTTGGCTGGTGGTCAGTACCTTGTGCCCTTTGAAGTCGTAGAACAGCAGATCCAAACGGTTGGGCTGCCACTGTTCCATATATTCGGACAAAATACGATATGGGGCGTCTGTCAGGCTCAAAAGCCGCTGCCCGGCGTAGGTCTTAGTCTTGGTGCCTATGACGGCGTGGTCCGTCTGGTCCTTGGTCACCGTGCGCCGCACATTCACGGTGCGGAAAGTCAGGTTGACATCATGCACATCTAAGGCGTTGATCTCGCCCATACGCATGCCGGTGCACAACATCAACATCATCTGCTCCCAATATCGGCAGCCACGCTCTTGGTCGTTCATGACCTGCACAAACCTGGTCTGCTCCTCTACGGTCAACGCACGCACCTTGCGGGTGGCATTGTTGCTCTTTGGCTTTTTCATGCCACGCATAGGATCCTTGCGGATCAGGTCATTGTCAAGGGCTGTGCGAAAGCAACGGGCCAGCAGGGCATAGTCCTTGGCGATCACTGAATTGGAACAACTGGTGATCTCTATAAGGTATTGGGTCACTTGCGGTGGCCGCACAGCTTGCAGTGGGCGGTCGCCTATGGAGCTGGCGGCGATCCGCTTACAGCTGGCCAGCTTGCGCAGGTAGGTGTTGTCCCCTATCTGGTTTAGCGCCCGGTCTGTCTCGACAAGCGATAAGATATACTTGGCAACGGTGATCTTGTCCGGCTCTATTACCGACCCGGTGGCAAGTTCATTTTTCAGCGCGTCCAGCTTTGCCCGCACATCTGCCTGCCGCTTACCGTATATCGTCTTTCTTTTCGGTTTGCCGTTGGCGTCCACGCCTATAGTCAGCTGGGCAGCCCATAGGCCTTTGCTTTCCATCTTATAGATGGTTCCGTCACCGTTTCCTCTTTTTCTTGGCATTGTACACACTTCTCCTTTGCATATAGCAGCGGGCAGCACCTAAAAAAGGGCGCAAAAATGCCCTGCTTGATTTTTCAGCAGGGCTGTGCTACAATAACCAGTGTTGGGTGGGTATTGTATTACACAATCCTGCTTATCGGCTCTATCCTGTTGGCGCAGGGTAGGGCTTTTTTATTTTGTTGGTGTTAAAGAAACGATTTTATACTTGCTCGCTTTCAAGAAGCCTTACTGTCTGACGATATTCCTCCGCTTTGGCAACGGCGGTAAAAGTGACCGTAGCATTGTGGTTTTCTTTTACCACCTTTTCAATTTCTGAAAGAGAAACACGGAAGAATTCTTTTCGGCTGTTTACAAGATTTATACGCCGATCGTCAAACTGCCGGTGTAAAGCTGTCTCCAACGCCGGCGCATCCTCTGAGAAAATCATAGCGTGAACATCAAATTCAAACGGTACGGAAGCGCTGCTGAGTTCTTTTATGCGGTCCATAGGCTCTAACCGTCGTGTCATTCCAATTTTATATACATTCTCTCCAAAAGAGCCGATATTGGATATTACATAGACGAAGCCGGCGCGCGTATTCTGCTCCCGGTCGAGCACATTTTTTCTGTCTTGCTCTAACAGGCCGAGTTTCGCCTCCAGTTCTTTTATCTTGTCAACATAAAGCTGCTTTTCAATATCATCCGCTTTATGTAGATAAGTCATGAGTTTCTGAATTTCATTCTTGAACTGCCGTTCTTCCTTATCGAGCTTTGCTTTTTCGCGTTCAATTTCACGGCGCACTTTTTCTTCTTCGAGCATTTGCTCTCGAATCGCGCGTTGTTCTTCCTTTTCGCGCTCCGCCATCACCTGATTGCCGTACATACAATTGAGCTGTTCCAGCTTAATCTCCAGCAGCGGGCGGTTGAGTTCCACTCCGTCTGGCGCAAAAATCCTGTTGAGCATTTCAAAGGACTTGATGATTTTTGAACGCGCACTGTCAATGTTCCGCGTGGTAACATTTTTGATAATGGCCGCCGCTTCCGAATTAAAGCAACGCAGGATCTGTTTCACATTTGCATTTATAACAGACTTTGGCGCGTCAGAATGTACAGAGACGGCATTATTTGAGGAAATGCATTCCTTTTCATTAAGTTGTGCAAGAGCAAATTTGTCTTTATATTCTGCAGACGATATATCATAGTCTACCGGGACGGAAGAAGAAACGGCAATCGCTTCTTGCTGTGCCACTTCAATTTCAGCTTTAAGATTGTGGATTTCGATATTCAACTGAGAAATGCATTTCCGTTTTTGCGTCAGTTCACGCTCAACAGCTTGAATTCTTTGAGTACAACTGTCCTCTGTTTCTTTTCGCATTTTTTCCGTAGCCGCTTTGGCGTCCTGCACGCGTTGATCTGCATTGGCATTCGTAAACGCCGCGTATTCGTCGGCATTTTTAATTATTTTTAGGCTTGAAAATGATTTCTGCAAAATATAATAGTACAGCACGAGAAACGCTACATCAGCCAAAGCAAACAGCGGTACTCCTACTGTAGCCAAGATAGAAATCGCAATAATAAACGGATATGCATACAAAAGGATTTTATATTCTTTTTTCATTTCTCTTTTCCTCTTATTAAGTTATTACATCTATAATCACGGCACGCCGTGGATTATGACATTCCACATTCAAAGTAGAATTCAATCGCCTTGTGTATATAGTTCTCGGTCACATTGAAATGCTCGGCCAGCTCGTAAGGCTCCAGCCCCTGGCGCAGCTGCGCCTCCAACTCGGCCTTGGGGATCAACTTTTTTACCGCCCACTTATCTGCCCGGCGTTCGTGCTTACTGCGCCGGTCAAGCGGGGCATATAGATTGTAGAACGACCCGGTTATGCAGTGCCCGGCTTCGTGGGCAAGGCGGCAGCGGGCCTCTGCGGTGCTCTCCAGGCTCTGCTCGTCCAATGCTATGTAATAATCATCGCCGATATTGGCAGACGCAGACTTGGCAGCGGGCATACTGCCCAGATATACCTCTATGTTGTTGCGCTCGATCTCATCGAACAGGGACTCAGTTGTTTCCATTCTCTCTCTTTCTCTTATCCTTTATAAATGCCACAAATCCTTTAACTTCCTGCCACATCTCGTCGGTAACCTCTCCGTCACCACCAAATAGTGCCACTTTGGCGATTTCCTCCGGACTTTGTTGGTCCGGGGGATTTTTTATGTCCGTTTTCCCCAAAAGGTAGTCAGTAGAGACACCAAAGTAGTCAGCGATCTTTTTTAAGCTGGAAGCAGATGGCACAGCCCCTTTGTTTTTCCAGTCGCTGACAGAGGCACGGGATATACCAACTGAAACGGCAACACCAGTCGCCGAAGAACCAGCTTCCACACAAAGCTGTTGGTATCTATCGTAAAAAGTCATAGTTTTACACCTCTGTTTTTGTGCAAAATTTACAAAAGTTCATAAAACCTAACTTTTAGTGTTGACAAATTCGTATTGCCGAATTATAATTGCACTTGTAGTTAGGTTTACCGAACACGAAACAAGCCGGACTATGAGAGCGCTACCTCTTGTCAGTCCAATGTGCTGTTGATTTGCACATTCATAATAGCACAACAGTTCGGAAAATACAACTACAAATTCAAAAAATGTTCGTTTTTTAGAACGAAACGGCAGAAAGGAGTAAAAAAATGGACAGTTGGATTGCGGAAGCAGTCGGCACAATGCACATCAACAAAATAACCCAAAAAGCCGTGGCAAGCAAAATGGGATGTACAACTGACTATATCTCGATGATTTTAACCGGCAAGCGCAAACCGCCCCAGGCAAAAGAGCGGATCCTCGGCGCAATCAACGAGATCATCGCCGAGCGAAACAACTAAATACACGGCCAGCCTTTTGGGCGGCGGCAGAACTAAGCAGGCAGCGGGACCTTTTTTCATTTCTTCTCTTTCTTCTTTTCTTTTTTGTCAAATTACCCCCTATGTTCCCGCTTCCGGTGCCCGCCCCACCCAACATCACATTTATCGCCAACGGCACTTCTGCCGTGCAGCGGGCAGCTTGCGGCTCTGCCGCTTGCCCAAAGGGCTGGCCTAATCAAGAAAGGAGAATAGCAATGAAAGTACCCATCAATAAGGACAGCCCCTTGGCAATGGACGATTTCGACGCCGCCGTGCAGCAGCGTATGGAGCGCCTGCAAAGCTATATTGACCTGATCCGCACCGCCGAAGCTGTAGAGAAAGAGGTCAAGGTCAAGGGTACAAAGCTGTATCTTGGTCCGGAAGATGTGGCGGCATACCTGAATTGTAGCATTCCGACTGCCAGGCAGTATATGCACCGCCCGGGCTTCCCTCTCATTCAGCTGGGAGAGAACGGCACCAAGTTGGCTGTGTTCGCCCCGGCGTTCCACGCCTATAATGCAGGCAAATATTGATTTTGCAGTCAACTGCAAAGAAAGGACAAACTAATGACGAAACGAGAAAAGGCCGGCGTGGTCCTGGTGATTACCGGCTTTCTGCTGGTGATGTTGGGCTGCTGCTTGGTGGCGGACAACCCCTATTGGTGGGTGTCCGTGGCTGTAAGCGGCGCCGGATGTGGGCTGATCGCCCTGGCAGTGTTCGTACTGCCGGAGGACGATGAGCCAGTGCCGGAGGATAAGGCCCTGGTGGTCGAGGACCAGGAGCACCGGGTGGTGCTGATGGCACCCCTGACAGACTTTGAGGTGGCATATCTGCACGCCGTCAAATTGGGAAAGGATGATGAAAATGGACGATTACATTGATTTGGTGATTGCTAAGCTGGATGAGGACCATATTGTTCTGCGGGCGCCGTGGAATACCGTTAGAGCAGGTGACACCGTGTATGTGCGGGGTGACGGCAACTACGAGGCGCTGGAAGTCATCGCCGAACGGAAAACCAAGGCTCTGATGGAATTGCCGAAAGTGACAGCCATTATGCTGCCGCTGGAGTATGACGAACAAAGCGGCGGCCAAAAAGAAAAAGCCGGCTGAGCGACCAGTCGACTTGAACACAGGCGGCGAAAAGAAAGTAAAACGCCTGCGCTTATTACATTATATATAAGGACTGCAGAGAAGTCAAGGACAAGCCGTGCGGCAAGGGCGAAAAAAGGGGTCTGTGCTCCTTTTTTGCTCCTTGTTCAAAGTATTATTTTTAGACGCAAAACGCCAACGGCAAAAATATATATCGCTTGGCATTCTTCAGCGGGTTCAGGCGCAGGCAGGAGACCGGCGGCAACAGGGTGTGCACCCGCGCCGCATAATGAGGAGCTGTGCTCTGTGGGAATGTGGAACACGCCGGTGAACCGGTGGGAAACTTGCTTTTCCACCCGGGAGCCGATCAGCGTTTTCCAGCATTTCCATAGAGTGCCGGTCCGTCCAGAAAGGAGCAAACCAAAATGCCATGGGTGCAAAAGACCGTCCATGCGGGAAGATGTATCTATATCCAGCGCCACTACTCCTCGCGCTATGGCAGCAAACACAAATGCACCAGAGGGAGCAACTACGGCAAAACAAGTGAGGCCCAGGCCATTGTAAACAACCGCCAGGCGTGCCTACAGCAAGAGATGATTTTTAACGCCAATTTTGGTCCAGGTGATCTGACCGCTACCTTCACATTCCGCAAGGCGGACAGGCCAAAAGACATGCAGGAAATCAAGAAACTGTGGGCCGCCTATATGGCCAAACTGCGATATGCCTACAAAAAGGCCGGCGTAGACTTCAAGTGGATGAGAGCCATTGAGACCCCGGACAAGAACCCACATATCCACATGGCGCTGTCCGGTATTGACTTGGCCAAGCTGCCCAGGTGGCCATACGGTCGGGTGGAATTCGTGCCAATAGATGATCGAGACCACCACACCTACGGTGGGTACCTACGCGAGGAGACCCACATAAAGCAAGGACACGAGGGCAAGTACACCACGGCCAAGTCCAGGGTGTGTTTTAGCCGGAGTCGCAACCTGGTGGTACCGGAGCCGGAATACCAGGTCATCTATAGCGACCACTGGGCAGACGAACCAAGAGCACCCAAGGGCTACTATGTGGTCAAGGACACGCTGAACAACTGGGAGGACGAAGTCACAGGTTTTAAGTATCAATCCTATGTGCTCTGCCCTATTCGGGCAAAGAACCATAGGTACCTGTGTTAGGAGGACAAAGTGACATACATACAGCAATGGGAGCAAATGCTGGAAAAGGTACGCGGGCTGGAACAAGAACGCAAAACCCAGCTGGTGCTTGCACCAAGCAATCCATACGGCTTTAAGCTGAACATCAACCATCCGCTGATCCGGCCGAAGTGGGACGCCTTTAAGAGCGTCAAAGGCTTGGGCCAATACGGTATGACCGATGATCTGCGCCGGGAGTTTGAGGAGACAGTGCTTTCCAGCAAATATATGCAAAAATGCCTGGAACAGGAGCAGCAGCACATTGGTGCAGTGGAGCACCAGTTCATCCGTATGGCTTACGCTCCTGCGGAGCAGGCAGCGGGCTGATGGGTACTCAAGAACACTGGACTGCTGCCCAGTACCAGGAGTATCTGCGGCAGCGGGCAAAAGGCAAAAACAAATATCACGCGGTAAAAGCACAAACAGATGGTCGCACCTACGACAGCCGGAGCGAGTGCAAGCGGGCAAAGGAGTTGCAACTGTTGGAACGGCACGGCCTGGTGCGCAACCTGCGGGAGCAGGTCCCTTATGAGTTGATCCCGGCAGGGGTCGGCGAACACCGAAAAGAGCGCCCGGTGATTTATAAAGCGGACTTTGTATATGAGGTCTGCCAGCCGGACGGCACCTGGAAGCAGGTGGTGGAGGACACAAAGGGCGCCAAAACAAAGGAATATATCATCAAACGAAAACTCATGCTGTACATTCACGGCATAAGCGTAAAGGAGACAGACAAATGAACTTTAAGAAAATGTTATCCATTTGCAAAAGAAGCAAGACCTATTTGTTGTATGACCTGCCCGACGGCGAGCAAATGCTCAGCAACAGCAGTTGCGGGTACATCCTGTACGGCCACCCCGAATATACGCCGGAGACGCTGCGCATGGTCGCTGACTTGGCAGAGGACGACAGCGTGATCATGACAAGAATGCCGAAAGCGGATCTGCCGCTGGCAGACCAATGCCCCAATGAAGAATATGCCGCCCCGCTGGACACCTGCATTGTAGCCGCAGGCGCTGTATGGCAACCGCTGGTCGTAGGTGCGAGTATGGCGTTCATTAACCGCAGAGCGTTACAACCTATCGAAAAGGAAGAAGAGGGGTACGATCTGTACCGGCGCGGGAACCTGGTGGTCGTTAAGTCAGGCCTGATCGTGCAGGGCGTGATCAGAACAATGGATCTGTCCAAAGCAGAAGCTGTATGCAGGGATCTGATCAACCTGGGCACCGTGGCCGGTATGGCCTTTGAGGAGCGCAACAATGAAGAATGAGAACGAAAAAACTACAGTTGCAATCTTGGCGACGATATGCAGAGATGTGTGTATCTACGGCTCAATCAATAACCGGTGCGGCCTTGACAAGCCGGAACTGGACGAGCACTGCCAGCGTTGCGCGCTGGCGCAGATCAAGGAGGTAACGCTGAAATGACCGAGAAAATCCAAAAAGCCATTGATAAGATCGACCAGGAGGCGGAGAAGATGGGCAGCGCCACCGTGCGCCTGCTTTGCTCACACATTATAGACCACTGCCTGGTCAATGATGAAAACGCGGACAAGGTACTGGCTGAGGGCAAGAGCCTAAAAGCCTGCTGGGATCACATCACCAACAACGCCCGGAAACAAGCAGCGGGCAACTGCGCAGCCGTGCCGGACGACACCGTGTACGAATGGGCAGCGGGCTATTACGGCTTTACCGCCGAAGAGACCAAGGCAGAGATCATCGACCTGCTGGATCTGCTGTGAGGTGTCGATATGGGAAAAAAACTGAACACGCTTACGCAGGAACAGGCTCGGAAGATTTGGAACGGCCGCCCGAAACTGCCGGAGAAAAAGATCAACAAGTTTGCCCACGAAGAGGTATTCGTCAATGAGCAGTACTTTTTCAAACACAAAGAATGCGGTCACAGGTATGGCTATTGTACCGCTTGCGGCAAGGATGTGCAGATCGACATTGAGAACATGCGACTATGGACGGACAAGCACGCAGCCTGCCGCTCTGCACGGCATAACGACACCGTATGCTGCCCGGTCTGCGGGCACGAAGTTCAAGTCAAAGACGCCGGGCGTGGCCGTAGTCAGTTGATAAACACGGCAGTGGTGGCGGTAACACAGCGAACACGGAACGGCGGCATATTGCTTTCTTTCGTTCGAGTGTATGAGGATTATACGCGCAACTATAAAGCCGCGCCGGAAAGGGGCACACTGCTGTACGCTGCATACTTCAATCTCGGCCAGCACTTTGTAGCCGAACAAACATACGGTGGAGGGATGTACATAAGCGTAAAGCAAAAGCCAACACGCCGACTGCCATGCACGGTGGAGCCGGTTAAGCTGGATCACAACAGCTGGAAATGTACAGAGGGAGAGGGCGCAAAACTGCTTGGATTTGAAGAAGCGCTGGAGAGGAGCAATCTGCGCTATCTTCCATGGGAAGCGTACCACGAGTGTGCGCAGCAACTGTACCGTAGCGCTATGGCCAACTACCCGGTCAACCTGCTTGGGTTACTGTATCAATATAGCCGGTACCCGGTGCTTACAGAGCGTCTAATAAAAGAGGGCAACGGTGACCTGGTAGCCGAACAGGTGGAGTGGAATTGTACAGCCGGTCTGGACTACAAGCAAGTGGTGCCTTACAAGGCTATGCGACTGACCAAGCAGGAGTACCGTATGTTAAAGACGCAAGACAACATTTGCTGTTCAACGCTCAAAGCAACAAAGGCATTGAAAAAATACGGCTGCAAAATGACAGACGAAAATTTCCGCTTTTTTCTTGTTTTTCAGCACAGCTGGAGCCAGCAGAAATGCTATAAGGCGCTTGATGTTTTGCGGAGACACCTACCTCCGCAAAAGGCGGTGAACTGGGTAAACCGGCAGGCAGCTGGAGGATATGGAACGCCAGCCAATGTGCTGTCAGACTACAGTGACTATATGGACCAGTGCAGTAGACTGGGCCTGGATGTTAACCGTAAAGAGGTAGCCGTACCGCAGAATCTGCGAGATCTGCACCGGCAGTATTCCGAAGAATTGACACGCCGAGCTAATGAAAAGAAAGCAAAAAAGCAAGCCGAGCGGGCAAAGAAGTTAGCTAAGGATCTGCCAAAACTGAAACGAAAATATACATACGCAAGCAGCGGGCTGTTCATTCGGCCGGCCGAGGGACCGGAAGATCTGCTGAAAGAGGGTTGTGCCCAGCACAACTGTGTGTACTCCTGTTACACGGAACAATACCTGGACAGAAAGACGGATATACTTTTTGTACGAAAGCAGTCGGACCCGGATCAGTCCTATGTGACCGTTGAGTTCAAAAACGGCACCGTTATTCAATGCAGAGCGGATCACAACCGACCTGCACCGCCGGATGTGCAGGAGTTTATGCAAGCCTGGCTTGCCTACCTAAAGTCGAACAGAAAAACGAAAGCAGTCAGTTAAGGAGGACTTATGGATAACCAAATCACTACAATGCAAGAAGTAACGCCAACCACACAGAAAGCCTACGACACCCACGCCCGGATCCTGGCCAACGGCCAGGTAATGGCCAGAGCACTGGTAGATGTGTGTCACGATCTTAAAACAATGCGTGATGAGGGCCTATACACGGAGCTGGGCTATGACACATTCGAGGAGTACGCCGAACAAGCCTGTGGCATTAAGCAGCGGCAAGCCTATTCCTACATATCAGCCTATGAAAAGCTGGGCCAGAAGTATATGGCCGACCACGCCGACCTGGGGATCACCAAGCTGGAGTTGATCTCTCAAATCAGCAGCTACGAGCGGGAAGAGTTCGCGGCCGATGTGGATTTGGAGAGCGCAACGGTCAGAGAGTTAAAGGCAGAGGTGGAACGCTACAAAAAGCAGACAGAACAGCTGACCTTTGACCTTGGGCAGGCACAGAGCGAATTAAGCGAAGCACCGGAGCAGGTGGACACCAACGCACTCCGTTCTTCCATTGAGCAGGAAGTTAAAGCCAAGTACAGCGCCCAGCTGGAAGAATTGCAGCAGCGGGCCGACGCAGCGCCGGACCCGGAGGCAATCCGAAAGGAAGCGGAAAAGGAAGCCGCAAAGGAATACAAAGCTAAGTTGGCAACGGCAAAGGCAGACGCCGAGAAGAAAGCCAAAGCCGCTGTAGAAAAGCTGGAGCAGGAAAAGGCAGACCTGAAACGGCAGTTGGACAGCAGTACCACCAAACTGGACGCCGCTGTTCGGCAAGCAAAGGCAGCGGGTGCAGACACGGATGTGGCAGCCTGCCGGGTGTACTTCACCGAACTGCAACAAACCGCCGCAAAGGTACAGGAGCTGATCGGCAAGATCAATGCCAAGGACCCGGCCACCGGAGCCAAACTCTCCGCCGCCGTTATTTCCGTTTTGCAGTCGACTGCAAAGAATTTGGAGGTGGCAGGCACCGAACGCGGAAACGGCGGTTTCGGAAGCACAGGGAGGTGAGCAGGATGTGTATAGCAGCACAAATCATTCTTGTGGCCGGGGCTGTCATTGTTGCATTTTTCGGCGTGATCGGCTTTGGTCCGAACTTTAAGAAATGAGCGGAATAAAAAGCAGGAGGAAAAATGACGAACAACGAAAAGAAGGAATGGCTGCAACGCTATCGGGAGTGCTGGGCGGAGGTTGAGATTACACAACAGGAGATCGAAGAACTGAACAGCCGGGCGCAAAAGATCACGGCTTCCCTCTCTCCCACGCCGGGAGGCAGGCAGCGGGCAGATTTTACCTTGACGGTAGATCGCATTATAGAACTGAAAGAGAAGCTGGACCAACAAGTCCGGCTTGCTCTGTTGCAGCGGGCAGAAATTGAGGCTGCTATTGAGCAGGTGCGCAGTCCGTTGCACCGGCGTGTGTTGCGTCGGCGGTATTTGAACGGTGACACTTTTGAGAAGATCGCTGTAGACGAAGATATTACATACAATCACCTGGTCTCTCGCATTCACCCGCAGTCCCTGGATATGCTGGAATGCGAAAAATAAAAAACCACTATGCAATGCATGTTGATGTTATAGTATGCAGGTTGCCGTCTGTGTTATAGTATAAACTGCCAAACAGATTGAAAGAGCGCTCCAAACGGTGCGCTCTTTGGTTTTTGCCTTTGTGCTTTCCCTTCCCAAAATGCGGTTACTACGAGGCCTGTTTTCAGATGTGCTATAATTATGGTGAGCAGAAAGGAGGAGAAAAATGGACGATAAAAAAAGAATGCGAATTGCGGAAATTTCCCTTATTGTTACCGCAGCTTCTTTTGCACTTGGCTCAATTCTCGATTTAATGGAATTCCAGGAAAAATACCCAAAGCAGTCAGATGAAGCACTGATTATTGCCGGTGTTATTTTTGTTGTCGCTGTCGTAGGTATTTTCTTGGCAATCAAGAACAACAAAGAGTAATGCATGAATTTGAGTAATGTGCGAATTTACTACATAAAGGAGGTGAGCAGCGTGGGTAAAGAGACCTTAACACCTAAACAAAGGCTGTTCTGTTATGAATATGTGCTCGACCATAACGGGAAACGGTCCTACCAGGCTGCTTACCCAAATTGTAAGGCGCCCGGGAGCGCAGAAAGCCAAGCAAGCCGATTGCTAAGAAATGATAAGGTAAAAAAATTTATCGCTGACCTGGAAAAGCGAAAGCTGGACAAGTTGGATTTCACCGCAACGGATGTGCTGAACGCACTGTGCTCCATCGGGTTTGCAGAGACGGCGAAACCGCCGAATACCTCTGATCGGGTGAAAGCCCTGGCAGAGCTTCTGCGTCACTTTGAATTGGCCCGAGGGCATGAAGATGAACAGACGGACGATGGCTTCTTGGAAGCCTTGGAGCAGAAAGCGGGTGAACAGGTATGGGAAGAATAAGTACCTTTCATTTTCAGCCATTCTCCGCCAAGCAGCTCCAGGTGCTCACCTGGTGGTGCAAAACATCACCTGTGAGCGACAAAAACGGAATAATTGCAGACGGCGCTATACGATCCGGTAAGACGGTGAGTATGGCGCTTAGCTATATTCTGTGGGCTATGAGTACCTACAGCGGCATGAACTTTGCCATGTGCGGAAAGACGATCAGCTCCTTTCGCCGGAATGTGCTTTCTTTTCTGCCTGCAATGCTGCAAAGTCGCGGGTATCAGGTAAAATACAGCCGTAGCGACAATGTGCTTGTGGTGACGCGGGGCGGCACAGAAAACGCATTTTATATCTTTGGCGGCAAGGACGAAAGCAGCCAGGATCTGATACAGGGTATGACCCTGGCCGGTGTGTTCTTTGACGAGGTGGCTTTAATGCCCCAGTCCTTTGTGCAGCAGGCCACCGCCCGGTGCTCTGTCAGTGGTGCAAAATTCTGGTTCAACTGCAACCCGGATAACCCACATCACTGGTTTTATGAAGAATGGATCTTGCCGGAGAAGCGGCAAGAAAAGCGAATACTCTACCTTCACTTTACGATGGACGATAATTTGTCCTTAACTGAGGAGGTCAAAGCCCGGTACAGAACGATGTACGCGGGCGTTTTTTATGCTCGGTACATTCTGGGCGAATGGAAAGTGGCAGAGGGCCTGATCTACGATATGTTTGACGAAAGTCGGCACTGTATTCCGCTGCCGCCGGATAACGAACTGCAAGGTTCTGCCTATATCAGTGTGGATTACGGTACGCTAAACCCTACGGTGTTCCTGATGTGGCGCAAATACCATGGCAAATGGCTATGCACCAAGGAGTATTACTATTCCGGGCGAGAGAACCATAAACAAAGGACGGACGCAGAGTATGCGGACGAGATGATGGCCTTTATCGGCGATACGCCGTATACCTGCGTGGTGGTTGACCCTTCGGCGGCCTCTTTCATTACAGAACTGCAAAGGCGGGGGCTCAAGGTATTAAAGGCGGATAACGCGGTGCTGGATGGAATCCGTACCGTATGTACGCTATTGCAGCGGGCGGATCTGCTGTTCAGCAAGGATTGCACCCGCACCATTGCAGAGTTTTACGCTTATCGTTGGTATGACAAAGCGGCGGAGGCTGGCCGGGACGAGCCGGTGAAGCAGGACGACCACGCCATGGACGCCATGCGCTATTTTGTAAGCACCGCTTTGGGGCGGATCGTAACAAGGAGGAATTGAATATGATACTTTACATGAACCGGCGGGATGTGCCGGAGGCGGAACAGGGCGTACTGTCGTCTGCCGTGATTGATTATGTGGTCGGTCGGGCAAACGAATATGAGCGGCGCTGCCGTGCCCTCTATGGCCGATATATTGGCGTGCCGCAAATCCACCGAGGAGAGGACGAGAACGATGTGCGGGCCGAGGCCAACTACGCCAAGTATATCGTGGACATTATCCGTGGCTATTTCCTGAGCGAGCCGGTCAAGTACGACTGTAACGACAAGGACAAGAAAGACAGCCAGGCCAAGCTGTCCCTGGTGTCTACGGTGGAGGCCAAGCTGGATCGGCAAAGCGGCAACCTGATCCGGCATAACGCTGTGGACGAAAACAAAGACGGCCTGTGCGATCTGTGCGGCAAGGAAATTGACATTTCTGCCGTTATGGCTGCCTATCACAGTCAAAACATTGCCACCGTGGATCAGCGGATTGGCAAGGCCATGGGTATATACGGCGAAAGCTGCGAGCTGCTGTATGCCAGCACAGAGGAGCAGCCGCGCCCCCGGTCTGCAGTGTATGCACCGGATCAAATTGTCCTGGTGCAGGACGACACGGTGGAGCATAAGGAACTGTTTGCCCTGTGGTTTGAGCAGCGGAAGCGCACAGACCGCAGCCGGTACTATGCGGTGACAGTTTATACCGCCACACAGTACCAGCAGTATGAAAGTGACGACCTGGACAAGGAAAACTATATTTACCACCCGGTGGGCGCGCCTGTGCCCCATTTCTTTGACGGTGTGCCGGTGGTGTGTTATGAGAACAACGAGGAGCGGCAGGGCGACTTTGAACAGGTGGCCAACTTGATTGACGCCAGAAACGAGCTGCTGTCTGATCGGCTTACAGATAAGCGCAAATTTGTTAATTCCATCT
>ENA-USUG01005121-USUG01005121.1-human-gut-metagenome-genome-assembly--contig:-NODE-5121-length-15382-cov-29.172166_pt1 | contig 15382 bp, 10 predicted proteins | sample MGYA00250059_ERZ773394 | MGnify/ENA primary metagenome ERZ773394 (study PRJEB29103, sample SAMN06111957) | human gut metagenome | biome: human gut; feature: ankylosing spondylitis patient; material... | reverse complement strand
CGCCCTGTTCCTGCAAAAAGACAGCGCTCCGGAGGTCGCCCCGGACATACACCGGGCTGCGCAGGATACGCAAAACGGCGCTGTTCGACCAGTTCGCCCCGTTTCGGGTACGGCTGCCGGAACGGTTTGCCGCCTGCACCAGCTGTTCCACGTTCTGCCCGGCGATGCCGTAGCCCGTATAAAACGCCTGCACCTGCGCCGCCTCGTCGGGCTGAACTTCCAGAATAGTGGCGGTGTGGTTCGAGATGCGGACGTTTTTCCCGGTGTATCCATACGGCGGCGTTCCGCCCAGTGCCAGCTGCTGGGCGGCTCTGGCGTAGTAATTGTCCCGGACTCTACCGGCGATGGTTTTCTGCTCCAGCTCCGCAAACATCATCAGCAGATTCAGCAGCATTCCGCCGATCTCCGTCCGTGTGTCGAAGCTCTCCCGGACGGAGTGGAGCGTCACATTCCGGCGGCGGAACGTCTGCATCATTGCGGCGAAGTCGCAGAGGGAACGGGAAATCCGATCCAGCTTATACACATAGACGCTTTTCACTTCGCCCTGTTCCACCGCCTCCAGCATTTCCCGGAACGCCGGGCGGTGGGTGTTGGTCCCGGTAAAGCCCCGGTCAGTAAACACACGCACCTCCGCCTCGGCAGGACAGATGCGGCGGCAGTGTTCCACCTGCATGGCAATGGAAATGGAATCGGGGCGCTCTACCGACTGACGGGCATAAATTGCGATCATGATGCTATCACCTCGCTATACTCTATGCGCCGAAAAAAACAAAGAGGACACCTCCCGAAGGAGATGTCCTCTTTTCACGCATAAAATGCGTTAAGATTCAGTTGCGCTATTTGCTGCTATCGCAGCGAAAGCTTACTTTCTCTTCTTAGCTACCAGTGCTACGCCACCGATTACAGCTACAGCTACAGCTACGCCAGCTACCGGCAGAGCGTCGCCAGTCTTCGGAGAAGAAGTGGACTTAGCAGCAGCCTTCTTAGTGGTTGTAGTAGCAGCAGTTGTGCCAGTTGCTACCGGAGCAGTTGTCGGTGCTTCAGTCGGAGCATCGGTTGCATCTGCAACGATAGTGATGGTGCCTGCGCCAGAACCAGCCTCACCAGTTTCACCGGTTACACCGTTCTTGTATTCCATAACAGTACCGTCAGAATCCTTACCAGCAATGGTCAGGTTGAATACATCGCCAGCCTTAGCTGCGTCAGTTACCTTAACGGTGATCTGAGCGAACTGACCCGGCTTCAGGGTCTTAAGCGGAACGCTTGCATAGCTGAACGGCATGAATACGAAGCCGTTGCTCTCTACTGCCAGGCCAGATGCGCCCTTAGCAGTTGTTTCCATACCATCTTCAACATAGGACAGGCCTTCACCCAGGGTAACGCCTACGCCTACGCTGTTGAATTCAGCGGTAGAACCGATCGGCAGAGTTACCTTGTAATCAGCAGCCTTCAGTTCAGCCAGAGTCATAGTAGCACTACCGATAGTCAGGGACATACCTGCAGCACTTGTCGGAATAGCCATAACAGCAGCGGATGCAGCTACAACAGCAGCAGCAGAAAGAGCTGCCATTGTCTTTTTCAATGTAGTCTTCATTGTTTCTATTTCCTTTCAAGAATAAAATTATATGTGATATATCAGCGGTGTGATATGCACCTCACACCACCAACATATACAAGCTTAAATAAGAGTTGCGGGAAAAGAGATTCTTACTTACCGCCGTTAGCGATCTTCAGAGCCTCTGCCCAGTCGATGTGTTCACCAGCACCGTTGTATGCCTGGTATACCTGAGTGTACAGCATATCGGTGGAATCCAGCTTAGCATCGTCTGTGTTTGCGCCAGCCTTGGACTCGGTATCAATATCAGATGCCAGGTAAGCCAGCTTGGTCTCCAGTGCAGTGCCATTCTTTACGGTGTCGAAGTATTCCTTCTCACCAGCACCCTTCAGTGCGATGTACAGCATGGTGTCGTACAGGTCAGTACTTGTTACCTTACCATCCAGGTTTGTATCGCCCTTCAGAGCTACAGCAACCTTAACAGTTTCGCTGATGGTCAGATCTTCTTCACCCTTGTACTTCAGACCAACTTCGCCGTTGAAGTAAACCTTGCCTGCGCCAGCCTTCTGGTCAACAGTTGCATAAGCCTCAGCCGGAGTCATTGCAAAGTCAATTGCAGTTGCCGGATCCTGTACCTGATAGTCAGTACCGTCTTCCAGGTGCAGAGTTACGGACTCGATCAAACCAGCAACGTCGAAGGACTCTTCGTTGGACAGGTAGATGTCCTCAGCGGTCTCAGCGTCAACCAGCTTAACCTCTACAGAAGAAACGCCAGTCGGCAGAGTCTCGGTTGTACCTGTGCCAGTGCCGGTTCCAGTTTCGGTATTGGTTTCTGTGTTGGTCTCAGTATTGGTTTCAGTATTGGTTTCAGTATTGGTTTCTGTGTTGGTCTCAGTGTTAGTTTCTGTATTGGTATTGGTGTTGGTCTCAGTATTCGTCTCAGTGTTTGTTTCAGAGCCAGATACAGTTGTTACAGTAGTCTGCGTGTTGGTATCTGTGTCAGAGCCAGTTGCAGTTGTTACAGTGGTCTCTGTAGTATCAGTTGTTTCAGAAGTGGAAGTTGTGGTTTCCTTATCCTTCAGAACAACAACAACGTCACGCTCAACATTGAAAGATGCAGTGCCAGCAGCTGCGCCCTTAACGGTAACAGTCTTGGTGGTCTCTACGCTTTCAACTTCCTTGTTTGCCAGCTTGTCGCTCTTTGCAACTTCAGCCTTTACATATGCAACAACTGCATCGTATTCAGCATCAGCAACTTCGAAAGTAGCGGTGTAAGTGCCGGCAGCTGCGCCAACAGTTACATTGGACGCGCCGTTCAGCAGAGCAGCAACATCGCCGGACTTTACAGCGATCTCAACATTTACGCCGGCATCCTGCAGGCTGCTGTTTACAGAAGAAACAGCCTTGTCGAACTGTGCGCCGTACTTGCCAACCAGACCATTAACGGTTGTCGGCAGGTTCGCTGCGGACTGGATGCCCTTCTTTACAGCATAGTTAACACCAGCTGCGATTGCCTCATCAGCAGTGCCGTATGTCTTAGTTGCAGTAGACAGGTTCTTTGCAGCGTCATACTTCTTCTTCACGGTGTCGATCTTGCTGCCCAGCTTGTCGGTCTCAGCCTTCAGAGCTGCCAGGTCGCCTGCGATGTCGAAGTCAGCGTTTGCACGAACTTCATCTTCTGTCATGCCGTACTGCTTTGCCAGATCCTTGACCTTCTGGTCAACAGCAGCCTCAACCTGGGATTCCAGGCTGTCATATACAGCGTTCATGTAATCTGTAGCAGTATCTACAGTGTAGGTCTTACCGCCGGCTGTGAAGCTCAGGTCAGCCTTTACTTCCTTGCTGTTTGCCAGATCAGTGGTGATCTTTGCGGTGTAAGCAACGCCCTTCAGGATGGAAGTATCCAGAGTTACGTTCTCATAGCCGCTCATGCCAGCCAGCTTGTCCTTCAGCTGCGGAGCCAGATAGCTTTCCAGATCAGCAGTGCCGGAGATCGTTACAACGCCGTTTTCTACCGTAGCGGTCGGATTTTCAGAAGCGTTTACGATGTCCTTCAGCAGTCCAGCGTAGTAGTTGTTGGTGTTGAAACCAGCAACCAGATCCTTAGCATTCAGGGTGATGGTCTTGCCGTTTGCAGCAGACTCTACCTTCTTACCCAGTACAGTGTTCCAGTCGGACTCTACTGTGTATTCAATGGTATCGCCCTCAGCGTCAGTCGGGAAACCAGTCTCCGGGTTTACCTTCAGCAACTGATCTGCGGTGACCTGCATTGCTGCCGGAGCTTCCGCAGCGTTTGCAGAAATTGCAAGAATCTGACCCAGTGCAACCGGAATTGCGACAGTTGCAGCAAGAAGTCTGTTGAATGTCTTCTTCATTTTTCTTTACCTCTCTTTTAGTTGAGTTTCATTGCCGTCTGCATGGATGTGATTCATCCAACCCCAACAGTCGCATTCGCATCCGGGCAATCCCGCTTCCATACCCGAAAGACGCACGCTGCGGCAATCTTCATGCTTACAAGCACCTATAAAAAGCCCTCGTAAACAATTTACATACGTATTTTAACATATTATTGCGCCCGTGTCAAGCCCATTGACTCAATTTTCTTTAGATTCTTTGCTGGATATTATCCCCGTTTTTGTCGCTTTTTCACAATTTTCAGCCTGGAATTCTCAATTCAACAGTCTTTCCACCGACTTTTCAACATTTTTGACGCCTGGAACCCCTTTCCAGCGTGTGTCAACGCCGCATTTCCGGCGGAAGGGACAATGCCCACACCACACGTGTTCTCAGGCGTTTTGCCGCCTCGAAGTCCGTGCCGCCGGGACGGGACGCCAGGTCGATCACCAAGGTTTCCTGCGGCAGCCCTTTCAGCACAGTTTCATCCAGCACCAGCGCCGGGACGGTGTTGAAGATCACCGGGGCTGCCTTTGCCGCAGCCGGGAGCTGTTCCATCGGCACGGCAGCGAATCCCTGCATCTCTGCCAGCGCCCGGGTCTCGCACCGTCTGGCGCAGACGGTCACATCCATCCCCAGGCCACGCAGCCGTGGCGCAAGCGCCATGCCGATCCTGCCGTAGCCGATCACCAGCGCTGCCGTGCCGTGCAGCGTCCGGGCGGTCTCTTCCATGGCGATCTGGATGGCGCCCTCCGCAGACGGCACGGCATTCGCCAGGCAGAGTTCCTCCCGGCGGAGATAGTCCGCCGCCGCCAGTCCCCGGGATTCCAGCCACGGAAGAATGCCGCCGCACGCTCCGCCCAGCACCAGCGCCCCGGGCTTGCCGTGCGCCGCCAGCGTCTCCAGCGGGAGCGCCGCCTTTCCGAACGGTGCCGGGACAGTTGTTCCGTCCGGACTCGCCGGAACAGGCAGCACCAGAACGTCATACGCCGGCACTTCCTCCAGCGTTTCCGCACTGTGCAGCCCGGACTGCGCCGGAAGTCCCAACGTCCATACGTCTGCCCCGGTCTTTTGCCGCAGCCGCCGGGCGGCGTACTGCTGCCGCAGGTCTCCGCCTGCCACAAGAATCACATTGTCGGATGTCATAGTTTTTCCCTCCGCTCCGCATTTCTGCGGTTTTCCACAGTGAAAAAGTGATGTTTTCAACAGGTTTTCAACTTTTCCACTCATTTCTACGTGGAAAACCTGTTGAAAGCACTGCCGCAAGGCATTCCTGAAAAATAGATTTCCGGACAGCACACAGCGCTGCCCTTACATCCTTAACGTATGCAGATTCGGGAAAAGGGGTGCGGAACATTTGGTCTCTTTCTATATAAGGATAGATAGAAAAACCAAAAGGCGCTCTCCCAGCGGAAAGCGCCTTTCAGAACCCGTCTGCAAAAGACCGGGTACATCTTATTTCGAAATGTTAACCAACCAGACCGGAGCGTTCGATACCTTCGGTGAAATACTTCTGGAGGAACACATACATAATCAGAATGGGCAGAATTGCGATCAGACAGCCTGCCTCCATCCAGACGATCTGTTCTCTGGGGCTGACATCTGCGTTGTTGAACAGCTGCTGGGAAAGCAGGGTGCTCAGATTTTTCAGCATCAGCGCAATGGTCTGGTTCTTGGTGAAGAAGGTGGAGCTGACATAGTAGTCATTCCAGTACCAGACTACGGAGAACAGGAACACGGTCAGAAACGAGGAGGATGCGTTGGGGATCATGACCTGGACGAAGGTGCGGAGCGGACCGCAGCCGTCCAGATATGCGGCATCTTCCAGCTCCTTGGGCAGACCCTTGAAGAACTGACGGAAAATGAAGATCATCAGTCCGGCACGGATGCCGTTGCCCATGGCTGCCGGCAGGTACATACAGAGCTTGGAGTTGATGAGATTTACCGACAGGCTGCCGAAACCAAAGTTCCGGAACATCATGTACTGGGGAATGGAGATGATCTGCGACGGCACCAGGATCATCATGACGACGATGCCGAAGAGAATGCCCTTTCCCTTGAACTTGAACCGGGCGAAACCATAACCTGCCAGTGCGCAGGATGCCACCTGTACCAGCGAGCAGCCCACATTCAGCAGGAGCGTGGTTTTCAGCGTGCTCCAGATGTCCATGACATTGGCAGTATCCTTGATAACGCTCCAGGTGAGGTGACGAGGAATCCACATAACGGTGGGGTCGCTCATGTCCGTGGGGTCACGGAACGCACAGCTGATCATATAGATCAGCGGATAGAGGATGACAAAGCAGAGTCCGAAAAGGATGAAGAACCGGAAAAACGGCCAGACTGCCTCAAACACCCGTTTCCGGCGCATATAGGCGATCTCGGACTTGTTCATGCTCTTCATGCGGATCTTCCGAGCCTCACGCTTGCTCATGCCGTTGCCCACCTGGGCATCCGCTTTCGGGGATGCCAGCGGCTTATTTTTTGTTGTTTCCATAACTGACATCTCCTTTTTAGTCTACTTCGTAGTAAATGAACTTGTTGAGGATTGCGGTAATGATACCCACCGCCGCCAGCACAATGGCGAAGTATACCCACGCCATTGCCGATGCCGGGCCGTACTGCCAGTCGCTTTGCAGGTCGAGGATACGACCCATGACCACGTTGTTCGGGTCGGTGAAGGAATCAATGATGGTAAAGATAAAGCACGCTAGGATCATGGGGCTGACGTAGGGCAGGGTGATCTTCCAGAAGTATTCCCACGCCGTCGCACCCTCCATCTGCGCCGCCTCCTTGGCGGAGACCGGAATGTTCTGGAGCGCCGCCAGGAAGATCAGAATCTGGATGCCGGAGTTCCAGACGATGCCGAAGATGTTGTCCGACACCGTTTCAATGGTGGTCTGCATACTGTCGGAGATGCCGTAGATGCCCAGGAACTCCATCAGCTGACCCAGCAGGTCAGTGGAGAACATGGTGGAAAACTGGCTGGCATCGCTGTTGCCGGTGCTTTGCAGGTTGCCGTTGATGATGTTGTACACCGGACCGGTGGCAATGATGACCGGGAGGAAGAACACGGCACGGGAGAATGTCCGTCCCTTGAACTTCTGGTTCAGAATGACTGCCACGAACAGGGAGAACACCAGAATCAGCGGCGTTTTCCAGGCGGTGTCTTTCAGCACCTTGACCAGGTACTGGCGGTAGTTCGGGTCTACGTTGAACGCATAGTTATAGTTGTCCAGTCCCACAAACGGACCGACCATGCCGCCGGTGTCCGGGCTGACTTCCCGGAACGAGTAGAACAGGGATTCCACCACCGGGATCAGAAAGAATATGAGTGCGCCGATAAACCACAGCGCAATGAAGCAGTAGCCGTACATACTCTTTCGTTTTTCATATGCCATTTTCATGCTTCGTTCCAGCTCCCTTCTTCCACATAATCCGCCATGGCGTAAGCCTTGCCGTCTACGGTGACGGTCTGTTTCGACAGGTCGGTTTCTACCACCGTGCCGTTTGCATATGTGGTGGTAATGACATCGCCGTTTCTCTCATAGCCGGTGATGGTCTGGTCGCCCAGTCCGGAAAGCACCGCCTTGGAGAACGCATAGCTCTGTGCCGCATAATCGGTCCAGCTTTCGGCGCTGGCATAATAGAGACTGTTCAGCGCAGTGTCTTTCAGCGTGCTGGTCTCTTCGCCGATCATGTCGAAGTGCAGGCTGCTGCCGGATGCAATGGAGAGCAGCACGGTCTCTTCCGGCGTTGCCGAGGCATTCACGGCGCTGCCGGCATAGGATTTCAGTCCGTGCATCACGATCTGATAGAACGGGATGTCCTCATCAAACACATCGAATCCGCTGGACTGCAGCGGCACATCGGTGATCTCCTGAACATAGGGCAGCGCATAGGCGTTTGCCCCGTCTGCCAGCAGGGTGATGTCTCCGTCTGTGATCTTCTGATAGGACTCTTCCAGCAGCTGCTGTGCCTTATCCCGTGAGATCTCCTGCTTGCCGTAGTCCCCGTAGAGGGCTGTGGTCAGACTGCCCAGGGAGACACGGGACAGGGATTTATCCTGATAGTTCCCGGTGAGCTTTTCAGCGATCTCGGTGAAGGTCGCCGGAGACAGCAGGGACAGGGGCTTGTTTGCCGTACTCTGTGTGCCGTATGCCAGGTTGTAGTCATAGATGCGGGCATAGGAACCGGAGATGCGGACGGTAGTATCGGTAAAGGTGTAGTACCCGTTGCCGGACTTGAACGTCTCATTGTCCGTTGCCGGATACAGAGTCACGCCGTTGAAATCCGCATAGCTCTGCAGCGCCTTCCAGTCGCTGTTTCCGCCCAGGCAGCCGGCAGCCTTTGCCTTCAGATCCACCTTGCCGGAAATGCCGGCGTTGGTCCAGTTGTAATACTGCACCTTCATATTCTCGGCGCCGCCGTCCGACAGATCCTGCAAAATCTGCTCCGCCTGCTCAAAGCTGGTGAGCGCTGTTTTCATTTTCACCGGCACGCCCAGCACGGATTTCTCCTTTATGGTGCCGCCGTAGAAGTTGAGGTACAGTCCGGGGTCGGTGTCCTCTGCCGTATCAGTCACCCCTGCCTCTTCGGTAAGGTAGTTCCGGTATGCCTCAGCCACATCGGTGTAATCCGGGGTGTCCTCGGTCTCCAGCGGATAATACCGCACCGCCAGCGTATCGGTTTTCATGTCGCCGTCCTCAAACACGGTGAGCGCCGTGCTGTTGTCGCCGGACATATAGTAGGTATCCGAATCCCGGACGGTGAAGTCAAAGCCGCAGATGTTGAAACTGCTCTTGGACTGTCCGCTGACGCTTGCGGTCAGCTTGGCGTTGGAGTCGCCCTCGGTGCAGACCACCATCATGGCGTTGTCGCCGTTGACGATGCCGTACATGGGCAGATAGACCTGCTCAGTCACAGCCGGCTCGGTCTGTGCCACGGCGGTGACATCCGAACCGTACACATAGCCGGTATAGGATTTCGCCGTTTTCTTCCCGTTGTTGAAACGGATTAGTGCGCCGCTGCCGTCCGGGATCACGAAATAGCCCGTGTCCGCAGAGGACGCTGCGCCGAAGCTGCTGAGCACGGAAAGGGATGTGACCAGCTTTCCGGACTGTGAGGTATCTTCTTCCTCGATGTCGGCAGTGTCGATCTTTGCCTCCAGGTAGTCATCCTCCAGGGTGTAGGTCACCGGAACGGTGATGCCTGCCTTTTTGAAGGAATAGGTGATCTTCACGCCGCTGCTCTTGTCCTTGACCTTAATTTTGGCGTCGCCCCTGGAGCGCATATTGGTAGTACTCCGGGCATCCGGTTCGCCGTAGACCATTTTCAGCGAAGAGGACAGGTCCTCTACAATGGTATTGGTTGCGGTCTTGTCGTGTCCCACGTTTTCGGGCGTAGACCACCACATTTTATCTTTCGCCTTGTCGTAGAGTCCGATGACTGCGGTGTCATCGTCCACATACAGCGCCAGCTTGTCGTTTTCCGTGACGAACCGTGCAGAGGAGATCACGGCATCATAGGTATCTGCCAGCACCACCTGCCAGCCGTCCTCGTTGGTATAAGTGACCTTGCCGTCCTTCGCCTTGCCGTCTGTGGTATAGCTGCGTTCCACTTCGTCGTAGTCCTTGTTGTACAGCTCCAGGGTCTTGTTGTCCCGGGAGCGGAACAGCAGCTCGTTGTCCAGGGAAGAAACGATCTGGCGCACCATGGTGACCTTGGTATATTCCGGGTCCATGTACACCAGCCAGCGGCTCTCCGGGCTTAAAAATACCACGAAGTCGCTGTTGTCGCTGTCCTCTTCCAGGGTGCAGACCACCTCGCCGGTGGCATCGTCGATGCCTGCCAGCTCGATGTCGTCCAGCAGATCCACCACATCCTCGTCGGAAATGGTATCCTCATAGTCCTCCGGACGGTAGTAGAATGTGATGCCGTCGCAGGAGTTCTTCTTCTGCATATACTGGGTGACCTGCTCTGCCGTAATTTCGATTTCTTCCTGGGTCTCCGTGCGGGTCGCCTCTTCTTCGGCATCCGCCTCGCCGTCCCCGGCGGTCTCATCGGGTGTGCCGTCTGCCACCGGTGTCTCTTCTGAGGTGTCAGCGATGAGGGCGATATCCTCTTCCCCCTCCGCCGCAGCCGGCAGAGAGACCGACGTCAGGCAAAGGCTCAGCGCAAAAAGTCCGGCAGCCCATTTTTTCCAATTCTTCAAGGTTGTTCCACCGTCCTTTCTATACTCTTACCCGATAGGTGATCTCCGTGTAGACGGAGGAAATGAACACGTATACCTGCTGGAACAATGCCACCAGCAACACCAGCAATATCAGAATGATAAGCATTGCTACAAAGGTGAGCAGCAGTGCCAGAATGGTCTTGCCGATCGAATACTGATGCACCGCCTTAATGGCATTGAACATCAGGAGCACAGACCATGCCGTACTGATTACCGTGACGCAGGTGATGAAGATCACCTCGTCCTGAATCAGTACATGGGACAAGATCGTCCGGATATACAGTCCGGCAACGTAGGGTATCAGCGAATAGGCACTGTAGATATAGATTTTCTTGATCGTGCCCTCGCCGTCCAGCAGGGTGCAGATCGACCAGTTGCCGATGACGAATACCAGAAATACGGCGATCGTCTGGACGATATACGGGACGATGCTGAACATCTTGGTATTGGTAACGGCGAATTGATAGCCCACCAGGTTATCGTGGATGATCTGTGCCACGAACCAGAGCAGCACCACGATGGTGGCGTACAGCACCGAGCCGCCTTTTTTCCAGCGCAGATCCTCAAAGCCCTCAAACGGGTGGAACACACTGTGCTTGACCCATTGCTTTTGTGTCAGATCCATCATAGCAGCATCACTCCTCCTCTCCCTCGTGCAGCATTTCAACCAGATTCTTCGGCTGGTTCTTTTTCTTCTTTTTGTTGCGGAAGTGGAAGAATACCGCCGCAGCGATCAGCACCACAACCACCAGGATGATCCAGGTGAAATTCTTGTTCAGCCATTCAGAGCGATAGCCCTCGAATGCCTTATCGTACAAATTGCGGGACTGCGCCAGCTTGGCATATTTCATTGCCCCGGCATAGTCGCCCTCATTATAAAGCGCCGACGAGATGCCGATGTATGCCATCTGGGAGTTGCCGTCCCGTTTCAGCACCTCACGCCACGGCTCCAGCGCCTCCGCATAATAGCCGGCATTGTACAGGGATACCGCATCATGGACGATGCCGCCGAATTCCGTCTCGGTGAAGATGGTGACGGTGTTCTTCATGGCATCGGAAACGTAGATGTTCTTTCCCATAGTCTCCACGGCGGAGACCTTCATGGAAAAGCCGCCGATCTGGTCGGCAGTCGTTCCCAGAATGAACAGCAGATTGCCGTCCTCGTCGTACTGGAACACACGTCCGGTCTCCAGATCCAGGCAGTTGATGCGTCCGTCGTCGTCGATGTCGATGTCCACCATTTGGGTGGTGTAGTTCTCGTTGGCGGTGGAGTCATAGACCGAGTCCAGGTCGCCGAATGTCACATCCAGCGAAGTGAACAGGTTATATCCGGCAGGGTTCACCTTTTTCACACGGTCCGTCTCAGAGGAAGAGGACTGTGTTACCGTATAGATAAAGCCCTCTTCGTCAACGTCAAAGCTGGTGATGCCTGCCGCCACGTTACGGGACGAGTTGGCACGCATCTCATCGGTGGCGAACAGGTTCCAGAAGTAGTTCGCCACCACCTCTGCGGTTGCGTCCACGGAGTTCGCACCGAAATAGCCCTGGAATTCGCCGTCGCTGTTGAACATTGCCGCACCGTTGGTGATGTTGTTCAGCACCATATAGATGTTGCCGGCTTTGTCCGCAACGACTTTCTGGGGCTTAAAGGTCTCATTTTCATACAGGGTCGAGTCCGGCCGTTTCAGTTCCATCTGCACATTGCCGTCCAGATCGCACACCAGCAGCCGGGAGTTTCCGGTGTCTGCGATGTACATACACTGGGTCTCCTGAGACACATAGATGCCCTCCGGATCTTTCAGCGTGGTCTCGCCGTCCTCGGTTTTCAGCTTGTCATAAATTCTGGTCGCCTTTGAAAAATCGCCGTCTGTGACAACGATGCGGTTGTTTCCGCTGTCTGCAATATAAAAGCGATCCTCCCAGTCCCGGAACAGATCGGACGGGGTGTTGAATGCGCCGCAGCCCAGATCCTGGCCGCTCACGGCACGCTGTGCCGCATAGCCTGCCTGCGCCGGAACCGCCTCGCCCCAGCAGTCGTAGTTATAGACGTTGTAATGTTCCGCCGAAACCGCCGGAGCGCCTATGGCTGCCGTCAGCATCAGTGCGGAAAAAACTGCCGCCGCCAGATGGTTTGCCTTTTTCTGCAAAATCTTCACCCTCCCTTAGTCCTTGATTCCGGAATGTGCCATGGTCTCGATGACCTGCCGCTGTGCCAGCATGAAGATGACGATCGGCGGCACCAGCATGAACACGGCGGCCGCCATTGCCACGCCGGCTCTCGCCAGACCGGCAGATGCTGCCTGCTGCACCACGGTGGGCAGGGTCTTGAGGGATTCGCTGAATACCAGCGTACCGCCCTGGATGTTCCATGCCGCCTGGAACGAGAAGATGATGACAGTCATCAGCGCCGGCTTCTGGTTCGGCATGACCACCTGCCAGCAGATGCGGAACATTCCTGCGCCGTCCACCTTCGCCGCCTCGATCATGGCATCGGGTACCTGGGTCATGGACTGGCGCATCAGAAACAGGTTCATCGGCGCAGCCACAGACGGCAGGATCAGCGCCCAGTAGGTGTCGATCATGCCCATCTTTGCCATGACCATATACTGCATGATATAGATGACGTTGCTCTGATACAAAAGGGCAACGACGATGATCGCATTGATCGCCTTTGCACCGGGAAAACGCACCTTTGCCAGACAGAACGCCGCCATGGCGGAGAAGATGACCTGGCACACAGTAACGGATACGGTGACAAAGATACTATTAAATACATAACGGGAAAACGGCACCCACAGGTCGGAGCAGAGCCGGAACATGGCGCTGTAGTTGGACAGGGTGGGATCAATGACATACAGTTTCGGCGGGAACACGAACAGTTCCTGCACCGGTTTCAGCGACATGACCACTGCCAGATAGATGGGCAGCGCCATGAACAATGCCAGCACCAGCAGGAACACAAAAATCCCCACCGTGCCGCCGATCTTATGCCCGGCACGCTTGGTCGATACCTTCAGGTGTGTGCCGTATACCTTTTCTTTTTTTGCCATACTGCACACTCCTTAGTCCATATACTTGCTGAGAACCTTGCCGATCAGCTTGTTCAGAATATACATCACGATAAACAAGATCATACAGATCGCAGAGGCATAACCCATCTCATAGCGGATCCAGCCGTAGTCATAGGCGTGGTTCATGATGGTGTGCGCCTTGTAGTCCGTGCTGGGGAATCCCACCAGATTCTGGGAGACTGTGCCGGCGGTGAAGGAGCTGACGATCTGCATGACTGCCGCAAACATCAGCTGCGGTCCCATGGACGGGATGGTAATGTAGATCAGTTCCTGCCAGCGGCTCTTGATGCCTTCGATTGCGCCTGCCTCATACTGCGAGCGGTCGATGTTCTGGAATCCGGCACGGAGCGCCAGGAATCCGGCGCCCAGGCTGATCCACATCTGCACCACGATGGTGACGCCCAGCACATAGCTGCCGTCGGTCAGCCACTGGATGGGCGAGCTGATGATGCCCAGATCCAGGAGGAACGAGTTCAGATAGCCGTAGGAGTCGCCGCTGAAAATCAGTTTCCAGACGGTATAGACGTTCGCCATGGACGGCGCATAGAAGATCAGGGTAAAGATGGTGCGGAGTTTCGGGTGCAGCTCATTGATGAGCCACGCCAGCAGGAAACACAGCACATAGCTGATCGGACCGGTGAACAGGGCGAACACCAGGGTCACACGGATGGACTGGATAAACACCTTGTCCGAGAGGAACAGGGTGGTATAGTTGGACAGTCCCACAAATTTCGGCATCTGTACCATGTTGAAATCCGTAAAGCCCATCGGCAGGGACATCACGACCGGTACGATGGTGAATACCAGGAAAAACAGCATGAATGGAGCGATCATCAGATAGCTCGCCTTGTTCTGCTTGACTGCCAGCCAGGTGAGCCGCCGGTTTTCCTGTCGGGTTCTTTTGCCAATCTCGGCAGTATCCAAGGGGATTCCCTCCTTTTCGTTAAGTATCTAATCCGAGGTTCTCACGCTTTCTGGTGATCTCCTCGTTGATGTCCCGGTTGTACGACATCAGCGTATCACGGGGATTCTCGTTGTTGTTGACGACGTCACGGAATGCGTTCATCACATTTCGGGTGACGGAATAGGATGCCGGGATGATCGGGATCTCTTCCAGTTCATCCATTGCACCCAGAATGGTGTTTGCCTCATCGGTGGACCATGCCAGCTGGGTGAGCGCCTCGGTGTTTGCCGTTGCGTACCGTCCCATCTGTCCCAGCAGTCCCTCGATCTGGGTGCCGTATTCTACCTGGACATCGGTGGAGCAGAACCACTTGAGGAACGTCCACGCATTTTCCAGGCCGTTTGTCTTTTTGTCTACCTTATTAAAGATGACTGCGCCGGTGTTGTTGGAGTTGACAGCGTGAGAAATGGTGCCGTCCTCCCGGAGCGTACCCGGAATGGGAGCAAATCCCCACAGTCCGTCGATCTCCGGCGCTGCCACTGCCAGCTGGTTGAAGAAGGTGCAGTAGTCTGAAACCACAATGGGATATTCCCCGGTACGGAACCGGCTGAACGCATCGTACTGCTGGTCGAAGTCATACTTGGTGTAGAAATCCGTCCACATCTCAAATGCGTCAATGGCGGCGTTGGTATTAAAGGTAGTCTCCGTCTGCGCCGCATTATAATAGTTCTCGCCACGCTGGAGCAGCAGGGACGCAAAGGTCAGACCGGATTCCGTCGCCGCAGAGATGGTCGCCTGGTTGGCATCCGCCGCAACCGCAGGCAGCACCAGACCGGCAGACATATAGTTCCGCTGGAGCGCCGGGAGCATATCGATCAGATCTTCCCAAGTCTGGGGTGCCTGGGTAAAGCCCAGTTCGCTGAGAACGTCCTTGCGGTAGAACATCATCGCCCAGCTCCGGGTCAGCGGCAGACCGTATGTGCCGCCTTCGTACTGATACGGCACCATGGCGTTTTCCTGGTACAGCTTTGTCATTTCGTCATAGCCGTCCATTTTGGAAACGTCCGCCAGCAGTCCACGGGCAGCCAGGTTCACCGGGAATTCGCCGCCCAGGAACAGGGCAACGTCCGGACCTTTATCCGCCAGTGTTGCCTCGACTACGCCGCCGACTACCAGGTTAATGGAGATCGGCACGTTGTACTGCTGCTGGAACTCCGATTCTA
>ENA-USUG01005115-USUG01005115.1-human-gut-metagenome-genome-assembly--contig:-NODE-5115-length-15416-cov-207.160636_pt1 | contig 15416 bp, 13 predicted proteins | sample MGYA00250059_ERZ773394 | MGnify/ENA primary metagenome ERZ773394 (study PRJEB29103, sample SAMN06111957) | human gut metagenome | biome: human gut; feature: ankylosing spondylitis patient; material... | reverse complement strand
GCCTGATTTTAAGAACATTTCTGTCGTAAGCAGCTTTGATTTGAGTTGAAGTTCTTCTAATTGCTCAATATCCTTATTTGAAAGCAAATAGTCCATAGTTACAGAGAAAAAATGGGCAAATCTTATTAAAGTATCAATAGAGGGATAGCTTACAGCATTTTCGATATTTGAAATAGCACTTGGTGATAATCCTATTTCTTGTCCTAGGTCACCTTGGGATAATCCTCTAGAAACACGTAATTTTGCTATATTCTTTCCTATATATTGTATATCCATGTAACCTCCTTATATTATACTTGAATTTCCCTGTATTCCTTGTATGCAAATAGTAAAATCCATACACCTGTAGTGTTATTTTTTAATTTCTATTACCATTTAGGAATATAACTTCTATCATCAATATAAATGTCGCAGCTAATTTTTCTCGAATTATTGCCATACAGTTCCTTGATTTCAGGTAGATTGTCATTCATGGCATCAAACACCAAATTAAATTCTTTGCACCATTCAATTGCTTTATGTAATGGTTCTCCTTCCCTACATGTCCATAAAATAATCTTATATCCATTTCTTTGTAGTTTCAGTAATTTATTAATCAGTCTTAGATTCGGTTCCCCTATTATCCTATGCTGTCCAAATACATCCAAATACTCTGCTTCTAATACCATCAATTTATCTGAAGTACATAAATGATCAATCTTCATATAGCCTCTATAGCTCATTCCGTCTATAGGCACCACCTTGATATCTTTCTTCTCGAGCGATTCTGCAAACATTTGATAATTAAAAAAACTACGCGCTTGATCATTCCTATATCTTTTGCTAATCACTCCATGATTAAAATCTCCTGAATTTTTATTTCCATTCTTAACTCTCCTTTGTTATATTTGTTCTTGTGTTCGCTTATAATATGTGCGAATTTGTACTACTATTATATCATTAAAAATTAATAGTGTCAAGTAAAGTTTATTAAAAATTATTAGCGAATTTTTACTTTTCAAAAAAGAATATTTATGATATACTATTTTCATAATTAAAGAGAAGGAGAATAAAATAGATGTATTACTACAGATTTCAGCTCACTCCATCACAACCAAACTCTGATATAAATTATACTAATTATCAATATGAAATTTTGTCTGCCGTTAATTCAGTCAATAACGGAATTGCCTTTAAACGTGATGGAAAATTTATAGAAATGTCAAACAATGATATAAATTCTAAAGAGATTAATTTAGTACTTAAATGTAAAACGCCTCTGGTTCATGCTGCGAGAAGCTTAAGTGCATTGACAAGATACTTGACCACCAATTATTCTAACATTTTTTCAAAATATATTTTTAATAAAACGCTTTTTCATATGAACCTAATTTCTCAAGACAGCTCATATGATAACTTAGTGATATCCGATACCGATTTAATAAAAGGAATTGTAGATTTATTATTTACCTATACAACTACAACCAAAACTGAAGCTAATATGCGTGAACAAACTATAAGCAGCATAAAAGAACTAATAAAACCATATATACAAAAATAAAATCTATCGGAACAGAAAACTTAGTAATACTTAGTTGACTATTGTGTTCTATTTTTTTGCTTTTCTCCATAGTTTATTGCATCAGTCTGAATTGCATTTGCCAATACAAGATTCTGTTCATAATTTGGTGCAAAGATGTTGTTTTCGTTTTTACTTCGTTGCTCATTGTCTTATTCTCCTGCTTTTGAAAGTAAAAATGACAGACATATTTTTGTCTGTCACTACATCAGATGACTCTCCTTTTACGATATGCTTCATATGAATAACAATATAATCTTCACATAATTTCATATCCTTGTCAGTCATTTATGAACCAAATCTATATGCTATTTTGACACCAATCAAATTGAATATTACACCAATCTGCGATAAGTTATGATACTTCTCCTTAAAATTCAAAATAGCCGGAATCCCTGATTTCACTGCATTTTTCAAGGTTTCCGGCTGTTTTATTTTCCTTGTTTAACATTTATTTCAGAAATGTTAATTTAGTTAAAAATGAGATTTTTCTTACACATCAATCTTAATATGAAAAAACACATTGATAAAATAACTCCCCGAAGTTAGACCAAAAATCGTTATTTCTTAATGTAACAGCCTCATTTCTATTCGTTTTCTACACATTGAATATAATTATCAATTTTGTTTTAACATATCATATACAGTTTCAAATGTCCATTCATCTTTAGTCAATTCATACTCAGTAAAGTTATCCTCATTTTTATATACCTTTTCATTTATCTCCTTATTTGGAGTTGCTGTTGAAACACTGAAATCTTTTCTTTCATTTCTTCTCTCATAACTGATTTTATAACTAACTGATATATGATATACTCCTGCATCATAATATACTTTAAATACAACCTCATCTGAAAATTCACCATTTATTTTTTCTTTGTAATAATCATATACAGAATGTGCTGTTAACTTTGTCTTAACATCCTCATTAGATTCAATTATTTCATAATAGTCGTCATCCAACAATGGTTTTAAATTATTTCCTCCCTCACTAAATAATTTATACACTGGCAAATAACCACTTAGCCGTTCATAATCATCATGTAATAAACAATCTTCTTGAATTGCCATTAATTTACTATAAGATTCATTCCATTCTTCCCTCAAATTTAACGAATCCACTTTAAGTATATCTTTCACTCCATTATATAATTCATCTTTGCCAGGTAAATTATCACCTAATAATATCCTCGTATAATTAAATAATTTTATCTTATCTGTTTGGACTTTGTTCCAACTCCTTGTAGCAACTAAAACAAGCAATGTAAAAAAAATAAGTACTATGTAAGATTTGATTGGCGTACTATCTAATTGATAGAATGTGGTCTGAATTCCTTTTCCCATTAAATCATTCATATAAACTGAAATATCCTTTTGAGAATAACGGATAAATTTATAAGTTGTATCAGATAAACTGTTATACGATTTACTTTCAATATTTTTTTGAATTTCTTCAATACTATAATTAATTAGCAATTCTTGTTTAATTAATTTATGTTGACCTTTTTTCTTTTTATAACTATTTAATTCATATTTAAATCTAAAAAAGCTAATAATCCCAATTATTAAAGGAAATATCACTAACAAAGCTCCCCATATCCATACATTGATTTCATAATTATATGTATTTTTATAGTATATGTATTTCATTAAATCCAACAGGAGTGTAATAATACACCACAAATTCAATAAAGTTATTCCTAATAATATTATTGTTCTAATACAATTGGGTTTTTTCTTCTCTTCAACATGAGCATATTTATCAAAATTTTCTTTAAACTGCTCAAGTTTTTTTAAATTACTCTTATAAACATAATCAAGTATCTCTTTTCTATCAGTTTGTTGATGTACAGATGTCAGGTATCTCTCCGCAATCATTTTTTCTGAAATAACTTTAGGAAGATATTCTCCATCTTCTGTTTTAACTAATTCATATTCTTTAGACTTAGGCATGATATAACTTGAATAGGGGTTATACATTTTTCCATCTGACACAACTGTCTCCTGTAAAAACACTATTCCCGTAGTATTACCTAATGTGAAATAATCTAACTGTTCCTGCATATCATCAAAAAAATGAATGTATTTTACAAAAAACTGTGTAGTCTCATCATATTTATTAATTTTGCTAGTTATTTCTAATACTCTGTCTCTTATAGAAGTTGCCTTACCTTTAAAAATATAATTATCAATTTCATTAACAATAGACATATAATATTTGTAATAAAATGAATCTTTAATCCCATTAATAACAGCTTTATTCTCTGATAGGTCGTATATTGTCTCCAGAAATCTGATTATCGGAAAAAAGACTTTGTCCTGACTATATTTTGCCTTAGTATCCACCAGATTCAGCCCTAATCCATTCCTTATAAGAAGTGAATTTATTTCTTCTCCCTCGAAGCATTTTGTTGCATACTTTGATATATCATTTTCTGAATCCTGCTTATTCTGCCTGTAATTTACTGCTTTATCAAAGCCTGATTCATTAAGATTCTTTATAATTACATCAACAAAATCACTTAAGCAATTACAAGCTCCGTTTGTAAATTTACTGATTAGAATACCTGGTGAAAGTAACTCTGCGTAATATAATTGTGCTCTTTCCAAAGACTCTTCTGATACTCTTAATACATCATCTATTGCCTCAATATTTATTCTTCTTTTTTCATTTACCTCATAAAACACCCTTAATGCTTTGCTCGAAAAAAGTGGCTCAAATATATTATTATCTTCTTCAACTGATTTATATAAATCTTGAGCTAATTCTGCATTATCATGATATATTTTACCATTCCAGAAAAAATCTATATCCGGTGCAATATTACATACTATTTTAAATGCAGAAACAGGTCTTTCTTCTACACTCTGATTTGCTTCTCTCAAATCTAATATTTTAGAATATATTTTCTCATCATACTTTTCAAACGCATTATATAAGGTCTGCCTAAATACATCTTTTATAGTAGCATTCCAATCTCTTTGCGCATATGCGACTGCCAAATCATGAGGTGTTGTATACTCAGTATCAATAAAATAATGTTTAAATGCAGCAGTACTATTTTTTGTGTTATATATCTCTAGTGTTTTTCCATCAAGCCAATCACAGATTTCTTTATATCCTGCTCTAACATTAGGATCATATGTGATTAAAGCCTGTATTAAATTAAAGAATCTTTTATTATTCTCTACTTCCCTTGGATAAACAACATTATTATCATTTAACTTTAATACTAAGTCAGCGTTATCCTTAAATAACTTAAATCCCGGTTCATTTACATACATCTCACACAAAGAAATACCTAATGCAAAATAATCTGTTTTCCTCGCCACAATTATTCTTGATTTTCTATCTGCATTTCCTTTTACTGCAGCATAAACTGCCGCATCTGGTGCTAAATATCCCTCAGTATTCTTATCTGCCGCAACTGTAATAGAACGACTGTCTGAAAGATTTTCATTTCCTAAGGTAACAGAACCAAAATCTGATATTACAGGAATATCATTATCTTCATCCCACAAAATATTGTTAGGTTTAATATCAGAGTGAATAAATCCTGCTTCATGAATACAATTTAACGCTTCATTTAAAATTCTTATATATTTGTTCAAACGAACTTCATTGCTAGAGAAATTCAGTTTGTATTGGTTAATACTCCCCTTCTCATAAATTGGAAATATATAGAAGTACCTATTTTTATATATTCCGTAATCTACTAATCTAATAATTCCTTGTTTTGTGTTTTTTGATAGAAATTGTACTATAGCGTCAGAGTATTTGTTTTCTTCATTTAATTTATATATTTTAGCAATATACTTTTTCCCTATATCATTTTCTACCTTATATATTTCTGCCTGACCACCATAGCTAAATGATTCTGTTATTATATAATTACTATTATTACCTTTTATTCTCTCTCCTACCGATAATTCATATATATGTTCCTTTTGATATGAATTATCAGTTTTTATTGAATATTCTGTCTTTCGTAGTGTATGATTCAACTCATTTTCTGGTTTATCAATAGATAATGTTCCTGTTTGTCTGTCTATTGGCAGAGTTCCCGTCTGTCTATCCATTGGTAATGTTCCTGTTTGCCTATCTGTTGGTAACGTACCCGTTTGTCTATCTGTTGGTAATGTACCTGTTGTTCTTCCCTCCAATTTAAGCACCCCTTTCTTATAGTTTGTTGACAAGAATTAATGATATGTTATCTCCCGCTCCATTAGAGTATATTTTATCTATTATGGCATCTGCCTTTTTGCTTAATTCACCATCCATAATTAAAGCATTTTCTATTTCATCAATATTTATGTAATCTGAAACTCCATCTGAACATAGCATTAACATATCATTTCTACGAAACCTCTCTCTATGAGTAATAACATCGATTCTCTTAGAATCAAACCCATCGCAGCCAACATATCCGCTAATTATATTTTTTTCTGGATGCGAGTATATTTGATTTTCACTAATTAAGCCCATATCATATAATTGTTGTACTTTTGTCTGATCCTTTGTTAACTGTAACAATACTCCATCTCGAAATCTATATGCTCTGCTGTTTCCTAAATTATATGTAGTAATTTCATCTTCTAATAATGTAGCAATACACAATGTACTGCTAATATTTGGAAACAATTTTTTTTGATCTCTTATTGCTAATATTTCGCAATTACCTTTTTCTACACAATTTATTATTTCTTCTTTATTCCTTGCATTACATTCTGAAATACTTCTTAAAATCTCTCTGGAAGCTAACTCACTAAAAGGCTGACTTCCTACACCATCTGCTACAGCAAACACTCCTTCATCTTTATCATCATGTCCTATAAACTTTCCATTACTAATAATGTTATGTCCAATCAATATTGAATCATCACAGGTAGCATGTATCAATCCTTTGTCTACTAATGCCACATATTCTATCATAATTAAATCCTTTCTAGGCTCGCTATAATTCTAGGCATTTCTAATTCAGATTCTTCAGAATTTAAGCCAGTAATATCTTCAATAGTTATTGTCTGACCATTTTCGACTCTGTTGTCAAAAACATATGTTGATAAAGGCGTTGTAAAATACTCTTCAACTATATTCCCTACACCCCTGCCGCCTTCTTCAAGATTTGTAAGTACCTTTTTATATAATTTTTCTTTCACAGCATCATTTCCAAACTTAATGCTTATCTTTTTCATACTGTAAATTGCCTTACATATTTTATTAATTTGAGATAACAGTATTTCCTTTGCCGCATCTGGTTGTATAAAGTTAAATACTATAAGATTTTTACCTATTCTGTTTAACACCTCTGGTTTTCCTTTACTAAAGAAATAATCTTGAATTCCCTTAGTTACAACTTTATTCAACTCATTATATGACATATTCATATCGACAACTCTTTTTTTCACACCACCAACATCTTGATATATTCCCAAATTACTCGTAAATACAATTAAACACTCTGAAAAATAAACTGTATTACCCTGTCCATCTGTCATTCTTCCATCTTCAAGTATCTGCAAAAATTTATCCCATATAGTAGGTGATGCCTTTTCAACCTCATCAAATAATAGCAAGGAAAATGGATGCTCTTTTATTGTGTTAGTTAATTGTCCGCCAGCTTCATATCCTACATAACCTGGAGGTGCTCCAAATAACTTTTGAGCTGAGTGGCTTTCTGAATACTCACTCATGTCAAATCTTCTACATGCACTTTCATCTCCAAACAATAATTCTGCTATTGCTTTAGCCAACTCCGTTTTACCCGTACCTGTTGGTCCAGCAAAAAACAGAATACCCTTAGGTTTAGATGCGGAAGAATGCTGTAATCCAGAAAAGCCCGTCTTTGCTCTCTTTATGATGGAAATACTCTTTTCAACCGCAACATCCTGACCTTTTATTCTATCCTTAATTTTATTATTTTCGAGTTTTTCTCTTTCAATATCATCCCACGGATTCTCTTTAATTCCGTACTTATATAAAGAAATCACATCACTTAGTTGCCCTGATTCTACTTCTTTTAATCTTTTAAATTCACGTATTCCCCGTAAATCCAATATCTTCATTCCATCCGTCATCTCAATAAACTGTTGAATGTTTTTTTCATTTTCTTCATCATCTATAAAATAATCGTAATAACAATCCAGATACAATTTTCTTATATGTTTATCTGGCAATGTAATCATTATATTTTTCACATATGGATTGTCCAGATAGAACCATGTTGGAATATCATTAATTTTATCAACAATCAGTATTAATATGTTTTGCCTTGTAATGCCATCATTTCCATAATTGCTTTTTGCATTCATAGATGCATACAAATAATTACTAAATACAGCTCTCTCCTGTTCACTCATATGACTTGGTTCTGTTAGAATTCTTGACGCATAATTAACACAAAAAACTGTAGGTTTTTCACTTTCTATTAACGTTGTCTTAATTATTTCACTTGCATCCAGATAATTAATAGCAATTGCATTTGCTATCTGACCATCAGTCCTCTTTTCATCTTGATTAGTCTTATATTCATTATACTGTTCTTCAAATGCTTCATCAGAATATTGATTCAACATATTATCAAATACATCCATCAATTCTGCCTGTCTTTGCTTATTATAAAATCCATTAATCATATCATAATAGCAAATGCTATATCCAGATTTTTTATAATATTCATATATATATGTATTTAAATCATAAAAATCGTCGCAATCTGTTTTTTCATCATTGAACATTGGATATTCATCATATATATTTCCTTCTAAAATAAGGCAGCTTTTTATTTTTGAGAAACATTCAATCTCTCGTATCCACTTCGGTATTTTCATCTCTTCTCCTCCTTGTGTTATGTATTCCCACAGATATTAAATTGTTATCATAGTAAAAATTCTCTATTGTTCTGCCATTTTTTATATAATCCATATATTTATTTTTTAATTTAGGATTATAGATTTCCATCACCTGATTAGAAGATGCAACAAGCGATGTATAATTATCATTATATTCATCTACATATTCCCCATATATCACCACTGCCGCTTTTTCTATACACTTTATGACATCATCGTTATTTAATTCATGTATTTCATCTTTTGAATAACCCGTAAATACTAGAATATCATCTGTTATTTCCAATATAAATGTAATTAAATCAAGTAACTCTTCAGCTTGACAAAATGGCTCTCCACCTGTAATTGTAATACCATCAAATTTTTCACCAATCTCACATATCGTATCTTTTATTATTGGCATAGATATTTCACTCTTTGGATTAAAAAACTGCAATTCAGGATTCGCACAGTTAAAGCACCTTTTCTTACATCCTCTTACCCATATAACAAGTCTGTTCCCTGGTCCTAATGAATGAACCGGATATAATAATCTATCTATCTGCATATACTTACCTCAAATTTTTGGTCTGCCAAAGTAAGCACATCTCCATCAATCAATATGTTTTTATTGTTAGGAAATATCCTGTTTCCATTTATGTACGTAAAATTCTTACTGTTATTATCTATTATGCTGACTTCTTTATTAGTTACTTCTATAACAGCATGTCGTCCACTTACATAATTAAGATTCCAAAAATAATCTGTTTCAATATCTCCATAAGCTCCTATCATATATTTTCCATTTGGTATCAAAATAACTTTCCCGTCTCTTTGATTTATTAATCGTAATGCTGATATACTGCCATCATATGTATCTTCTTCATACTCAATATTTTCCGTTAACTCCTGACTAATTTCTTGTTTTTGAACAGAGTCCACAGTCAATCTTTTAATAGCATCATTCCCACAATATGGACATTGCCGAATTTTTTCCTGTTCATTCTTTATGTCTACCTCGTGCTTACATACTGGACATATTTTAAAATATCTGATGCTACTTAATTTTTCATTTTCCGTTTTAATTGGTAATAAGGAAATATCTGCATCACATTCTATACATGTAAATCTATTCGCTGGATTTTTCTTGCCACATTTATCACATACTCTAAACTGCATAATATCGTCCTTTCTCTATAATCTTACGAATCAATGTGCATTACTTTACGACCATATTGTTCATAAAAACCTCTTGAAGTGTCTGCATTTCTTCCGAATCCAGTATTATAAGATTTCTTCTTTCGTTTACTAGGCATTTTAGATATTGATATATTCATAACCGAATCTTCTGATATCGGTGCACAATCCTCATTGATAATATGAATATTGTTTTCTTCCATTTTCTCTTTTATTTGAGGATATAATGAACATAATGCTCCCTGCTGTTCTACCTGCTTATGAATTTCTTCTTTTGTCGGCTGATCTTCACCTATTCCAACGACCTGAATCATTACTGCATCTTTGCTTACAGAAGAACAAATATTAATATCATTGTTAGAGAATACTATTCTTGTATTTTTCTTATCTTCACCTACATTGTATGATGCTACACTATCATACCCATATTCTTTCATTATATTGCCAATTGTATCTTCAACATACATTCTGTATGCCTTATCAGATGCCTTACTTGTTAAATCATTTATTATATTTTCAAGCTTATCCTCTTTTATATTGTCAATATTTTTTTGAGGCTCTATTTCAAGATAGTCACATAAAAATTGATATTGAACTGACATCTGTTTCTTTTTAGCATCATTTAATATTGCATCAGATAAAGAATTGGATATATTCTTTTCTAGAATGTTATAATATGTAGCCATACTTACAAGTATATTTTTTCTAGCTGAAACAGAGTATTTCTCTTCGTTATCTATATTATCCAAATCCTCTAATATCATTTTTATATACTTCTCATCTTCATGAGTTAGAATATCCATTTTCTTTAGTTCTGATACTCCTTCTCTTATAGTATTTAATAACACCTGTTCTTCTGATGATAGATTGTCATTCTCAACATCATTCTTGACATCATCATTATATGCTATAGAATCATATATCTTAGTCCGTATTGTTTTGCTTCTATTTTCTGCTGCACTTTCTTCATTATTGTATTCGTTTATTTTTTCTTTCTGTATTTTTAGTTGCTTCTCATACTCCTCCTTTTGAAGATTTTTCTTTATCAAGTCAATTTTATCTAGTATATCTCTCATTAATTCCCTTTTGACTCTTGGCAATTCTTTTATTATAGAAACAATGATATTATTTATTTCCGCACTAGAATTTTCATCTATTATTGCCTTGCTTAGTAAAAGAGAATTCAGTTTAGCCAAATAATTATTCTGTATATTTAGAAGTGAATTATGTAAATACTCTGTTTTATCCTGCTGAATAACAGTTTTATTTATTGTCTCTGTTACATAATTTTCAACCCATGATATTTCATTTTGGATATCAGTATTGATTGACTGAATCTGAATAGAAAAATAATTTTGTTTTCCAATAGTATTCAATCGATTATTGATTCTCTCAATGACTTTGGGATCATTTGTTATGTGCATAAGTTTTGGTCCACTCATATTTTACCCCTTTACTTTTTCCTCTTTATAGTTATGCTTTTAACAATAAAATATATCCCCATTAACACAATTATTATGCCTGCTATTCCGCTAAAAGATTGCATTACATCAGACAAAACATTATTAACTCCACCATATTGCAAATCCATAATATACATAAATACCAGAATAACAATAGATGATGATATAGAGGCTGTTATAGCCTTTCCTATATTTGATTGCTGTAATGAGTCTAATATGTAAGCGTTCACAAAGGCCTCTTGTTTTGTCCCCGTTATAGTTTTTATAATTAATAGCGGCGTAACTACTATACTTCCTCCAGTAATAATACATTCAACTACATATACTACCCATTTGAAAAATATGTTTTTCTCTATAAAATGCATTACAAATCCGTATATAAGAATTCCTATAAAAACAATAATGAACTTGCTTGTCAATATTCCTACAAATCCTGCCTTATCAAAGCTCATAATATTTGAAACCCAATTGATTAATAACACTAATGTAACTAGCTGCACAAAATCTAAAGCAAATCCCCCTGCTGAAGCCTTGAGATAATTTTTTAATGTTCCATACTTAACAACTCCGTTCCAAAATGGAATATTAAGCTTGATTACTTCTGAATTTTTAGCTGAAAATATAACTATTATCATTGCATATATAACAATTGCAGTAACACAATTATTAATTATTTGCGTCCCTTTATTTTCATCGCCAGTCAAATTACACAACAATCCAAACAATATAAACAATACGAACAAACATCCAATAAGATTTCCTATCATATCACATTATCTGCTTCCTTACCTTTTTATATTTTCTATATCTAATCCAACCTATGCATAATCTATTTGTTTTCGCTCACACTAATGTAATCCATGAGCATCTGCTTTTTTTCAAATCCCAGCCACCCAAATAATCCTTTAATAAAATCCGTTTCTGGTTGTAAATTTCTTAACAATTTCATATAACTTATTATGTCATTATCAAATGATTCTAATATAAATCCATTTGCCTCATAAAATGCTGCCGCTATTAACATATTAGGAGTTTTACAATAAATTACTCTTTCATTCATTTTCCCACTTCTAATAGCAAAATATTTATTATATAATTTATTATATAATGATAAAAAAGCATTAAAACATTTATCATCTACATCAGAATTTATGGCAATTCCGATTATCGACTCTTTATATAGTATTATTTGCTCATCACTCAAGTTATTCAAAAACAACTTTGAACACACAGATAACAATTCTTCTTCTGTTGATTCTTCATCATTATATACTTCAATTGCATTCTTCCGATTTTCAAGAATCTTATCTACAACATCTAAATACTCATTTGATTTATCACTAAAATTCTGTATTTGCTGTTCTAACGGAATATCTATAACAAATGAATAGTTTAACCGCTCTCTAATCGAAAACTTTTCTTTATTTCTATTACTTATTTTCTTTATTTCGGTTAACGAAATATTATTATCTATATAATTATAAATATCTTCCATATCGCATTCATTAAAAAACAATTTTATAATTGTTCTTATCTGATCTAAATTATTACTTTGCATAACTACTCTCCTTTTACTCTGTCCTGTGGTATCAGTAACAAATATTTGAACATATATCACCAGAATGATACTTTCGTAATTTTTATTACTGAAATTGTCTCTTTTCGTTAATACTACAATCAATAAATACAATAATATGCCTATGAAAAACCGCCAACTATGTCAAAACATGATTGGCGGCTATAGTTAAAGTTGCATATTCACTTACCATGTCGCTCCATCACGATAGTAACAACAAGAATTACTACACTTGGATGGACCGTCTGCAGAATTCTCCCTGTGACTGCCCTTGACATTCAATGAAACAGCTATTACCTCAGGTCTTTTATATTCCATATTCATTCTCCTCCTTTCAGTATTATTTCTAAACTCTGCATAACAGCGTTTAAGATTTCACTCGATTGAGTTGCACATATCAACTCGTAAATGTGTCAACTTACAAATAGTATCAGACGGCATGTTATAATCCCCAGTTGACAAAAAGTTCACTACAACACATGGACTGCACATCATCAAATACTTACATTTCATACATCTATTATTTTTTGAAGTTTTCTCTTTAAGTAATGATTCATAATCATCCCATGCCGTATTAAAATCATCTAATAACATATTCCACTTCTTAAATCTACATTTATGGCACGGATTAAGATATCCTTGATAATCAACAAGAAAGTTAGAAATAGCCATATCACATAAATATAACGGAACTTCTTTTTGATTGATAAAAGAATTTGGAATTTCTGAAAGACGTTTAAATTCCTCTTTTTTCCCTGGTATTTTGCTCTCAATTTCAACTATTTTTTCAAGTGATATCATATGATTTTTAGTACACCCATTTCCATTCAATGTAGGAAACAACTCCATAGAATAAGAAAACTCTGCTCCATACCTTTCAGCTAGGGAGTAAATTGCAGGATAATCTTCCTGATTTTCTTTCATTCCAATGTATTTAATTTCAAAATGGATAGAATTTTGCGATAAAAGGTTAAGTGTATTTATCACCTTATCATACATTCCATTCTGACCAGTCACCCTAAAATAACTTTCTTCATCTTTTCCATATATACTAATGCTTATTGATGCTGGTGGGTACATGTTAAAAATTTCAATTGCTTTTGTTTCAATCAATGTCCCATTAGTCAGTAATTCGACAATAAATCCTTTTTTCTTTGCATAAATATATATTTCAAGAAAATCTAACCTAGTAAAAATTTCTCCACCAGTGAAATACAAAAACAACACTCCCGCATCAAATAATTTATCAATAATAAGCTTAATTTCCTGTGTAGAGAGCAGTTTATGCTTTTCTTGATCCTGCAAATAACAATGAACACATCGTAAATTACAAAAAGGAGTTAGTTCTATTCCTCCTACATGAGGATGTCTTTGAGGTATCCATAATTTTTCTCTGATTTGTTCGATAGAGTTAGCATTTCTAACAAATGTTTCTTCTGCAAACAATTACATCACCTCCATTAGATATCCATAAGATTGAAGAAGTTCAATGAACATTTTGCAGTCAGAATAAATAGCAGGATAAAGTTCATTATTATAATTTTTAATCAGTGACCTCAAATGCGATACAATACCATCAAGAGTACATACCCCATTAATCATCAAATATTTAATGATTACTTGACCTGTCTCATTAACAGAAAAAAGTTCTTTTAAATCGTAATACTGTTTTTCATGGATATCAATCAAGAATGAAATTCCTCCAATATCACGAAGGACAAGTCCTTCTCGTATTGAAAAGTACTTTTTTTGATATTTTGTTTTACTTTTCATATATATATTAATGCTTTCATCTCCATTAAAAAATCCACTTGAAATCTGCAATAAATCACAATGATAATTTTGCAAATCAGGTATGATTGTAAAAAGAGCTTCAACATTGTTAACATAATGTGAATACTTCTTTAATTTCAAAAGTACTTCTGAAATTTTATTTCCTCCAGGAATTTCACAAAGATAGTATTTTATCTTCACTGAACAACTATCTGAAATATCTACTCCTATACTTCTCAAGCCAGCAGATTTATTCAGAATTAAATCACACACAATTTGAAAAGTTATATCTTTTTTTATTATTGGACATTGTGCAAAATACTTAATACAATCAAAATCATATCTCATTGATTCATCCTTCGAAAAAGTTTTGAAATAGAAACGAATGCTATTATAACGCGATGATTTAGATTCTTTAGAAAAGCCACAATAATATAACGGACGATAATCATCTGTGTTTTTTATTATAGAATCCATATTTCTCAGATAATCTAATATGCTCTCTTGTTCAAGAGATAATTTATTCCCTTGCCTCAAATAATCTACCAATTTTAATTCCTGCTGTTCATCACTAATATTCACTCGTACATAACATCGATCTAATGAACTACTATTGCCAAACATTTTCTCAGATATACCATAAACATTAATACTATGAGTAAAATTGATGAAATTCATATCAAAATCAGTTAATGATGATTCAAACATTGGATGACCATCAAGATAATATATATCTTCAAAAAGAATACCTGATTTTGCTTTTATGCAAACATAATCAACATGACTCCAATCCATAATTTCAGAAATTGATGATTTATTTAACATAATTTTATCCTTTCACATTTATGTGATATATTAATAACAAAATCAATAACTGTTCTATAACCAATTGAATAAAAATGGTATTTTTAAGTTTAAGATTTTGGGGCATTATTTTTCGTAAAGTATTACACTTTACGAACCAATGAAAATATAACTCTCAGCTTATTTATTAAAATTTTAGCATTTGCTACTGTTT
>ENA-USUG01005114-USUG01005114.1-human-gut-metagenome-genome-assembly--contig:-NODE-5114-length-15418-cov-9.898312_pt1 | contig 15418 bp, 7 predicted proteins | sample MGYA00250059_ERZ773394 | MGnify/ENA primary metagenome ERZ773394 (study PRJEB29103, sample SAMN06111957) | human gut metagenome | biome: human gut; feature: ankylosing spondylitis patient; material... | reverse complement strand
TCCCCATCATTGCACTGTCGGCCAACGCTTTTGCGGAGGATGTGCAGACCTCTCTGGATGCGGGCATGAACGGTCATGTTTCCAAGCCTCTTAATGTGGCAGAGGTAGCCAAAGTCATTGCGAGAAATCTGAATAAGTCATGACAGCTTTTTGCAAATCAAGACAGGTGGTTTCTGGTAAAGATAAAAATTCAATAACCGGCGAAGCAAAGGCACGGCTGTCAACATTTTGATAACTGTATAGTTTTTGAATATGTTTATAAAACATGGAGTGGATGTTGGAATCTTGTCGTTATCATGATAAAATATTTAAATTATCCTGTCTGACATTGCCCGCGCACTTTGCAGAACGCGGCGCACCAAACAGGAACCCCGCAAAGAAATTACAGCAGTATTTTTATAGGTCGTGATGGTATTGCTAAAAAGCCCGGGCAGCCTGCCGGATAAGGACAGGCTGTCTTCAGGCCGTGAGGAGAACGATTGGATGAAAAAGAAACGACTGTACAAAGTTTTTGCCCTGGTTGCGGCCATGGTGCTGAGCTTGTCCCTGCTGACCGGATGCGCCGGAAAAAGCACCGAGGCAGTGCAGGCGCAGGAGGACGCCGAAACCATTCAGGTATATCTGTGGACCAACAACCTGTACGAAAAGTACGCCCCTTATGTGCAGGCACAGCTGCCGGATGTAAACATTGAGTTTATCGTGGGCAACAACGACTTGGACTTTTATAAGTTTTTGCAGGAAAACGGCGGTTTGCCGGACATTATCACCTGCTGCCGTTTCTCCCTGCACGATGCTGCCCCCTTAAAGGACAGCCTGATGAACCTTGCTACCACCAACGAGGCGGGTGCCATCTACAATACCTACCTCAACAGCTTCAAAAATGAGGACGGCAGCGTAAACTGGCTGCCCGTATGCCCCGATGCCCACGGTCTTGTGGTCAACCGCGACCTTTTTGTGCAGTACGGCATCCCGCTGCCCACCGATTACGCCAGCTTTGTCGCTGCCTGTAAGGCCTTTGAGGAAGTGGGAATCCGCGGCTATACCGCCGATTATCTGTACGACTACACCTGCATGGAAACGCTGCAGGGGCTTTCTGCTGGCGAGCTTACGACCATAGCAGGGCGCAAATGGCGCACCGCCTACAGCGACCCCGCCAACAACACCCGTGTCGGGCTGGACGATACCGTGTGGCCGGGCGGCTTCGAGCGTATGGAGCAGTTCATCCAGGACACAGGTCTTACGGCGGCGGATTTGGAGCTGAATTACGATGACGTGGTCGAGATGTTCGGCAACGGGCAGCTTGCCATGTACTTCGGCTCCTCCGCCGGTGTAGGGATGTTCCAAGAGCAGGGTATTGACGCAACCTTTTTGCCAATCTTCAGCCAGAACGGGGAAAAGTGGCTGATGACCACGCCCTACTTCCAAGTGGCATTGAACCGCGATTTGGAGCAGGACGCCGCGCGGCGCGAAAAGGCGATGCAGATCCTGCACGTTATGCTGTCGGAGGGGGCGCAGAGCCAGATCCTCTCGGAAGGGCAGGACCTGCTGAGCTACAGCCAGAGCGTAAGCTACCACCTGACCGACACCATGAAGGACGTGCGCTCGGTGGTGGAAGAAAACCATATGTATATCCGCATCGCCTCCAACGATTTCTTTGCCATCTCGCAGGATGTGGTCTCCAAGATGATCGCGGGCGAATATGACGCCGAGCAAGCCTATCGAGCGTTTAATGCCCAGCTTCTGGCAGGGGAAAAGCCCGACACCAGCGACATTGTGCTGACCAGCGAAACCGCCTATTCCAATGTATTCCACAAAAACGGCGGCAATGCGTCCTTCTCGGTTATGGCAAACACGCTGCGCGGGCTTTACGGCACGGATGTGCTGGTGGCGCCCGCCAGCAGCTTTACCGGCAGCGTGCTGCAGGCTGATTATACCCAAACGGCGGCGCGCGCTATGATCATGCCCAACGGGCTTTTGTCGTACCAGCGCGCTATGACGGGCGCCGAGCTGAAGGACACCCTGCGCGCCTTTGTGGAGGGCTGCGAGGGCGGCTTTACCCCGTTCAACCGCGGTTCCCTGCCGGTGGTCAGCGGCATCGCCCTGCAGGTACAGGAGAACGACGGCAGCTATACGCTGACCGGCGTTACCCGCAGCGGGCAGCCCCTGCGGGACGATGATACCGTTACCGTGACCTGCCTGGCGACAGAAAAGCAGATGGCACCGCTGCTACAGGACGAAACCGGCGCGTTTGAGCGCGGGGAAGCCACGGTCAAAAACACTTGGAGCGATGCGGTTTGCAGCGGCAGCGTGATGCTTGCCGCGCCGGAAAGCTATATTACGTTAGGGGGGGGTAAAACGCTATGGAAGATGATAAGCGAAAACTGAAAACAAAGCGCCGTTTTCCGCGCAAAGGGCTGACCGCCGCTGCTGTTCTGCTGGTAATCGCGTTTTTTGTCTGCCTTAGCGTGCAGTACCTTTCGTTTGTATCCAAAACCGTCTACGAAGAAAGCACCGCGCATCTGGATGAAATTCTGCATAAATCCAACAATATGCTAAGCATGATCGCCAACAAAAACATCTCCTATCTGCATTTGTGGAACGGCTTTCTGGACAGCAACCCCGACGATGACGGCATACAGGCGTATCTGGAATCCGCAAAGAAGGAGCTGGGGTTTGCCGAAATCTACTTTCTTTCTTACGACGGTAACTACATAACACCCGGCGGCGAAACGGGTTATCTTGGTTTGCAGAGCAACCTCGACGAGAAGCTTGCCGACCAGAACGACATTGTGATGAACGCGGTTTTGCCGGGGCAGGACCCGATGCTGGTGTTTATCTGCCCCGAAACCAAGGGTGTTTACCGCGGCTTTGCCTACGATGCCATTGCCATCAGCCGCTACAACAGCGTTGTGATGAAAGCCGTGGACGATTCGGCGTTTGGCGGAACTGCCAGCAGCTATGTTATCTACCCGGATGGGCAGGTTGTGATTGAAAATATCGCAGAGGGCGAGGAATCCATCTATAACCTTGTTGCGGTACTGCGCGATTATTCCGACCTTACCGAGGCGCAGATGCAAGACCTTGCCAATGACTTTGCAAAAGGTGTCAGCGGAAACCGTGAGGTAACGCTGGGCGGCACAAGATACTATCTGGTGTACGAAAGCACCGGCATCCAGAACTGGATCTTGGTAGGGCTTGTCCCCGTGGATGTCGTCAATGCCGGTATGAATCAGCTTTGGCTGCGCACGGTGCAGATTGTAACCGGCATTGTTTTGACGATTGCCGTGCTGATCATTCTGCTGGTTACGCGCTGGGGTCACGTCAAGCTGCGCCGCAAGGATTACGAGATTCTGTGCCGGGACGAGCTGTTCCAAAAGCTGTCCCAAAACGTGGACGACGTTTTCCTGATGCTGGATGCAAAAACCTACAAGGCAGATTATATCAGCCCGAACATGGAACGGCTGCTGGGTTTGACGCGGGAGAGTGTGCGCGAAAATATCAATACCTTGGCGCTGCTGCACCCGAAGGATTTCCCCGACCGCACCAAAAATTATCTGGAAGGGCTTGCGGGCGGCGAACAGCGCGAATGGGACATGGAGTATGTACATCAGAAAACAGGGGAACGGCGCTGGTTCCATGTGGTTGCCATGGGCAGCGAGGTCGAGGGACAAACCAAGTACATTTTGGTTTTGTCTGACCGCACCGCCGACAGGCAGGTGAATCAGGCCCTCTCGGATGCCGTTGCCGCCGCCGAAAACGCCAACCGCGCCAAGAGCACCTTCCTTTCCAATATGTCCCACGATATCCGCACCCCCATGAACGCCATCATCGGCTTTACCACGCTGGCAGTCAGCCATCTGGACGACAAGGACCGCATGAAGGAATACCTTACCAAGATACTTGCCTCCGGAAACCACCTGCTTTCGCTCATCAATGATATTCTGGATATGAGCCGCATCGAAAGCGGAAAAATCCAGCTGGACGAAACGGAGGTCAATCTGTCCGATGTGCTGCACGACATAAAAACCATCGTCAGCGGGCAGATTTACGCAAAGCAGCTGGATTTGTATATGGACGCAATGGATATTACCGATGAGGACGTCTATTGCGATAAGACCCGGCTGAATCAGGTTCTGATGAACCTTTTGTCCAACGCTATTAAGTTCACCCCCGCAGGCGGCACCGTGTCGGTGCGGGTGCGCCAGCTCGCCGGCAAGGTCGGCGGCTGCGGGCAGTATGAGTTCCGCGTCAAAGACAGCGGCATCGGTATGAGCCCGGAGTTTGCCAAAAAGATCTTTGAACCCTTTGAGCGCGAGCGCACCTCCACGGTAAGCAAAATACAGGGCACCGGGCTGGGTATGGCCATTACCAAAAACATTGTGGATATGATGGGCGGCACCATTGAGGTGCAGACCGCGCCGGAAAAAGGCTCTGAATTTATCGTTCGTGTGCCGCTGCGCGTGCAGGAAGAACACCGCAAGACGGTAAAAATCACCGAGCTGGAGGGTCTGAAGGCGCTGGTGGTGGATGATGATTTCAACACCTGCGACGGCGTAACCAAGATGCTGGTTAAGGTGGGTATGCGTGCCGAGTGGACGCTTTCCGGCAAGGAGGCAGTGCTGCGCGCACGGCAGTCCATCGAGATGGGCGATACCTATAAGGCCTATATTATCGACTGGCGTCTGCCGGATATGAACGGCATTGAGGTCACCCGCCAGATCCGAAGCCTGCACGATGATACGCCCATTATTATCCTTACCGCCTATGACTGGTCCGACATTGAGGTGGAGGCAAAGGCAGCCGGTGTCACGGCGTTCTGCTCCAAGCCGATGTTTATGTCTGACTTGCGCGACACGCTGATGACCGCCATCGGGCAGAAGCAGGCGCAGGAGGAGCAGGGCGTGTTGCCCCAAAAGGCTACCGACTTTAAGGGTAAGCACATCCTGCTTGCCGAGGATAACGAGCTGAACCGCGAGATTGCCGTGGAGATTCTAAACGCCTATGGCTTTGAGGTCGATACCGCCGAAAACGGCGCGGTCGCCGTGGAAAAGGTCAGCACCGCGGCGCCGGGGCAGTACGATTTGGTACTGATGGACGTGCAGATGCCGATCATGGACGGCTACACCGCCACCCACCGCATCCGCGAATTGGAAAACCCTGCCTTGGCGTGCATCCCCATTCTTGCCATGACGGCGAACGCCTTTGATGAGGACCGCCGCAACGCCCTGGAAAGCGGTATGAACGGTTTCTTGTCCAAGCCCATCGTGATTGCCGATCTTGTGCAGGAGATGCGCAAAATACTGTAATGCGCTATTTTTTCAGAATCAGGAATTGACAAGGGCGCATATTCTGCTGGTTCGAGCGCGAAAAGCCCGTTTGCCATTCATTTGTCAGCGCCATTGAAAGCTGCAGCAGGGGCTTTTCTTCCTGTGCCGCCCGGGCGCTGCTGTCGTTGTGCCTATAAAATAGCACCAGCCGTCACGGAGACGTGACGGCTGGTGCTGTTTTATTTTAGGGGGGCGGTGTTTCATCAACGCTGACGGTAAAGATTACGGTGCCGGTATCTTGTGGCCCCGGACTATGTGACACGGGTTTTCCGCGAAATGCTCTTGAAGAACGGTTTCCGCCCGATTCGCTATCACGACCTCCGACACTCTTGCGCCAGCTTGCTAATCAAGAATAAAGTCACAATGAAAGAGGTACAGATGTGGCTGGGACATTCCAGCTTTTCCACCACGGCCAATATTTATGCCCACATTGATGTGGATAGCAAAATAGAGGCTGCGAACATGATTGCAAGCAAAATCAATCTTGGCGAACTCCCCGAAAAAAAGAAATCTCCCAAGCAAAAAATCGCTTAGGAGAAAACTCCGTTGGTCGAACTTGTCCGCCAAAACCAACGGAAAATAAATCCGTTTTGTCTGCCAAACAAAAAATACCTAAGCGGTAAAAACCACTTAGGTACGATTGGTGCCGGTGATGGGGGTCGAACCCATACGGTGTCACCACCAACGGATTTTGAGTCCGTCTCGTCTGCCAATTCCAACACACCGGCACAGGAAACTACATTATTATACCTGCTCCCTGCAAAAAAGTCAAGCGGGCAGGCGGAAGTTGGCGTATTTTTTTGCAGGACCAGTTGTTTTTTAGGCCCTGGGCGTGTATAATTTATCCTGTATAATTTTGTTCAAAATGTGAGGAATGTCTATGCTTTCCGACCCGCAGATCCATTATCTGGATAACGCCGCCACCACCCGCGTGGACCCCGCCGTGACCGAGGTCATCCACGATGCTTTGGTGGAGCTCTGGGCCAACCCCAGCAGCCTGTACGACCCCGCCGTGGCCGCGCAGGACGGTATCGAAACGGCCCGCGCCCGCATTGCCAAAACGCTGCACTGCCGCAGCGATGAAATTTACTTCACGGCCTGCGGGTCGGAGAGCAACAATATGGCCATCTACGGTGCCGCGATGCCCCGCCGCCACTGGGGCAATAAGATCGTCGTCACCGGCTTCGAGCATCCCAGCGTGCAGCTGCCGATCCGCGCTTTAAAAGAGGAAGGCTTCACCGTCGTGGAAATCGCCCCGGAGCGGGACGGTCATATCGACACCGAGAAATTCCTCGCTGCTGTGGATAAAAACACCGTCCTGGCCGCCTGCATGGCCGTCAACAACGAGACCGGCGCACGTCAGGACATTGCTGCCCTGGCCAAGGGCATCAAGGCTAAAAACAGCCGCACCCACTTCCATGTAGACGCGGTGCAGGCCTGGCTGCGCATCCCCATCGACCTGCAAAAGTGGCCCGGCGTGGACACGCTGTCCGTTTCCGGCCACAAGATCCATGCCCCCAAAGGCATCGGCGCACTCTTCGTGCGGGACAGCCAGCGCCAGACGCTGCACCCGCCCTACGTCGGCGGCCATCAGGAGCGCGGCATGCGCCCCGGCACCGAGAACACGCCCTATATCGTGGGCCTGGGCCTGGCGGCCGCCAAAGGCGCCCAGCGCCTGCGCACCAAGGGCGACCACCTGCATGCCCTGAATCGACAGCTGCGCACCGGCCTGGCCGAGCTGCCCGGCATCACGCTGAATTCCCCCGATGACGCCGTGGATGAGGTGGTCAACTTCTCCACCGGCTGCATCAACAGCCAGACCTTCATCAACTACCTCAACGGGCGGCTGGTGTTCGTCTCCGGCGGCAGCGCCTGCGATAAGGGCGAGCCCAGCCACACCCTGCAGGCCATGGGCTGCGATGACCTGACCATCCGCACCGCGCTGCGTGTCAGCTTCTGCGCCGACAACACCCCCGAGGACGTGGACGCCCTGCTGGACGGCCTGCGCGCCGGCCTGCGCGAACTGCAGCACATTTAAATGTAAAAGCGTAACACCCACCAACGAAAGGCGTTTTTGTATAATGAAAGAGATCATCCTAGCATACCAGGGCGAAATGACCCTGAAAGGTCTGAACCGCGGCAAGTTTGAAGCACGCCTGTCCAAGATCATCCGCTGGCGGCTGGAGCCGCTGGGCAAGTTCAAAGTCTACCAGGCCCAGAGCACCGTCTTTATCGAGCCGAAGGAAGAGGGCCTGGACATGGACGAGGCCTTCCGCCGCGTCTCCCACGTGTTCGGCATCGTCAAGATGAGCCGCGCGGTGGAGTGCCCCAAGGACTTCGACGCCATCTGCGAGACCGCCGAAGCTTACCTGGGCGAGACGCTGCGGGGCATCCGCACCTTTAAGGTGGAAGCCAAGCGCGCCGACAAGACCTACCCGATGAAGAGCCCCGAAATCTGCCGCGAGCTGGGCGCCTACCTGCTGGACAAGCACCATCACCTGCGGGTGGACGTGCACAACCCCCAGCTGGAAGTCATGGTCGAGATCCGCGACCACTCCGCCTACGTCCACGGCCCCAAAGTGGAAGCCGCCGGCGGCCTGCCGGTAGGCACCAGCGGCCGTGCCCTCAACCTGCTTTCCGGCGGTATCGACAGCCCTGTCGCCGCCTGGTGCATGGCCCGCCGCGGCCTGGCGCTGCATCACATCCACTTTGCCAGCCCGCCCTACACCAGCCTGCGCGCCAAGATGAAGGTGCGCGACCTGGCCCGGGAACTGGTGGAGTACACCGGCAACTGCACGCTCTTCGTCGTGCCCTACACCAAGCCGCAGGAGTATATCCGAGATAATGCCCCCGACGTGCTGTTCACCGTGCTGATGCGCCGCAGCATGCTGCGCATCGCCAACCGTGTGGCCGCCAAGCTGGAACTGCAGGCCCTTATCACCGGCGAAAGCCTGGCCCAGGTGGCCAGCCAGACGATGGCGGCCCTGGCCTGCACCGACGCCGCCCAGGACCTGCCCGTGCTGCGCCCCTGCATCGGCATGGACAAGACCGAGATCATCGCTATTTCGCGCAAGATCGGCACCTTTGAGACGTCCATCGAACCTTACGAGGATTGCTGCACCATCTTCACCCCGCCGCACCCCAAGACCAGCCCCACCATGGAGGAAATTTTGGCGGCTGAGGCGGGTATGCCCGACCTGCTGGCGCTGGAAGCGGAAGCTGCTGAAAATGTCGAGAAAATTTACATCCGTATGGGTGGGGAAGAGGATGATCTGCTGTGACCGCTGAAATCATCTGCGTTGGCACCGAGCTGCTGCTGGGCGACATTTTAAACAGCAATGCGCAGTTTTTGAGCCGCGAACTGGCCGAGCTGGGCATCAGTGTGCTGCACCAGCATGTCATCGGCGATAACCCCGCCCGCCTGCGGGAGCTGGTGACTCAAGCCAAAAACCGCAGCGACCTGCTCATCTTCTCCGGCGGCTTAGGCCCTACCGAGGACGACCTGACCAAGGAGACAGTGGCCGAAGCCTTTGGCGACACCCTGCATTTTGATGAGGCAGAGTGGGACAAGATTCTGGCCTTCTTCGCCCGCACGAATCGCCGCCCCACCGAGAATAACCGCAAGCAGGCCATGGTGCCCACCAACGGCCATAAAATCGTCAACGACCACGGCACCGCCCCCGGTGCCTGGTTCGAGGATGCCCAGGGCCACTGCGCCGCCCTGATGCCCGGCGTGCCCCGGGAGATGAAAGCCATGTGGCTGGAGCAGGTGCGCCCGCTGCTGCTGGCCCGCCAGAACTGCACTATCCACAGCCACACGCTGCGGGTGCTGGGCGGCGAGAGCGCCATCGCCAGCAAGGTGGCCCCGCTGTTTGAAAGCACCAACCCCACTGCCGCCATCTACTGCAAGACCGGCGAGTGTGAAATTCGCGTAACTGCGCGGGAAACAACCCCCGAAGCCGCCGAGGCCGCCTGCCGCAAACGGCTGGAGGAGTTCCGCCGGATTTTGGGCGATGCCGCCTATGATGTGGATGTGCCTGCGCTGGAATACACCGTTGTGCGCGTGCTGCGGGAAAATGGCCTGCATGCCGCCACGGCTGAAAGCTGCACCGGCGGCATGATTGCCGAACGGCTGACCAATGTGCCCGGCTCCAGCGAGGTGTTTGGCTACGGCTTTGTCACCTATGCCGAGGCCGCCAAGCAAAAGCTGTTGGGCGTCCCGGCAGAGACGATTGCACAGTACAACGTGGTTTCCGGCCCCGTGGCTGCTGCCATGGCCTTTGGTGCGGCGAAAGAATCCGGCGCGGAGCTGGCCGTGGGTATCACTGGCCTGGCCGGTCCCGGCGGAGAACTGCCCGGCAAGCCGGTGGGCACGGTCTACCTGGCTGGCGCCGACGCCCGCACCAACACGGGCTGCCTCATGCGGCTGACCCTGGGCGGCTATCGCGAGCGCAGTGTCATCCGCGCCCGCGCCGCCATGTACGCGTTGGATATGCTGCGCCGCATGGCGCTGGGTCTGCCTGTGCCGGACAGCCTGGCCATCACCCCGGATACCCCGGCCACAACAATGGATATTTGACTAGAGGTTCAACATGGTAAACACAGAACTGAGAATTTTGCGCGTCTTCGGCCCCACGGCGGCGGAAGTTTCGGCGGTGCTGCGTCAGGCACGAGCCGATGGCTGCCCCGGCCTGCGCCTGCTGGAACGTGACGGCGAGTTTGCCGTCTGCGTGCAGGTCAGTGCGCCCAACCGCGCCATGGCCGAGCAGTACTGCGAAAAATGGGTGCAGCGCCTGCGCGCCAAATTTGGCGATGATGTGTTTGCCACCGGCGAGACCAGCCTGGCCCAGGCTACGCTGGACACCCTGCTGGAAAAGCGCAAGCTGCTGGTGGCGGCGGATGAAACTACGGGCCGTTTGGTTGGTGCGCTGCTGCAGCCGCTGCCCCACAGCGAAGCTGTGTTTGACTTTGGCACCGAGAGCTACGCTGACCCCGAAAAGCAAAAGCAGATCACGGTGCCGCCCCAGCTGTTGAAAAAATTCCCCGGCGATGTGGTGCAGGCCGCCGCAGGCCGCGCCCTGGCCGCCATGCAGGCCGCAGGGGCGGACTTTGCCGCCGTGTACATGCCCGCTACCGTGGGCCAGTGCCCCTTTGTGCTGATCTGCGATAACCACGGTGCTGCCGCCTGCGCGCTGCCGCCGGATCTGAACGATGCCACCATCGGCAACCAAATCTTGGACCTGCTGCGCCGCCGCGTGCTGGGCCTGCGGTTGACCGATTCCTGCATCATCTTCCGCCCTGGGCGGGAGCGGCCGCTGCTGATCGTGTCCGAGGCCGGGCGTGAGCGGGGCAACACGGTGCGGTTCTCGCTGCGCCGCCGCACACCGCCTACCACCGAGCCGGACCGCACGGCAGACTTTGAGCCGATGCTGGACTTTGACACCGCCGAGCCGGTGGCCCCGCCGACGCCTGAACCTGCCCCGGCGGAATCCGCTGACCCCGGCGCGACCCGCCACCTGAATGTGGGCCGCACCCACACCGCACCCCCGGCAGTGTCCGAACCCACCGGTACCATCCGGTTTGAATCGGAACTGGACGAGGAAAACGCGGCAGCCCCCGCCGCGGCTGCAAACACTACCGACCCGCTGGACATCCGTACCGCCGGCCCAGAAGCCGCCCGTACCGCCCGCAGTCTGCGGGTGAACCGCCGTGCCCCGGCCCCCGAAGTGGACGGTGAACCGTTTGCCGCCCCCGAAGCTGAGTTGCCCAGCATCAGCGGCCATACCATCCGCCGCAGCCCGGCACCGTCCATTCTGGACGATGATGTGCCGGATTTCTCGGCAGAGCTTGACCCCGAGGCCCTGGCTGCTGCCCAGGCGGCGGACGAAGCCGATGCCGCCGCAGGCCGCGCCACCAGCGCCGAGGACTTTACCAAAGCCGCCAGCCGCCTGTTTGATGACAACGACAGCGACGACACAGATACGGCCCCGCCGCCGCGCCGCCGCCATGGGGACAAGCCAGGCGCGGAAAACAGCATCCGCAGCCACAGCCTTGCCATGATCGAAAAGAGCGAGAAGCGCCGCCGCCGTATGGTCATCACCGTGCTGGTGGTGCTGACGCTGGTCATCGTGGGTGGCGCAGTGGCGCTGTGGTGGTTCTTCAGCAATGACCTGGGTGCACGCCCCGCTGCCAAGAGCTACGGCACAGCCCTGTACGACAATACTGCCGAGAGCTACCTGACCAAGGGCACCGAGAAGCTGCCCGGCGTGGTAGGCTACCTGGGCTTCCCCGGTATGGAGGGCCGCTTTGTCTACGCGGCTGATACTGCCACTGCTGAGAATGCAGACAACGAAACGACCGCCCAGACCCGCTTTGCCACAGCCAGCGCGCTGAACAGCACCGCCCCCGGCAACACGGTGCTGGCCTCCACCGATGCCCTGCTCACCCCGCTTACCACCGAGGAAGGCATCAAGGCCAACAGCGGCTTTACCCTCTACCTGCCGGGCCGCACCTACCGCTTTAAGGTGCTGGCCGTTTACTACTACGACCCCGCCGAGCAGGGCGACGGTGCTTTCGACCTCTACGGCAGCACCGACCTGTCCAGCTATTACGATTACCTCCGCTTCGTGGCGGGCATCCAAGCCCGCAGCCTGTGGGATACCGAGGTGGAAGTGGGGGACGCATCCCGCTTCCTGACACTGACCGCCCCCAGCGAGGACGCCGGTGTGCAGCTATGCGTTACCGGCCGCCTCATCGAGGACGGCGAGGCCGAGGTGCTCAACGCATCGGCCATCACGGCGGCGGATGACCCGCTGCTGACTGCCGTGCAGTACCAGAGTAAAAACCAGCCGATGCCCACCGTCAGCGCCCTGCTGGGTGCCAGCATCGACCGCTACGCCAAGCAAAGCGCCGCTACTGCCGCCAACCGCGGCAGCAGCCAGACGGCCAGCGACAGCGCTGACACCAGCACCGACCTGAGCCAGGCTGCCAGCGAGATGCAGCAGCGCACTGACGCGCTGATTGCCAGCGCTGACAAGCTGATGGCGGGCCTGACCGATGTGGCAGGCTCGGCCAACGCCACCGAGACAGACCTGAACAAGGGCGCCGAGGGCAGCCTGCCCGAGCAGACCGTGACGGTGGACCAGATCGCCAACGCCAACCCCACGCCCGCCCCGGCGGACAGCACCGCCGGCGGCAGCGAAAGCACCGAAAACGGCGATACCACGCCGGATGCGCCGGACAACAGCGGCGACAACAACACCAACAATGGCGGCACCAGCGCCGAGGGCGAGACCATCAATGTAACGATGAACGGCACCGCCCAGACGATGGACCTGGTGCGCTGCCTGGCCATGGTGGCCCAGAACGAGCTTGGCTCCAGCGCCCCCGCCGAGGCCTACAAGGCCCAATGCGTGGCCACCCATTGCTGGATCCTGAGCCAGTCGGGCTACCCCTCCGTACTGGGGGCCGAGCCGGGCGCTGCCGCGCTGGCCGCTGCCCAGGAGGTTGCCCACGTGCTGGTGACCTACAACGGTCAGGTCTGCTTTACGCCCTACTTCGCCTCCGCCAGCACCGGCACGGCCTCGGCTGCCGAGGTCTGGGGCAACGACCGCGCCTGGCTGCAGGCCGTGGACAGCCCCTACGACCAGCAGATCGCCACCAACTGGAACACCAACGGCAATTCCAGCGGCACGGCCCGCTTCTCCCGCCAGACGCTGCAGGACCGCATTAAAGATGTGATGGACATCGACCTTTCCGGTGTGGACCCCAACAGCTGGTTCACCATCCAGTCCGCCAACCAATACGGCTGGGTGGCCAAGATCCAGGTCGGCCCGGATGCCAGCGTGGGCACCGTCAGCGGCCGCTGGTTCCGCGAGAACCTGCTGGCCCGCCAGAGCGTGGACGGCCGCAGCCTGCGCAGCCAGTGCTTCACGGCCAGCTACAACGCCGATCTGGACTGCTTCATCTTTGATGTGTACGGCTACGGCCACGGCTGCGGCATGAGCCAGTGGGGCGCCATCGGCTATGCCCGCAACGGCTGGAGCTACCGCGACATCCTGACCCACTACTTCGTCGGCACAACGTTGACGACTTACTAAAACAGAAAATCCCCCCGCGAAGTTTTCCGCGGGGGGATTCGTCTTGTTGAAAACTTTACGCGCCGGCCCGGGGCGCGAAGGAGACCGCCGCCAGGTACAAAAAGTACAGCACCAGGCAGGCCGCACCCTGCCAGCGGTGCAGGCGACGGCGCAGTAGCGGCTCGGCCAGCAGCACCAGCGCCATGGTAGCCAAAATGGGCACCTCATAGGCGCGGAACTGTGCGCCCACCGGCAGGCGGTGGCGGTACATCAAGCTGGAAATAGGCAGCGCCAGCGTTAAATTTAGAATGGCACTGTTCAACAGCTGGATGGGCAGCGTGTCAGCAGGGTAGAAGCGGCAGCGGGTGTCGAACCGCTTCCAAATCGAGCCGAAGGGGTGTCCCAGTGCTTCTGCCAGCAGGGGCAGGCAGAAGCCAAAGCTTATGAGCGTCGCCGCCCACAAGGCCTGAATAGTACCGGTCAAATTGGCAATGGTGGTGGCACTGTACACCAGCGCCCGCGCCCCGACGGCCAGCAGCGCCAGCCCACCCACTACACCGGCCAGGTTTTTCAGCGAGTTGCGCAGGTTCATCACGGGGAAGGCCATTGTGCGGGCGGTGTAGCCGTAATCCTGCGCCGGGGGGATGGCGGTGCAGCCGTCGGTAGAGATCGGTTCGTACCGCTCGCCATAAATAAACTGGTGCTGGTAGACGATGCTGGACAAAACAAAGATGACGAACAGCAGCATCAGCAGTCCGGTGCCGGTGTAGCTTAGGGTGCCGTCCCGAACAAACAGGGCGATGACCCCGCAGGAAAGCGCCAGCAGCAGGCATTTGCGGCAAAACTCCTGCCGGTCGGCCACCACAGGCTGGCCGTTGCCGCCCAGCAGGCAGAGTGCCAGCGCCAGCCCTACATTGGTAACGGCACCGGCCAGAGCCGTGCCTACCGCCAGGCCGGTGATGCCCATGCCGGCGGCCAGCAGCGCCAGCATCAGCTGGGGCAAAGCCAGGCAGAACGGCGCAATGGTGCCGCCCACTACCCACATGGGCAGGCCCAGCAGGGCACAGCACCAGGTGGTGCAGCGCCCTGCCAACCGGCTGCCGACGGCCGCCAGCAGCAGCCCCAGCATATACAACCCCAATGTTAAAACCAGCACAGACATGATACTTTTCACCGATACAGAAAAAGCGGCGCTTTGCGGCACCGCTTTTATTTTTACGAATTAGTAGGCAACGCCCCAAACGACCATCTTCTGGGCGGGCTTGCCGCAGACGGGGCAAACGTCGCTCAGATGCTCCTGGGCAAAGGGCATGCAGCGGCTGGACAGACCAGCCTGCTCCTTCATGGCTTCCTCGCAGGCCAGGTCGCCGCACCACATCGTCTTGATAAAGCCGGTATGCTCCTTGGCGATCTGTTTGATCTCGTCCATGGTGGTGGCGCTGTAGGTGCGCTTCTCGCGGTTTTCCAGGGCGCGGTCGTACAGGTCCTTAGCCAGGGCGTCCATGGCGGCGGGAATAGCAGTGGCCAGCTCGTCAAACTTGACGAACTGCTTCTCGCGGGTGTCACGGCGGACCAGCACGCACTGGCCGTTCTCGATGTCGCGGGGGCCGACTTCCAGGCGCACGGGCACGCCCTTCATCTCCCACTGGGCAAACTTCCAGCCGGGCTGCTTGTCGCTGTCGTCCAGCTTCACGCGGGCATACTTGCCGATCTCGGCAGCCAGCTCGCGGCACTTGTCCAGCACGCCGGGCTTGTGGGCGGCAACAGGCACGATGACTACCTGCACAGGGGCAATGGCAGGGGGCAGGATCAGGCCGTCGTCATCGCCGTGGGTCATGATGATCGCGCCGATCAGGCGGGTGGAAGCACCCCAGGAAGTCTGGAACGGATACTGCAGGGTGTTGTCGCGGCCGGTGAAGGTCACGTCGTAAGCACGGCTGAACTTATCGCCAAAGTAGTGGCTGGTGCCGCTCTGCAGGGCCTTGCCGTCCTTCATCATAGCCTCGATGGTGT
>ENA-USUG01005108-USUG01005108.1-human-gut-metagenome-genome-assembly--contig:-NODE-5108-length-15433-cov-6.600808_pt1 | contig 15433 bp, 9 predicted proteins | sample MGYA00250059_ERZ773394 | MGnify/ENA primary metagenome ERZ773394 (study PRJEB29103, sample SAMN06111957) | human gut metagenome | biome: human gut; feature: ankylosing spondylitis patient; material... | reverse complement strand
TGGTTCAAAGTCAATGGAACTGACTATTATGCATCAACAAGTGGAGAAATCAAAGCCCAATGGGTAGGATCAGGAAACAACTGGTACTATGTAGATGCAGATGGAAAGATGGTAACAGGATTCCAAACAATCTCTGGAGCTAAATACTATTTTGCAAGTAGTGGATTAATGCAAACAGGATGGTTCAAGATCAATGGAGCAGATTACTATGCAACATCTAGTGGAGCTATCAATGCACAATGGGTAGAATCAGGAAATACTTGGTACTACGTAGACGCAGATGGAAAAATGGTAACAGGATATCAAACAATTGCAGGAGCTAAATACTACTTCGCAGAAAGCGGATTAATGCAAACAGGATGGTTCAAGATCAATGGTGAAGATTACTATGCAGCATCTAGTGGTGTAATTAGTGCACAATGGGTAGGATCAGGAAATACTTGGTACTATGTAGATGCTGAAGGAAAAATGGTAACAGGTGATTATGTTATTGATGAAAGAGTAAATCATTTTGACGCTAATGGTGTTTGGAACAATTAAAAATTTAACCAGAAGACAGAGAATATCTGCTTCTGGTTTTCTATTTTTTATGGATTATAACTAGTTTATTTTTTTGTATTTGTTATAATGTCAATTGTAAGACAAGAGGGGGGGATTGTATGAAAAAAGGTAAATTATTAAATATTGCTTTATCGATAGCGTTTATTAATATTTTATTTGTATGTTTTTCGATTATAAATGTTAATGCGGAAGAAGATACAGATACATTAAATACAAATGATGAGTCGACTGTAATGGAATCTGGTTGGACGAATAAAGAGAATCAATGGTATTATTATGATCATGGTGAAAAGAAAACAGGATGGTTACATACGGATTATTGGTACTATTTAGATCAAGATGGAAAAATGGTGACAGGGTTAGCTTCTGTAGGAAATCAACAATATTACTTTAATCAATCAGGGGCCATGCAAACAGGATGGATCCAAGCAGATGGAACATACTATTATGCAAATAATAGTGGATATATTCAAAAAGGTTGGTTGCATAAAGGGTCTTGGTATTATTTAGACCAAGATGGAAAAATGGTCACAGGGTTAGCTTCTGTAGGAAATCAACAATATTATTTTGACCAATCAGGAGCTATGAAAACAGGATGGATCCAAGCAGATGGAACATATTACTATGCAAATAATAGTGGATATATTCAAAAAGGTTGGTTGCATAAAGGATCATGGTATTATTTAGACCAAGATGGAAAAATGGCTACAGGATTGGTTTCTGTAGGGGACGAACAATGTTACTTTGATCAATCAGGAGCTATGAAAACAGGATGGATCCAAGCAGATGGAACATATTACTATGCAAATAATAGTGGCTATATTCAAAAAGGATGGCTACATAAAGGATCATGGTATTATTTAAACCAAGATGGAAAAATGGTGACAGGATTAGCTTCTGTAGGAAATCAACAATATTATTTTGATCAATCAGGTGCTATGAAAACAGGATGGATCCAAGCAGATGGAACATATTATTATGCGGATAATAATGGTTATATTCAAAAAGGATGGCTACATAAAGGATCATGGTATTATTTGGATCAAGATGGAAAAATGGTTGTAGGTGATTATTATATCAATGATCAATATTACTATTTTAATTCTAATGGAGATTTGCAATTAGGTTGGTATTATAGAGATAATCAATATTATTATCTTGATTCTAATGTGGTTCTTGTTAAAGGATGGAATAAGATCACTAACAAATGGTATTATTTTAATGATCAAGGAATTATGCAAACGGGTTGGCAATTGATTAATAATCAAAGGTTCTATTTAAATGCTTCTGGTGATATGCATACAGGATGGTTAAAATCAGGTAATGAATGGTATTATTTAAATAAGAGTGGTGTCATGGTTACTGGTTGGGCACAAATTGGATGGAAATGGTATTATTTTAATGAAGATGGTGCAGCTGTTAAAGATGATGTAGTTATTGATGGTAAAACATATATATTTAGAGATGATTATTCATGGATTTCAAATTGTACGAGAAAAGAGTTTGTAGAAAGAGCCAAAAGATATTTAGGATGTAATGAAAAAGATGGATCATTTAAGAAAATTATAGATTCATATAATAAATTAGATCCTTTACCAAGAGGTTATAAAGTTAAATATACAGATTCATGGTGTATGACTTTTGTATCAGCAATTGTTAGAGAATGTAATTTGTTGGATCTTATTCCAGTTGAATGTTCATGTGGTAAAGCAGTAGAAAAGGCACAATCTATGGGCATTTGGCAAGAAAATGATGCTTATGTTCCTCAAATTGGTGATATTATTATGTATGATTGGGATGATAGTGGAAATGGTGATAACATAGGATGGCCTGATCATGTAGGTATTGTTACAGAAGTGAATGGAAATACTTTTAAAGTTATTGAAGGAAATAAAAATGATGCTGTTGAATATAGAACAATGAATGTCAACAGTAAATATATTAGAGGGTTTATTACACCTAAGTTTTTATCATAAGAAGTAGAAATACTTCTTTTTTTCTTTACTTATTAAATATATGTGGTATTATGTTCATATAAATTAACAAGGAGAAAAAAATGAACATTCTTACATATTTAGATTTTGAACTTATAAAGTTACTATATAAAGAAAATACACTTTCACAAAGAGCTATTTCTAAAAGATTGAATTGTTCTTTAGGTAAAACAAATGAAACAATAAAGAATCTTAAAGAATTAGAATATATTAATGATGATAATTCTTTAACAGATTTAGGAATAGACTTAATAAAGAAAAATAAGTCAGCAGTTATTTTAGCTGCTGGTCAAGGGATTAGAATGATTCCTATTAATAATAATGTGCCTAAAGCAATGTTAGAAATAAATGATGAAATACTTATTGAACGTCTCATAAGACAGCTTATAGAAGCTCATATTAATGATATAACAATAGTTGTTGGCTTTATGAAAGAAGAATTTGACTATTTAATTGATAAATATAATGTAAAATTAGTTGTTAATAGAGAATATCAAGAAAAGAACAACTTACATAGCTTAAATCTAGTAAAAGATAAAATAAGTAATACTTACATTATACCAGGAGATCTTTATTTTTATGAAAATCCATTTTTAAATAATGAAATTCAATCATGGTATATGCTTGAAAATAGAATAAGTAAACATAGTAATGTTACATGTAATACTAAAAATGAAATTGTTAAAGTAAAGGATGATGGTTTAAAAATGATTGGTTTATCATTTATTAATCAACATGATTCTTTATATTTAAAAGAACGTTTAGAATGTTTAGATGACGGAATGCATGATTCTTGTTTTTGGGAAGAAACGTTGTATCAAAAGAATAAAATGTTTATTTATGGAAAAATTGTTGATACAAGCTATGTAGATGAAATTAATACGTATGAAGAATTAAGAAATGTAGATGATCATTCAGCACACTTAAATAATGAGACATTATCATTGATTGCTGATGTTTTTAAAATCAATGTTGAACAAATTAAAAATATTAAAAGCTTAAAAAAAGGTATGACAAATAGATCATTTTTATTTGAAATCAATCATGATAAATATATTATGAGAATTCCTGGGGAAGGAACAGATCAACTTATTAATCGAAAAGAAGAATATGAAGTTTATCAAGTAATAAAAGATTTAAATATCAGTGATGAAGTTATTTATATGAATCCACAAAATGGATATAAGATTACAAAATATTTAGACGATACACGTGTATGTAATCAAGATAATGATGAAGATTTAATTAAATGTATGAAATTATTAAAAGAATTTCATAATCAGGATTTAAAGGTAGAACATGAATTTGATGTTTTTGAAAAAATGGAATTTTATGAAAATCTAAGAGGTCCAAAATCTTTATATAAAGACTATAAACAAACGAAAGAAAAAGTTTTATCTCTAAAGAAAATTATTGATCAATTACCAAAAGAATGGAAATTATGTCATATAGATGCAAATTGTGATAATTTCTTATTCTATAGAGAAAATAATGAAGAGAGAATAAAACTTATTGATTGGGAATATGCGGCAATGCAAGATGCACATCTTGATATAGCAATGTTTTGTATTTATTCTATGTATGATAGAAAACAAATTGATCATTTAATTGATATCTATTTTGAAAATAAGTGTGATCAACAAACAAGAATAAAAATCTATTGTTATATATCAATGTGTGGTCTTTTATGGAGCAACTGGTGTGAATATAAATATACGCTAGGTGTTGAATTTGGAGAATATTCATTGGCACAGTATCGTTTTGCTAAGGATTATTACAAGATTGTTATGGAAGAAATGGAGAATATAGAAAAATGTGTCAAGTAGAAAGAGCAATTATAATGGCAGCAGGTAAAGGAACACGTATGAGACCAATAACAAATTCGATACCTAAACCATTAGTTAAAATACATGATATTCCTATGATTGAAGGAATTATCAATCAATTGCATCAACAAGGGATCTTTGAAATCTATGTTGTTGTAGGCTATTTAAAAGAACAATTTAATTATTTAGAAGATAAATATGAGAATTTGCATCTAATAGATAATCCTTATTATGATACTTGCAACAATATTTCTTCTTTATATGTTGCTAGAAATCATCTAAAAAATGTCATTATTTTAGATGGTGATCAAATTATTAACAATACACAAATTCTTTCAAAAGAATTTAAATATTCAGGATATAACTGTATTTACAAACAAGAAATTCATAATGAATGGATGTTAAAATTAGAAAATGGTTTTGTAACTTCTTGTTCAAGAACTGGTGGACAAGATGGTTGGCAATTATATAGTGTATCTAGATGGAATGAAGAAGATGGAAAGAAATTAAAGAAACATTTAGAAATTGAATTTGAAGAGAAAAAGAATACTGATATTTATTGGGATGATGTAGCGTTGTTTTGTTATCCAAATGAATACCAATTATCTATTAAAGAAATGCATGAAGGAGATATTTTAGAAATAGATAGTTTTGATGAATTGTGTAGTATTGATGAAACATATTTAAATTGGGGGAAATAAAATGGAAAAGAAATCATTAAAGGGAAGATTAGATTATGTATCAATGATAATTCCTTTATTAGGGGTTGTCTTATTATGCGTTTTATTTATGCTTATGCCAGCAAAATCTTCATATATCATTCAAATGATTAGAGGATTTTTAGGGAATGACTGTGGCATTTATTATGCGTTATTAGGAGTTGGAATTTTTGTTTGTTCATTATATATAGCATTTTCTAAATATGGAAAAATAAAGTTAGGTAAGAATACAGATCAACCAGAGTATTCATCATTTAACTGGGGAGTAATGATTTTTACTTCTACAATGGCAGCAGATATTTTATTTTATTCATTATGTGAATGGGCATTATATGCTAATGAAAAGTATATTGATCAATTAGGTGGAATACAAAAATGGGCTTCAACATTTCCGTTATTTCATTGGGGACCAATTGCTTGGAGTTTTTATATTATTTTAGCTGTTGCTTTTGGTTTTATGTTACATGTAAGAGGAAGAAATAAACAAAAGTTTTCTGAAGGATGTAGACCATTACTAGGAAATAAAGTAGATGGAGTTGTAGGTAAAATTATTGATTTAATTGCTATATTTGCACTTATTGCAGGAACTGCAACAACCTTTTCACTAGCAACCCCATTATTATCAGCAGCTTTAAGTAGAGTATTTGGGTTGCCTAATGGTGTAGGACTTACTATTGCTGTTTTATTATTGATTGCAGCAGTTTATACATTTACTGTACTTACAGGAATGAAAGGTATTTCTAAACTAGCAACATATTGTTCCTATTTATTCTTTGCTTTACTTATTTATTTTTTAATAGGTGGGGGAGAAACCACATATATCTTAGAAACTGGTTTTTCAGCTATTGGTAATATGGTACAAAATTTTATCGGATTATCTACTTGGATGGATCCATTAAGAGAAACATCATTTCCACAAAATTGGACGATTTATTATTGGGCCTATTGGATGGTATGGTGTGTTGCAACCCCTTTCTTTATTGGAAAAATCAGTAAGGGAAGAACAATTAAAAATACGATTCTAGGAGGATATGGATGGGGTCTAGCAGGAACTTTTACTTCATTCATTATTCTTGGAAATTATGGTTTGGCACAACAAATGAAACATGGAATTGATATTTCGGGAATGATTGCTAAAAGTGGAGATTATTCTGCAGTTATTTTAAAGATATTTGATACTCTACCACTAGCAAGTCTAGGTTTATTATTATTAGTTATTACTATGATTGCTTTTTATTCAACAACAATTGATGCTTTAACTATGGTTGTTTCATCTTATTCCTATAAAAAATTAGATGTAGATGAAGAACCAGATAAAAAGATTAGAGTTTTCTGGGCAATTATCTTTATCTTATTTCCAATAGCGTTGATTTTTGCTGAAAATTCAATGTATAGTTTACAGTCAGTGGCTATTATCGCTGCTTTTCCAATAGGATTTATTATACTGTTGATTGTAATTAGTTTCTTTAAAGATGCAAATAAATATTTACAAGAAAAGAAAGAAAATAACAGGGATATAGAATAGAAAATTCTATATCCTTTTTGTTGAATTGAAAATGTATATCATTATAATAAAAAATAGTATTTACGAAGATGATTATTTTAGTTGATATTTGTAAGTATATTATTTTATGTGATATTATCACATTATTAAAAGCAAATAGGATTAGTAAGTTAAAATATTCTATAGATTTAAAATATTGTAGGAGGTTGGAAATGAAAAAAAAGTACATAAGTTTGTTTCTTGTTATATTATTGGGAATGATTTTTAATATCTCTAATATAAAAGCATATGAAGAAACAAATGACGTTATTGGACAAACAAAGTTTGTAGATAAAGATGGAAATATTAATACTGTAGATGTTTATGATGGAACAACGAATGAAGAGTATAACCCTTATGCACGAACAGTTTCTACAGCGAATATGGTTAATTTTAATTGTTCTAAAGCAAAGACAACTACAAATTTTACAGATTATTATACAGGACAAGAGGGATATTTATCTAAATCAAGTGCAGCGGATGCAGCTTTTTTAGGCTATGAAAATGGAAAAGTGAAGTTTATGATTTCAGGAATTGTTGGTTTAGTAGATCCTCAATATGTTGAAGTTCTTAGCCAAGGGACTTATTATGCAAGTAACTATGAAGTTAATTCATCAGGTGATTTGTATCATTATATTTCTAATAATGTTAATGCGACAGGAAATCAAGGAAATAAGAATTATATAGGGACAGGACCTAGTTATTTAACAAAGAATAAAGAGTATTATAGCTATGATGGACATTATTTTTATGATAACTATAATACAATGATTACAGATTATAAAAATAATGTTAGAAATAATGCTGTTAATCCTAATAATCCTTATTATAGTTATTTTCAATACTTACCAATGAGAAGTCAAACAACTTATACTGGTTCACAAATATCAAATTATTTAAATAATAAAGCAGGAAGTACTTCTAAATTATATAATACAGGTGATATTTTTATTAAGTATCAAAATAAATATGGGGTCAATGCTTTAATGGCAGCAAGTTTTGCTGCCTTAGAATCTGGATGGGGAAAAAGCAATATTGCATTAAATAAAAATAACTTATTTGGATTAAATGCTACAGATAATAATCCAGGTGGAAATGCAGATACCTTTAGTACAGTAGATGATTGTATTATGAATTTTACATCGAGTTGGATGTCTAAAAGATATTTAAATCCTACATATACTTCTTTATTTAGAGGAGGTTATTTTGGAGACAAGGGAAGTGGAATATTTGGAAAATATTCTTCAGATCCCTATGAAGGAGAAAAGTGTGCAAGCATTGCCAAAAATATGGATGCTAGTATCTCTTCTAAAGATAATGATTATTATACTTTAGGAATCAAAGATATTTATTTAACAACACATACTGCCCTTAATGTAAGAAGTAGTTCAAATACAAGTTCTAGTGTTTTATATACAACGATAAAAAATCCAGCTTATTCATTTATTATAAAAGATGCCTATACAACTAATGGTTTTTATAAGATACAAAGTGAAGTTGCTAGTAGTGATGGAACTTATAGCTTTAATAATACAGGATATGTAAGTAATCGATATGTTACTTTATTAAATAATATTTCTCATACACAAGGATGGAAAAAAGAAAATAATTATTGGTATTATTATTTTTCAAATGGTTCAAAAGCAACTGGTTTACAAACTATAGAAAATAATCTCTATTATTTTAATACAAGTGGACAAATGCAAACAGGTTGGCAAGAAGTTAATAATAAATGGTACTACTTTGATGAATTGGGTTATGGTCAAAAAAATTGGAAATTAATAGGAAATAATTGGTTTTATTTTAATAGTAGCTATCAAATGCAAACCGGTTGGCAAGAAATAAATGGTAAATGGTATTATTTAAGTACTGGTGTTATGAAAATCTATGGAAAAACGTATTATGAAGGCTATATGGTTACTGGTTGGTTAACTTTAGGTAGTGATTGGTATTATTTTGATAATACAGGTAAAAGACTTACAGGATTACAAAAAGTAGGAAACAATTTGTTTTATTTTAATGATAGTGGTAAAATGCAAACAGGTTGGCAAAAAGTCAGCAATAAATGGTACTATTTTGATGATTCAGGCTATGGACAAAGTGGCTGGAAGAAACTAGGGAATACATGGTTTTATTTTAATAGCCAATATCAAATGTTAACAGGTTGGCAAAGAATTAATGGTAAGTGGTACTACTTAAGTACAGGTGTTATGGAAATATATGGGAAAACTTATTATGAAGGTTATATGGTTACTGGATGGCTTCAATTAGAGAATAAGTGGTATTATTTAAAAAGTGATGGTTCGATGGTAACTGGTTATTATAAAGTTGGAAATAAGACATATTATTTTAATAGCAGTGGTGTTATGCAGTAATAATATTTTTAGGGGGAGGAAAGATTTTGAAAAAGTTTTTTGGTTATTTGTTTTTGGCTTTTGGAATGGCTTTTGCATTGAGTTATTTTCAAAATAGTTCTGTAAATGCATTAGATGGAAGTTATGATGATGCAATTATGGGACAAAGTAGTCATATTGATCAAGATGAAAATAAAATAGAAGATGCAAAGGAAGAAAATTCTTATAGTTTACGAACTATGATTCAAAATGGTTGGTTTTATCAAGGAAATAAAAAATGTTTTCGTGATAATGATGGTCATGTTATTGGTGAAAATGTTAAAAAGGTTATTGATGTTTCACAATACAATGGTCATATTGATTGGAGTAAAGTAAGTAAAACAGATGTAGATGGTGTTATTATTAGAATTGTTTCTCATAAGGGTGGATATTATCATATTGATGAACAATTTGAAAATAATTTAAATGGTTGTAGAAAATATAATATTCCTTTTGGAATCTATATTTATGATTATTCAAATAATGTAACAGATGCTGATAATGAAGCAACAATGATTTTAAATTATTTATCAAAATATAAAATTTCACCTTCAGAACTTTCATATCCTGTTTATTTAGATATGGAAAGACCTGAATTATCAACAACAACGAATGAATTAGTTGTTGATGCATTTGTTAATAAATTAGCAAATAGTAATTATAATACGAAGGTTTATAGCTATCGTTCACTTTTACAAACAAAATTAAATAGTCCAACTATTTATCAACATGTAGATTGGGTAGCTGCTTATACATCATCGTTAGGATTTAGTAATAATTGGTATAGAGGTCCTAAAGGATGGCAATATAGCAATGGAGCATTTGTTGATGGTATTAGTGGTTATGTAGATATGAGTGTTTGGTATGATCAAGGTGTTCCTAAATATGATTATGTAGGATGGAAATATTACTATGATCATTGGTATTATGGAAGTAGTAAAAATATTCTACAAATCGGTTGGGAAAAGATTAATGGAAAATGGTATTATTTTAATACTAATGGAATTATGGCCACTGGTTGGATCAGTTTAAATGGTGAATGGTATTATTTAACAAGTAATGGTGATATGGTTACTGGTGCACAAACTATAAATAATAAAGAATACTATTTTACGAGTGAAGGTGTAATGGTCAGAGGATGGCATAAGGAAAATGATAAATGGAAATATTATAGTCCTAAGAAAATGTCAATCTATGGAAGAACATTTGTAGAAGGTGAAAAGGTAACAGGTTGGTTACCAATAAATGATAAATGGTATTATATAGCTGAAGATGGTTATATGGTTACTGGTATTTATAAAGTTGGAAATAGAAAATATCTTTTTATGGAAGATGGTTCTATGAAAACTGGATGGTTTAAAGTAGATGGTACTTGGTATTATATTTCTCCTGATGGTGAATTAAGAGCACAATGGGTCAAATCATTAAGTAATTGGTATTATGTAAATGATGAAGGATTGATTCTTACAGGAGATCAAGTTATTAATGGAAGACAATATTATTTCAATGAAGATGGTATTATGCACACAGGATGGATGCAAGTAGGAAATCAATGGAAATATTATAGTCAAGGAACATTAAAAATCTATGGAAAAACATTTGTAGATGGTGAAAAGGTAACAGGATGGTTACCATTAGGAAATAGATGGTACTATATAGCAAATGATGATTATATGGTTACTGGATATTATAAAGTAGGAAATAGTACTTATTATTTTGATGAAAGTGGATTAATGAAAACAGGATGGTTTAAAATCAATGGTGAAGATTATTATGCAGCTTCATCTGGAGCTATTCAAGCACAATGGGTTAAATCATTAAGTAATTGGTATTATGTAGATGTTGATGGAAAAATGGTTACTGGTTATCAAACAATTAATGGTGCGAAGTATTATTTTGCAAGTAGTGGATTAATGCAAAAAGGTTGGTTTAAGATCAATGGTGAAGATTATTATGCAGCTTCATCAGGAACTATCCAAGCACAATGGGTCAAATCAGGAAGAAACTGGTATTATGTAGATACTGATGGAAAGATGGTTACTGGAGATTATATAATTGATAGAAAGGTCAATTATTTTGATAACCAAGGTCTTTGGATGAATAAAATAAATTAAAAACCGATCTTACTCATTGTTTTGAGTAAAAATCGGTTTTTGTTTGGAAGGGAATATATATGAAAGAGAAAACGAAAAGAAATTCGTCTATTGAATTATTAAGAATTATTTCAATGATTGGTGTCGTTATTTTACATTATAATAATGCAAGTATGGGTGGTGCATTAGGAATGGTTTTAGATGGCAGTCCTAATCAATATTATTTATATTTAATAGAAAGTTTATTTGTTTGTGCAGTTAATGTTTTTGTAATGATTTCAGCGTATTTTCTAGCTTGTAATCAAAATAGAAAATTAATTAAGATACTAGAATTATTTGTACAAGTTATCGTATTTAATTTAGTTTTTTATGTTTTTGGAGTATTAAGAGGTCATAAAGTATTTACAGTAAGTTCATTGATTAGTAGTTTATTACCCGCTAATTACTTTTTAATACTTTATTCTGTATTATATATTATTAGTCCATATCTTAATTTAATTATTAAACAACTTAATAAAGAACAATTTAAACGCTTATTAATTATACTCATGCTTATTTTCTCAGTTTGGACAATTGTTATAGATATTGCTGAAAATATAACAGGAAATACATATTTAGGATTAAGTACTATTGGAATGTATGGAAGTCAATATGGTTATACAATTATTAACTTTGTTTTGGTATATTTTGTAGGAGCATATCTTCGTGTAAATAAAATAACATTATCTAAGAAAAAAGCAGGTATGTGGATTATAAGATGTTTAGCATTCTTATATGCTTTTTCAATGATGGAACATGTTTTACATTTACAATATACAGCAACATGGTATTATAATAATCCAATTATTATCTTAATGTCTGCTTATATTCTTTTATTCTTTATGGATATTCATTTTGAAAGTAAAATAATCAATGAATTAGCTAAAGCTGCTTTTACATGTTTTTTATTTCATGAATTCTTATTAAGACATATTAGAATTGAACAATTTGTTAATAGAGGTATTTTGGTTTTAATTGTACATCAATTAGGATCAGCATTAATTATTTATCTTATTTCATACATTGTTTATAAGATATATCATTTATGTTCACATTGGTTCTTTAAACTTATTGAACCTTACATTAATAAAATCAATATTTCAGTTGAAAAGGGGTAACACAGTTACCTCTTTTGCTTTTTAGAATAAAAAAATGTCGTTTGGTTTTAAATAAGGGGTATTGCATTTTAATAAGTCTATGAAATATTTATTGGGTGAGTAGAAATTTTAAAAAGATTTCTGTAGCATCAGCTCTTGTTGCAGCAACAACATTACCAACTACGATGGTTAGTGCATTAGAAACAAATGTGAAAAATGATTCTAATACACCTGTCACTTTAAGTAGTGAAAGACGTGGCTGGTATGAAGAGTATGGATACAAATATTATTATGATGATAATGGTGAATTACTTAAAGGGCTTCAAGAAATTGATGGGAATACGTATTATTTTTATAGCTATGATGGTCATATGGCATATTCTTCTTGGTATGATGAAGATACAATTACAGATAATGGGTTGATTGTCACTGTTAATAAAAGTGGTATTGTAACGAATTATGCAAATATTGTTGTTGGAGATTGGACACATTATGGGGATAAATGGTATTACTATGATGCTGATATGAATCCTTATATCGGAGTTAAAACAATTAATGGTGTAGAATATTATTTTAATTATGGACAATTAGCTGAATATTTGGATAAAGTTGTTACATCAGGAGATACACTTGCTTATGTAAGAGATGGAAAAGTTATTGAAAAAGCTAAATTTAAAGATAATGAATTGATTTATTTAAATGGCAATTGTTATTACTATTATTTAAATGATGCAGGTTATTATTATCCATATGATGGGGAATATACTGTAGATGGAAAATCTTTGTATTTTATTTATGGTATGCTTCAAACAAGTGACAGTGATGAAATATTAACTGATTATCGAAATGATTATCTTTATGCTTATAATAATAAAGGTGAAATTGTAGATAAGGTTAAGAGAGTAGCTGGATGGAATGAAATTGGAAATGATTGGTACTATGTTTCAAGTGAAATGAATTTTGTAGATGGTATTTATACTGTTAATGGAAAAGAATATTATTTTGAAAATGGTAGATTAATAAAATCTTCTAATGGAATATCTGTTGTTTCATCATATAGAGATGAAAATGATAAGATAGTAACTTATGTCATTGCATATAATAGCGAAGGTGTTGTTGTTGAAAAGAAAAAAGCAGTAGCTAATACTTGGATTCAACTTAGAGGAAAATGGTATTATTATGATAAAAACTTGAATGAAGCTGATGGTAAGATGACAACTGGATGGTTAGAAGAAAATGATTCTTGGTATTATCTAGATAAAGATGGTCAAAAAAATAACTGGTTGGTTAACATTAAATGGTAAAAAATATTACTTTGATAAAGAAGGAAAAATGGTTACAGGAACTGTAAACATTAATGGAAAAGATTATACATTTAATGAAAGTGGTGAATTAACTACTGGAACTACTGAAAAATCAGGATGGGTACAATCAGGCAAAAAATGGTATTACTATGATAATAACCAAAAAGTAACAGGATACTATACAGTAGAAAATACTAAATACTATTTTGATGCCAATGGAGTTATGCAAACAGGTTGGTTCAAAATTGATGGAGAAGATTACTATGCAGTATCATCTGGAGCAATTATAGCTCAATGGGTAGGATCAGGAAATAACTGGTACTATGTAGACACTGATGGAAAAATGGTAACAGGATATCAAACATTTTCTGGAGCTAAATACTACTTTGCAAATAGTGGACTTATGCAAACAGGATGGTTCAAAATCAATGGAGCAGATTACTATGCAACATCTAGTGGAGCTATTAAAGCACAATGGGTAGGATCAGGAAATACTTGGTACTATGTAGACGCAGATGGAAAAATGGTAACAGGATATCAAACAATTGCAGGAGCAAAATACTACTTTGCAGAAAGCGGATTAATGCAAACAGGATGGTTCAAAATCAATGGTGAAGATTACTATGCAGCTTCAAGTGGTGCAATTAGTGCACAATGGGTAAAATCAGGAAATAACTGGTATTATGTAGACGCTAATGGAAAGATGGTCACAGGAGATTATAAAATCAATAAAGTAGTTTATCGCTTTGATGCTAATGGTGTCTGGCTTGGATAATTAAAATTATGTACAAAAATGGGATGAATACATCCCGTTTTTGTGTATATTTTGTTTGAAATATATAATTTTATTGGTATAATCAATAAGAATAGTATTAGAGAAAGAGGGAAAGTATGAAAACTTTAGTTATAATTCCAGCATATAATGAAGAAGAAAGCATTTTAAGAGTTGTTAGAAATCTTGAAAATGCTGATATTGATTGCGATTATGTTGTAATCAACGATTGTTCTAAAGATAGCACTGGAAAAATTTTAGATGACAATAATATTAATCATATTGATTTACCTGTTAACTTAGGATTAACAGGTGCAGTACAAACAGGTTATAAATATGCTTATTATAATAATTATGACGCAGCTATCCAATTTGATGGTGATGGGCAACATTTACCAGAATATATACCTAGTTTAGTAAAAGAAATAGAAAATGGATATGATATTGTTATTGGATCAAGATTTGTGGATGAAAAGAAGCATTTTAGTATGAGAATGTTAGGTAGTAGAATTATTACTGCAATGATTAAACTAACAACAGGTGCCACTATTAATGATCCCACAAGTGGAATGAGAATCATTAATAAAGAATTAATTAAAGATTATGCTTTTGAATTAAATAGAAAACCAGAACCTGATACACTTGCATTTCAAATAAAAAAAGGTTATAAAGCAAAAGAAGTACAAGTTAAAATGGAAGATAGACTTGCTGGTACAAGTATTTATACAGGGATAGGAAGTTCTATTCAATATATGTTAAAAGTATTAATAACAATTATATTCTTTAATTAGGAGGTAACGTATGAGTTTAACATTACAAATATTATTAATTATATTCACTGTTTTATTCTTTATTATTTTAGTAAAGAATGTTAAAAAAGGTAAATTAAGAACTGATTATGCTTTAGCATGGATTCTTTGTTCGATAGCATTAATTATTTTAAGTATTTTTCCACAAATTGCTTTTTTTGTAGCTAGACTTATAGGTGTCATTTCAACAGCAAATATAGTTTTTGCAGCTATTATTTTTATGCTTATTTGGTCAGCCCCACCTACTACGACATCGCATGGTCCCTGACCCACGCCAACGAGC
>ENA-USUG01005097-USUG01005097.1-human-gut-metagenome-genome-assembly--contig:-NODE-5097-length-15470-cov-22.257585_pt1 | contig 15470 bp, 17 predicted proteins | sample MGYA00250059_ERZ773394 | MGnify/ENA primary metagenome ERZ773394 (study PRJEB29103, sample SAMN06111957) | human gut metagenome | biome: human gut; feature: ankylosing spondylitis patient; material... | reverse complement strand
AAAATAAAAATTGATAAAATATATTGGTGATAATTGCGAAGTGGTTCACCTGTTCCCATACCGAACACAGAAGTTAAGCACTTCAGCGCCGAAGATAGTGATTAGTTGCTAAAATAGGTCGTTGCCAATATTTTTTTATGTCCAAATATCTCTAATTAGAGATATTTGGGCTTTTTCTTTTCTTGCTTCTATGTTATAATAACAATGGTGATTTTCATGGCAAACGAAATCAGAGAAAGATTTAGAGAAAGAAAGTATTCATATAAAAATAAAAGAAAAAAGATAAAAGAGAATAATGAAGAAATAAAAGCAAAAAATGATGATAGTCCTATAAAAATAGTACTATTTTCTCCTTTTTTAATTTTAGAAATTATTGGAAAAGGTATAGAAAAACTAGGTATTAAAAGTCAGACATATGAAAAAACTGATAATAATAATATAAGCAATACTATTAGCTATACAAAAAGCAATAATGTGTCACTAGAAGAAAAAAATAATATTTATGTTAAAAAAGGTAATTCAAAAAAAATAGCAACAAATAAAGAACTTAAAACAAATGATATTAAAGTACATTATAAAGAGAATAAACAAATAGTAAATGATAATAATAAATTAGAAAATAAAATTTTATTAAAATTTGGAAAAGAACTAGAAAGATTAAAAAATGAATGTGAAATAGTAGAAAGTGAAGAATATATACTAAATAAATATGAGGATGATAATAGTATATATTTAAAAGCAAATGATATTAATAACAAGATAAATACATTATTAAAAAAACTAGAAAAGATTAATAAAGAATATAAATTATTAAAAAATAATAATCTAATCGAAGAACCATTGTTACTAGATGATAGTTTATTAATTGATGATATAATAAATTATAGAAAAACTTTACAAAAAGAAGAAATTAATAAAATCCCTAAGAAAATAAAATTATTAGAAGAGTATAAATATCTTTATAAAAACTTAGATGATCTAGTTGAAAAAACAGAAAAAATGAAAGAAATAAGTAATAAAAGAGTTCAAGAATTATCTGCAAGAGATAAAAAATATAAAGATGCAAAAAACAAAATAGTAAATTTAGAGGAAGTAGAAAATTGTTGTAATTTAATAATAGAAAAAAACAATAATTATCTTGAAGAATTATCAAAAAAAGTAGATAAAATAAGCGAGAGAAAGTATGTTGAAAGTAAGTTAAAAGGGATGAATGGTTTTTTAACATCAAGTTTAAGATATATTTGGTTGCTTTCACTTACACCACTGCGTGGAATATTACCAGGTATTGGTGCCAGAACAGTAGCAACTAGAAAACTATTACATAACATGTTAAAAAATATGCATTATGAAAAACAAGAAAAAATAATCTATTCATTAGGTAACTATGAAAGTGAAATCAATAACAAAATATATGATATAGATAGTTTGAATTATAATATTGATTTAGCATTAGAAGATGTTCAGAAACTAAAGAAAGAATTTAAAGATTACTTTCTATCATATAGTTTTAAAGAATATGATAAAGCCTACAAAAAAATTGAATTAATTGAAAAAAATATAATTGATAATAAAAATAAAGTGTATTTAATTAAAGAAAAATTAATTAAAAGTAAAGAATTAAATAGAAATACTTTGACCAAAGTAAAAAAATTAAATGATAAAAATTAATTTTAATTTCAAATAATGCTTGTAAGAGTAAAAAAAATGTGATATACTTACTTCAGAATAAATGATAGTGGCTATCATTAATATAATTAAGGAGGACTTTTTTATGAATAAAAATTTTATAATTATGAATAAAAATAACAATACTCAAATGCAGGCATCTAGTTTAGTAAAGTTTAATTTTAATAACAAAGATTATTTAGTATATTTCATTGATGAAAATGAAGAAAATAAACAAATTTTTGTATCTAGATTAATTTTAAATTCAGAAGGTAAATATTTTATTGATAATATTATGCCGGAAGAGAAAGCAAAATTAAGTGAAATTGTATATAATATTGTTATTTTAATTCCAACTAATAATCAAAAAGGTGAGCCGGCAGATAAACTATTAAGTAGTTTAACAGAAAAATATGCGTTATTATTAAGTAATGATGTTCCAACATTAGGTGAACAAGAGTATTATAATAACTGTTCTATAGCAATAACTAGTAAAGAACTAGTAGGATTAGCAGAAGTTTTTTATAATACTAATTTAAAAGTTGAAGAACCAGTATTAAAGGCATCCGCGGTGCCAACTTGGGAAATTCCATCAAGTAATGAAGTGGTACAACCAGTTGAACAAGCAGTTAATACTGTACCTATTTTTACTTCTGCAGAAAATGAAAATACATCATCACCAGAAGTAAAAGCTGAGGAACCAATGGTAAATGAGACACCTGCTGTTGAACCAATACCACCAGTAGTAAATAATAATAGCCAAGCAACAAATGTAATTCCTAACACTACTGAAGAAATGCCTGCTAATACATTAAATAACAATTTGGCAAATAATAGTATTAATAATAATGTTAATAATGTATTACCAGAAAATAATATGCCAAATCCACAAGCAGAAAAATTAGCAATCGTTTCAGATCCAAGTTTAGCAAGTATTACTGGAACAGTACCTATAGCTGGACAACCTAATGTAGCAAAATTAAATAACAAAGGAAAAGCTAATGTAAAATATATCATTATTGGTACAATATGTATATTGTTAGCAATAGCTGTAGTAGTAGTTGCATACATATTAATTCAGAAAAAAACTACTGGGGTTTAGAATATATACAACCACAATAGTTTTGTCTATACAAATTATATTTATTAGATAATAAGATGGATGATTTATATCCATCCTTTTTTTTGAAGTCAGAATATAACCATTTAACATTATATTTATTTTCAAGTTCTTTTCCATAATTATTAATCCATTCGGCGTTTTTGTAAGGACTTACTGATAAAGTAGTACAAAAGAAATCATAATCGTTCTCTTTAGCTAAGATAGCCGTTTTTTCCATTCTTAAGTAATAGCAGATTTTACATCTATTACCTCTTTCAGGTTCCTTTTCTAATCCTTTAATGCATTCATTATAATAATCATTATCATAGTCACAATCAATAATATCAACACAATTAAATTTATCAATTTCATTAATTAACTTTATTTGTTCTTCTTTTCTTTTTAGATATTCATCATATGGAAAAATATTTGGATTATAATAAAGAATAGTAATATCAAAGTATTTTGTTAAATAACTAATTACATAACTACTACAAGGTCCACAACAACTATGTAATAGTAGTTTCTTTTTATCATTTAAATTATTTAAAATATTTTCACACATAGCACTATAGTTTTTTTTCATTTCCTCACCTCGAATAAGCAACAATATTATAGCATATAATTAAAAAAAAATCATATAATTTCTTGAAAAACAAAAAAAATATGATACAATATAAAAGGAGGTACCAAATGAAAAAAGAAAAAGAAATACCATTAAAAAATTATATATTATTATCAATAGTATTAATATTAACAATAGTAGTAGTAATTTATTTTTTTCTGTGGAAAAACACCTATGAAAAAAGCAAGTTACAAACACCAATTCTTGATGATTATTTGTTAGTAATTAATTATAATGAATTAAATAATTACTTAGTAGAAAATAAAGATGCAATTATATATGTATCAAAATTAAATGATGAGAGTATAAGATTATTTGAAAATAAATTTAAAAATATTATAAATAAAAATAATTTGAATAATAAAATATTGTATTTAGATTTAACTGAAGAGTTAAAAGAAAACAACATAGTAAAAGAAATAAATAAAAAATATGGTAAGGAAATGACTGAAGTTCCTACAATAGTAATAATAAAAGATGGAAAAATATCAAGTTCTTATAATATAAAAGAAAATAAATATAACATTAAATTGTTAGAAAAATACCTAGAAAAGGAAGATGTAATAAATGATTAATGTAGTTTTGTATGAACCAGAAATACCAGAAAATACAGGAAATATAATGAGAACATGTGCTGGTACAAATAGTTATTTACATTTAATAGAACCACTTGGATTTGTAATGGATGAAAAAAGAATAAAAAGAAGTGGAGTAAATTATATAGATAAAGTACATTACCAAAGATATATAGATTTTGATGATTTTAAAAATAAAAATGAAGGGGAATATTATTATTTTACTAGATATGGAACAAAAGCATATAGTGAGATAGATTTTTCTGATAAAAATAAAAATTATTATTTAATATTTGGAAAAGAAAGTACAGGGATACCAAAAGAAATACTTCATAATAATTTAGATAAATGCTATAGAATACCAACCAGTGAGAATATTAGGGCATTAAACCTATCTAACTGCGTAGCATTAATAACATATGAAGCATTAAGACAACAAAATTTTCCGAATTTATTAAGAAGTGATCCTTTTAAAGGAGAAGATTATCTAAAAAAAGAAGATGGCCTTAATCAATAAAGCCATTCTTTTTTAATTTATCAATAATTTTATCAGTGGATACATCTCCTTCAATTCTAGTAGCGGTCGTTTTTTCCTCTCCATTTTTAATAAATATAGTAACAGGAGTACCACCATCAAAACTAATTAACTTATTAAATTTTTCCAAGTCAGTTTTATTATACTTATCAATATCAGTATAGTAAATATTAATTTTATATTTATTAGCTACTTTTCTAAGTTTAGGTTTATAATCATTACAATGAGAACAAGTAGTACGAGAAATACAAACTACGAAATCTTCTTTATTCTCAATTTTAGTTGTTAATTCATTATAATTCAGTTCAACTAAACCATTATCACTACTATTAAATAATAAATATCCTATTCCTACACCAAGTAAACAAATTACAATAATCATAATTATATTTTTTTTATTTTTCATAACATCACCAAAATAATAATATCACTTTTTTATAAAAAATGCAAAAACTTCTTTTAAATTAAGTAAAAAAATGATATAATCAATTATAGAATAGAGCAAGGGTGAAATGATATGAGTAAGAGACTATGTCAATTTATTATGATAACTATAATTTTTTTTAGTATTCCTATTTGTAAAGCTGATTGTAGCAATGAAGAAATTGCTGATTTAAAAAAAGAGGTAAATAAAGTAAAAGTTGAATATGAACATATAGATGATTTTGAAACTGATGATGGAGAAAAGGATTATAATAGATTTAATGTGAATATTATTAATATACCTAATAATTATTATATTATGTTTGATGATGGATTAAACTATAAACTTGTTCCTACTGATGGTAAAATTACTCAAATATTAAGTAATGGAAAATGGGCTATAAAAATATATTCGGATAAATGTGATAATGTAATTGATACTATTACTTTTAGATTACCTAAATTTAATATTTATTCTTTGGATCCTTTATGTAAAAATATTGATGGTGAAAAATTTCCTTTATGTGGTAAATATTATGAATATGAGGTTAGTTATGATAGTTTTAAAGAAAGAGTAGAACACTATAGAAAAACATATAATATTGATAATAATAGTGATAATAAGCAAGTTCAAAAAAGTAATTTTTTTGATACTATACTTGATTATATTAAAAGTAATGTTATATATATAGTAGGTGGTTTAGTTTGTGTATTATTTATTTTAATAATAGTATTAGTTATTAGAAAGAAAAAAAATAGAGGTGTTTTAAGTTAACAGATTGATATGGAGGAGTTTTTTATGAATAGAGTAAGAAAAAGAATAATTTTATGTTTATTTATATTTACTTTAGTCTTTTTGTCTTCTGATATTGTACTAGCGGAAACTGGTTCTTGTGGTGAAGTACGTTATGATATTACTGATTTTAATATTAACAATGAAAAGATAACTATTAAAGGTTGGGCTTTTATCAGTTGTACACAAAACTATACTGAATATAATGGCGGTGATAGTACTATTAAAAAAACTGGTGGGGGACAAAAAATTAAAATTAGGGCTATAGATGAAAATGGAAATCAAGTTGGTAATGTGGTGGAAGTTAATGGTTCTAATACTCCTAGAAATTATAATTTTTATTGTCAGCAGTATTATTTTAAGAATAAAAAGAGTGAGTGCGCTGCGGCTTATAATGGTACATTTCCTGCATCTGGTTGGAATAATGCTTGTAAGAATGGAGTTCCCTATAGTCAATGTTTGTATCAAAATGTTGGTTTTTCTGTAACATTTGATACTTCTGCGTGGGAAGTTGATGATGGAGAAAGAATTAGATTTCAATTAGCAGTTACTAATCAAGATTATAAAGAAAAATATGGTAAAGAATATTCTAATTGGAATGTAATTTCAATAAATAAAGCTGTTAAACCTAAGAATAATAGTGATTATGTAGAAATTGAAAAAAATAATTCTGGTGAATATTTGAGAATGATAGTTCCTGAGGGTATTTTTACTGATGTTAATGGGGATTATGTTGTTGAAGATGCTAATGGTAATAAGTGTAATTGTACTGCGGTTAGAAAAGATTATAGTAGTTGTAAGCCTTGTTCATGGAGTGATGCAGTTCAGGGCCAAAGTTATAAGATTTCGTCTTATACTGGTGCTAGTTTTGTTAATGGTTATATGAGTTCAAGTGTTAATAGTTATACTTTGATGTCTGGTACAACAACCCATTCTCCTGGTAAATATGTTGTAAGAGTTAGTAATACTTGGGATAATGTTGCTACTAGAAAACGTTATCCTGGAGATGCTAAGGATATGGTTGTTCAAGCTTCATGGGTTATACCTAATGGTGAGTTTGTGATTAGAGTATATAATGATAAGAAGTGTACTCCAACTAGTCCTAGTATTAGTGCTAGTTGTAACAAATCTAGCCAAACTTTTTCAAGTACTTGTGATGAATTAACAGTTAAGGCTAATGCTTCTAATGGAGAAGTTAAAGCTAAAGCTAATGTTAAGGTATCACAAAGTGGTTCTATTACTACTATTTTAACTCCTGATACTACTTATGCAGGTGGAGGATTTAAATTTGGAATAATATATTATAATACTATATCATGGAATTTAATTAAATTATATAAGGGTAGTATTAGTGATATTACTAGTGAAATGAAAAATAAGTTAAAAGATAATTTTGTAAATAATTTTGGTTTAAAGAATGTTAAGTTTGGTAATGAGAGTATACCTGATGATTATTTTAGACAGAATATAAAGTGTCAAGAAACTGGTAGTTTTAATGAAGGTGATACACTTACTACTATGTGTATTGTTTATTTACCTAATTCAGTAGTAGAAAATTATACTGGTAATGTTACTTATAAAACCACGGATAATAATCTTGGCTTAAACAATAAATATTATACACCCTTAACTTGGAATACTAAAAATAAATATGAAATTACTGCTACTATTTATGGTATGGATAGACTTAAGGAATCTTCTGTTATAGCGGATAGTAAAAATAAAGGTACAGCATGGACTGGTAAATGGGAGACTACTTTAAATGGTGCAAGTAGTAATTGTGATATTAATTTATATCCATTATATGGACAACCTACAGGAGGTAAGAAAAATCTTAAATATACATTTATATATAGGCCAATAGATTTAAATAATCCATTTCCTAATAGAAATCCAGGAATGAATTGGTATGATTGGTATAATATAGAAAGAAATAAAGAAAGATTAGAAAGTTCTTATAATAGAGAACAATATTCTATTACATTAGATAGTCAAAAGACTAGTGAGATTAAGAAATATAATAAAGATGAACTTAATAAAGGTGGATATTTTGATTGGAAAACAATTGAAAATGGACAAAGTTCATTTGTTGATAAATATTTTGATAAGAAAAGAGATAACATAGTAGGTGATAATTCATGAAATGGTCTACAGTAACAGTAGGAGTAATGATTTTAGGAATAATAGGAGTTTCAATAATACTATTATTCCAACAATTAACTACTACTAATGAAAATGATTATTATTTATTAAAAGAAATCACTGAAGCCGCTATGGTTGATTCGATTGACATTTCATATTATAGAGAAACAGGAGAACTTAAAATAGTAAGAGAAAAATTTGTTGAAAATTTCACCAGAAGATTTGCAGAGTCTACTCTAATAATTGGTACAAAATATACAATAAAGTTTTTTGATATAATGGAAGAGCCACCTAAAGTATCGGTAAGAATAGATACAGGGATAGAAAATTACAAAATATATAATACTAGCGGCAATTACGAAGTATTAAATCAATTAACGGGAATATTTGAATATGTTGGCAAAAGAGATAATGGGAAGACAATATCGGGAGAAGAAAATCCATATGAAAAGAAGAAAAAAGAAATGACATACTATTCAATAGTAAAGAAAAGTAATGCTACCAAAAAATATGATGCAACATTAGAATTAAATATACCTGACGAATTAGTTTCAGGTAAAATAAAAAATGTAACATTATCAAATGTAGAATATAAAGATTCAAGTAATTTAACTCAAGAAGAGTTAAATATGGCAATATTACAAAGAGACATATATTTTAAAAATGCCAATGATGATTATGATTATTTTTTAACACTTGCAAACATAGAAAAAAACATGTATAATAAAGATAGCATAAAAATAGATAAGCAGAATAAGAAAGTAACAATTAAAAGTCTTACAAGTGCTGAAAAAGAATATGCGATAATAAAATACATAGTAACATGGCAATATGAAGAATATAAATATAAATTAAGTTAAAGAAAATAAAAAGGAGGAAAATTATGAATAACTTAAAAGCTTCAATGAAAAAATTTCTTGGTAACAAGAATACTGTTACCATATTAGGTATTATAGTATGTTTGGTAGTGCTATATATCGGTTATAATTATCGTATTAATTCAAAAGTAGAATTAGTACAAGTACCATATGCAAGGGAGACAATTCAACCAAGAACATATATAAAAAAAGATATGATAGGAACAATGAATGTACCAAAATCATTTTTAGTAGGAAACTATTATACAAATATAAATAGTATAGTAGGAAAATATTCCAATTATAACACTATAATAGCAAAAGGTAGTTTATTCTATTCTGATTTAGTAGTATCAGGAGATGAATTACCAGATTCAGCATTTGCAGATGTTCCAGAAGGCTATACAGTAATAAACTATCCAGTTACCATAGCATCTACTTATGCAAATTCAATGGCACCAGGTAGTCATATTAATATTTATTATAAATCATTAAATGATAATGGTGAGGTAATGTTTGGAAAATTCATAAGTAATATTGAAGTACTAGATGTTAAAGATTCATCTGGACAACATGTATTTGAAAATAGTGATGAAACAAGAACTCCAGCATACATGCTATTTGCAGTTCCTGAAGAAACACATTTACTATTAAGAAAAGCATTATACTTAGATGACTATGATGTAGAATTAATATTAATACCAAACACTGCTACTCTAACAGAAAAAGATACAGTAACAGTAAGTAGTCATGATATTGAAGAATTTATTAATTCAAAAACAGTATTTGTATCAGTTGATGATCTACCTAACATCACAGATAAAGTAACTGAAAACAATACAAAGACTGATAATAACACAAACACTAATAATAATACCCAAACAAATGGATAAAAAAGAAAATAAAAAGGAGGTTAAAGTATGGATGAGGCTTTTACCCAAATAGACTTTGGCCCATTAAAACAATATTTAGAGAACGATGATATAACCGATATATCATATAGTAATAATGGACAAGTATGGTTAAAAACATTGTCTCAAGGAGTATATAGAGTAGAAAACACAGGAATAAATAATCAATTAATGGAAAAAATAGCTTTCCAGTGTGCCAATTCTATGGGTAAATCATTTAATATGGCTAATCCATTTCTGGATGCAGAATCAGCAGAACTAAGAATGAACTTCGTACACGATTCGATAGCAAAAAATGGAATAGCAGTATTAATAAGAAAAACTCCTGCTAAAATAAGATTACAAAAAGATAAGATAATAGCAGAGGATTATATAAGGCTAAATATTCATGATTTCTTATTAAAGTGTGTAGAGGGACATTGTAATATTTTAGTAAGTGGAGAAACAGGATCTGGTAAAACAGAATTCATAAAATACCTAGCAGCTCACACAAAAGAAAATGAAAAAATAATAACAATAGAAGATACCTTAGAATTACACTTAGATAAAATATTTCCTCATAGAGATATAGTAGCTATGAAGACTAATAATATAGCTTCATATTCTGATGTGCTAGTAACTTGTATGAGACAAAATCCTAGATGGATATTACTATCCGAAGTAAGAAGCGCCGAAGCCGTAATGGCTGTTCGTAACAGTATATCATCTGGTCATAATATTTTATCTACAATACATGCTGATAAAGCAGAATCAATTCCAAGTAGAATGTATAGTTTATTAGAAACAAATCAAGATGTAGAACAATTTTTAACAACTATTCATAGATATGTACAATTAGGAGTTCATATCAAAGGATATTATAGTCAAAAATATAAAAGATTTCATCGTGAAGTATCTGAGGTAGTAGAATTTTATGTTACTGACGATAATAAAGCAGAATACAAAATACTATATAAAAAGACTCCAGATGGACATGAAACAGTGGCTAACCCATCTAAATATTTATTAAGTTATTTAGAAAGCCAGGGAGTAATAATGCCACCAGACATCTTAGTAAAAGAAGAATTTAAATCAATTGATGATACTAAAGCAACAGATAATAATGAATTTGTAATAGATAATAGTATAGTAAAAAATGAATTACCTCAAAATAATACTATAAATAATAATGTAAATAATAATGTAAATAATAATGTAAATAATAATCCTAATATAGCGTGGAGCATTCCAAACATTATAAACCAAAATAATAATCCACAAAATATTCAAGGAAACATACCAAATCCAAATATGTACACTAATCAAAGTATACCAAGACCAATAAATATAAATAATATAAGTAACAGATAAGGTAGGTGATATAATGGAAATAATTATAATAGGAATAATTATAATATTTATAGTTTCGTATCGTACAAAACAAGGAGAATCCGTATATAAATTTATTTCTGAACAAGCTATAAATACATATAAAAAAATAGAACCTTATTCCTTTAAAGTAATGAGAGATAAAGTAAAGGAATTAGGCTTAGAATATACACCTAGACAATATCTATTTCAAATATTAGCCTTTGCAGGTTTAGCAGGAGGTATAAGTTATTTATATTTTTATAATTTATTCATATCAATAATATATATCATAATAGCAGTATCATTTATACCATACATAACATACCTAAGATGTAAAAGACAATATAGTGAATATATATTTGAACAAGTACAAGTATATTGTACTAATACTATAATGGAATTTGCTACTACTCAGGCTTTTGTAAAATCACTTGAAGGAGTAGTAGAATCAGGAATATTAGAAGAACCATTATTATCAGATGTAAAGACTATGATAGCTTTATCATATGAAAAAGGAGATGTCTATGATTCAATAAAATATATGGATACAAAGTACCCATATTATATGGTAAAAAATATGCATCAACTATTTTTACAAGTAACTAAAGAAGGTGCTAAAGATACTGAAGAAACATTTGAAAATATGCTATCAGATATCGATATATTAGTAGAGGGAGTATATAGAGATAGAACAGACAGAGCAAACTTCCATAGACAGTTTATAATATTTGGAATAGCATTATATGGAATGGTAGCATTAATACAATTATTAATAGGTCAAGAAACATACATAGCCATGATAGATAATTTCTTTATTAGATTATTTGTTCATGCTGTAGTAATAATAAATAGTTGTTTTCTTCTTAATGGAGAAAAATATTACAACGAGAATGTAGGTGCTGAGTAATGTATATAGAGATGCTTATAATAGCAGTAGTAGTATTTTACATTTTCATTGTAAATAAAAAAATAAATACTTCTGGAATGTTTGGAAGTAATAGTAAATTAACAAACATATTAAAAGAAAAAGACTATGATTTTCTTTTAATAGCTAAATATGGTGATAGAGTATATGATCCAAATGAAGTGTTTATGAAGAGAGTAAGAAATGGAGTATTAGTAACAGTAATATTAGTTTTCTTATTTCTATCACAATTAAGTTATTTAACTGTAATAATAGCATTAGTAATTGGATATTTAGTATTTAAAAGCCAATATCTAAGTTTAAGAAGATGGTATAAACAACATCTAAATTATATAGATTCATTACTACCATATTACTTAAAAACACTTGAAGTACTAATTCATCATTATACAGTGCCAGTAGCACTTGCTAAGAGTGTAGATGATGCCCCTGAAGTATTTAAGCCAGGATTAAAAAGAATGCTAGCAAGAATAGAATCAGGAGATTCATCAATAGATCCATATATGGATTTCGCTAAAGAATACCCAGTAAGAGATTCAATGAGAATGATGAGATTATTATATAGATTAGGCTTAGGAGAACAAGAAAAGAAACATCAACAATTAGTTTCATTTTCTAAATCAGTATCAAATCTTCAAGCTAAAGCTAGAGAAATGAAATATCAAGCAAGACTTGGAACAATGGAAAGAAAAACATTAATAATGATGGTTGTAACAGGAGCAGGGTCATTATTACTATTATTGATTTCAATATTTATATTAGTATCAACTGTATAATATTTGAAATATATAAAAAAGAATAAAAAAATATATATAAGAAAGAAGGTGAAAAAATGAAAGAAGCAACAGCTGAAGTTTCAATGACAGTTATTACTATCGTACTTCTAGTAGCAGTATTAGGAATTGGTATGTTCCTATTTGGTAGTAAAGATTCAGTTGGTAGAAAATGGATTGAAAACACATTTAACAATATCACAAATAAGGGTGATAATGCCATGGACAACATGGGATAATAAACAAATAACAAAAGTAGGTGATAATAATGAGAGATTCAGTTGGTGGAACATTTATGATATATGTACTAATAATATTTTTATCAGTATATATTGTTTTTGTAGCAGTAGCTTTTAACTATGCAAGAGCATTTAGAGTAAAAAATAAAGTATTAGATATCATAGAACAAAATGAAGGAATACAAGAAATGGAAAATAGTAATAACTTACAAGGAATAACTTCAGGTGTTTTCGGACAAATTAATGATTATTTGCAGAGTATTTCTTATCGTGTAAATGATATAGGAGAAAGTAACTGCAAAGGATATGATTATATAAATGAAGATAGAGGTTATTGTATAGCTAAAATAGATCAAAATAGTTCTATAGATGGCATTACTAGTAGTTATTATAAGGTAAGAACTTTTGTTTATATAGAATTTCCATTTTTAAAACTAAAATTCACAATACCAGTAAATGGAGAAACACGTCGTATAGAAAGGATAAATAACTAATGGATACAGTCATATCAAATAAATATAGTAGTGTATTAAATGAATTAGATATTGAAGTATCAAAAAAGTTAGAAGGAGAATATACTGTTGATGAAATAATATCTCAGTTTAAAAACTTTTTCTTTAATAAAATGTTTTTAGATATAACTGCTATTAAAGATTATAAAGATTTAACTAATTTACAAAAACTATCAATGAGTATAGATATGGATAAAGTAATATTATTATTAGATAAAGATGATAGTATAAGTGATTCTGAACCATTTTTAGCTAAATTAGTTAATATGGGTATTTATAATTTTACCAAAGATCAAAATAATTTGATGTATCTATATACTAATCCAAATATATATCGTGATGTAGCTTATTTACAAAAAATTGATACAGGTGAAAATAATAATACCACCACTGACTCCTCTCATTCAGTTTCCAACAAAAGAATAATAGGAATAAAAAATATTACTGATTCAGCAGGAGCAACTTCACTAATATATATGTTAAAAAAAGTATTAAGTAGTTACTATAGTGTAATGGCTTTAGAAGTAGATAAAAGAGATTTAACTTATTTTAAAGACAAAGATACATTAACAGTAAAAGATGATGAAATAAATAATATAATAAATAAGTATAATAGTATAGATATATTTTTATTAGATTTAAATAAATCTAATAAAGATTATCTATGTACTGATGTATTATATTTAGTAGAACCATCCATACTTAAACTAAATAAATTAGCAATAATTAATCCTAAAATAATTAATGATATAAAAGGTAAAAAAGTAGTATTAAATAAGAGTCTATTATCAGAGTCAGAAATAGCAGATTTTGAAGTAGAAACAAGAATAAAAGTATACTATAATATACCACCATTAAATGACAAAAAAGATAACAGTGATATATTATCACCATTATTAGAAAAATTAGGATATATCAAGAAGAGTGAAGAAACAGAAAAGAAAAAAAGTATATTTGATTTCTTAAAGCTAAAATAGTAAAAAAATTACTATTTTTTTAATTGCTAATATTAAAAAAATATAGTATAATTAATACAGAAAGGGAAGTGATTAGTGTGGAAAATCAAAGATTTAATATTGAAATAGATGGGGTAGATAAAGTAGCAGAAGTACTAAAAGTATTAAGCATCGATGGAAAAGAGTATGTAATATACTCAGTAGATAATGGAGATGATTCTTCTGATATATTTACTTCAGAAATAATAAAAGATGAAGAAGGTTATGATAAATTAATTGATATTGAAGATGAAAAAGCAAAACAAAATCTTTTAGAAATAATTAATGTAATATTTTCGTAAGATAGGTGATAGTAATGAATGAAAGAGAAGAACTACAAAGAGCTAGAGAAGAACTAAAAAGCAGTATAAAAGTTGTACAAAAAAATTTAAAAATATTTGGTAAAGCAGTAGTTAGTAGTCAGAAAGCAGCTTTAAGAAATGTAGGTAATAATATAATAAATACCTATAAGCAATTACAAAGTGATATATATATTCATAAATTAAACAAAGAAATAGCTCGTTATCAAAAAGAAAGAGAAGCTGCTATTAAAAGAGCAGAGGCTCTGGAAGAAGCAAATAGAAGGGCTAGAGATAGAGAGCATACTAGAGTATTGAAAGCGGAAGCAAGAAGAATTAAAAATCAAGAAAGGGAAGAAAGAGTTTTAAAGTTTAAAAACGGAGTAAAGCAGAAAACTAGTTCTTTAAAATCTAGGATAGGTAAAGTTAAAAATTCTTTTTTAAGAACATTATCTAGTAAAAATATTGATGTTAAGTTAAGGGATGCTTTTGATAAAGTTGGTATTGTTGGATTAACTGTTTTGGGAAGTGGATTAACCATGGTTAATAGAGGTAAAGAAAGAATAACTGATTTTACTTCTAGTCAAATAGCTAAATTAGCCGAATATAGATTAAGAAGGCAAGAAGAAGCTGAAATAAGGGCTAGAGATAGAGAGCATACTAGAGTATTGGAAGCGGAAGCAAGAAGAATTAAAAATCAAGAAAGGGAAGAAAGAGTTTTAAAGTTTAAAAACGGAGTAAAGCAGAAA
>ENA-USUG01005076-USUG01005076.1-human-gut-metagenome-genome-assembly--contig:-NODE-5076-length-15514-cov-7.239230_pt1 | contig 15514 bp, 14 predicted proteins | sample MGYA00250059_ERZ773394 | MGnify/ENA primary metagenome ERZ773394 (study PRJEB29103, sample SAMN06111957) | human gut metagenome | biome: human gut; feature: ankylosing spondylitis patient; material... | reverse complement strand
CGTTGCTCATCTGTATGGCCTGGTCGGAATAGTCGAGCATGAATTTGAATCGTTCCATCTGGTCGTCGGGAATTATTACGGGGGTGCTTTCTCCATGCAATACCATGTAACGGCTGACAGAGGAGAGCGTGAGAACCTGTGCCCGTTCTGCCGGGGTTACCCGGACAAAGACAATCATCGGTATGAGTATTCTCTCTATCTTTTTCCTTCGGTCGCTCCATTGGTGTATTTCCTCCTGTACAGGAAGGAAATTTTCGATTCCCATCTTGGAGAGTTGTATACTTATTTTCTTTTCATGGTAAAGTCTAACGTAGGCCGCATACCAGTGCTTCGGGCGCGCTACGCCGTTACCTGTCCCATCGGCAGGCAGGCTGTTTCTTTCATTTCGGTCTGCGTACATTTATTAGTTACTTTTGTCCTACCTCTATATAAGAGGCAGGACTTTACTGTTTAAAACGCTGCAAATATAAACCAAAATAATATAACAGCATAATTTTTCTTCCTCAAAAAACGCATCCATGATCTTTTTAGTTCAGCATAATACACAGATATGAAGCGTATTATACCTCATTTCCTGCCTCTTATATAGAGGCAGGACTTTACTGTTTAATAAAAATACCGAATTTATTACTGTTGGTATCTTTGTCTTACTTGCCATAAAATCAGTTTGGAAAGTTATCTCGGGCTACGTATTCCTTTCCTTTAATATAGACTATGATTCCTCGTATGTTTTTTAGCTCTGGTAGTTGTGCTTCGTTTTATGGTAATACCACAATCCTATGATATCGGCAAGAAACCAACCTATGGGGATAGACCACCAGATACCGGTTACTCCTATGGACGGGATTGCAGATAAAGCGTATGCCAAGGCTACACGGGTACCAAGCGAAATAATGGTTAGCATGACGGATATTCCGGGTTTTCTTACGGCACGGTAAAAACCGTATAACAGGAATAAGCATCCTATGCCACAGTAAAAAGCTCCTTCTATATGCAGATATTGTACTCCGATGGAAATAATCTCCGTTTCTTGCGGGTGAATGAATATCAGCATAAGCGGTCGGGCGAATATAAATACGGCAAGAGAGATAGCGATACAGAAAATCGTAGTTGTAATGATGGTACTCCGGATACCTTTGCGTATGCGCTCGGATTGTTTTGCTCCGAAATTCTGTGCAATGAACGTAGAAAAAGCATTTCCGAAATCCTGTACCGGCATATAGGCGAAAGAATCTATTTTGACAGCTACTGCAAATGCTGCCATTACCGCTGTGCCGAAACTGTTAATCAATCCCTGTACCATTAAGATGCCGAAGTTCATAATCGATTGTTGGGCACAAGTCAGAGAGGAGTAGGATGTAATTTCTTTGACGGTATTCCAATCGAAATGCATATCCCGGCGTTGGATACGTAATAAAGGAAACTTCCGAATCGTATAAATACATAATCCGATGGCAGAAGCCGCCTGAGCAACAACTGTGGCTATGGCAGCTCCGGCAACCCCCCAATTAAATACGAGAATGAAAACGAGGTCGAGGATTATGTTTGTCAAGACGGCCAAAGTCAAAAACCATAGCGGAGTGACGGAGTTGCCTATGGCACGCAGGAGGGAAGCATAATAATTATAGATAAACGTGAAGCTGATACCCCAAAACGTAATCCATAGATAGTTGCGCATGAGATGATAGACGTCGGCGGGGACTTGTAAAAGTCTCATAATCGGATTTATCCAGATGAACACGATCATATTCAGCAGGATGGTAATCGTTCCGATGAGAATCAATGATACAAAGATACTTCGTTTTAAACCCGGTAGATCATTTGCTCCGTACCGAAGTGAGAATATAACGCCGCTTCCCATACATAAGCCCAAGAAGACGGAGGTCAGGAATATAATTAATGTATATGCAGAGCCTACGGCAGCCAATGCTTCGGCGCCGAGAAATTGTCCTACAATCAATGTATCCGCTATATTGTAAAATTGTTGCAGTAGATTTCCTAATATCATAGGCCCTGCAAACCAAAGCATTGTTTTGGTTATATTTCCGGTAGTCAAATCATGGGCTTTATTTGAGCTTGCAGATGGCTTTCGATATTTCGGGCTTATTAAATTTTGCATTCTATGTCTTTTCGGCTTCAAGAGTACAAAATTATAAAAAGCGCGGTTCTTTTGGTTCTTGCATAAGGGGAATTTTACCTGTTAATGATTAATCTGATAAAAACATTTATCTTTGTCCGAAAGTGAAGTAGTGTATTTATAACGATTGAATATGAAAGAGAACAAATATGATGATGATTCCTTTTTTAGCCGATATAGTATGATGTCTCGTTCGGTTAATGGTTTGAAAGGAGCAGGAGAGTGGCATGCCTTGAAAACAATCTTACCGGAATTCAAAGGGAAACGTGTGTTGGATTTGGGTTGCGGTTTTGGTTGGCATTGCCGGTATGCGGTAGAACAAGGTGCGGAGTGCGTATTAGGAATAGATATTTCTCATAAAATGATTGAGGAAGCTAAAAAGAGAAATGCTTCTCCCTGCATTGATTACAGATGCATGGCGATAGAAGATTTTGATTTTCTACCGGATAGCTTTGATGCCGTTGTCAGTTCATTAACTTTTCATTATTTGGAGTCCTTTGATGATATTTGCCGGAAAGTAAATACTTGTCTGGTAAGAGGCGGGGTATTTGTCTTTTCTGTTGAGCATCCGGTATTTACGGCTTATGGTAGTCAGGATTGGTATTATGGTGAGGATGGTAAACCGATGCATTGGCCTGTAGATTATTATTTTAAGGAGGGTAAACGTAAAGCGGTTTTCTTGGGAGAGGAAGTGGTGAAGTTCCATAAAACATTGACTACTTATGTCAACGGACTGATTAAAACAGGCTTTAAGATAACGGCTTTAGTAGAACCTGAACCTGATAGAGCTCTTTTTAACGTGATTCCGGGTATGGAAGATGAACTGCGCAGACCTATGATGCTTCTGGTATCATCTGTTAAGGAATAAATCGGATATAAAAAGGGATAAAATAAGAAAGGCTGTGTTTCTGATTCCATAGAATCGAAACACAGCCTACTTTATACTAAAAAGAAGATTAATTTCTAGGTAAAGCTTCTTTTACTACCATTGGACGACCTGCATATTCTGCACCGTTCAATTCTTTAATTACGTTTTTTGCTTCTTCAGCGTTCGGCATTTCAACGAAAGCGAAACCTTTAGATCTTCTTGTGTCACGGTCTGTGATGAGTTTTACAGATTCAACTGTACCATACTCTTCCATTACTTGTCTCAAATCTGATTCCTTAACGTTATAGCTAAGGTTTCCAATGTACATGTTCATAAAAAATAATATAAATAAATTGATAAAAAAGTTGAAACAATAAAGGTTTATGAAATGTCTAAATCAGCAATGGAAGTACTCAATTATTGGGTAAATACATACGAAGAGTAAGAACAATGCAAACTTCTTATTGTTTGTTGCGACAAAGGAAAGCATAATATTTGGATAATGCATCATAAAAGCCGTTTTATTTTTAATAATATTTCTTTTTTAATGAATGGATAGTTCCTTTTACAGTTAAATACCCCTACGACTTTTATTTGAACAAAAGGAAACGGAAGCTGTTTCTTATGAAAATCAAATTAATTGTTCACTTTAAAAATAAGAGATTATGGGCTTTTTATTGTATATTATTATAGGTATTATCTCGGGGTTTGTAGCCGGTAAGATAATGAGAGGTGGTGGTTTTGGCATATTGGTCAATCTGGTAGTGGGTATTATCGGAGGGCTGCTTGGCGGATGGCTGTTCAGTCTGCTGGGTATCTATTCTTGGGGGATTATCGGGAGTTTGATAACTTCGGTTATCGGTGCGATTGTCTTTTTATGGATATTGTCCTTTTTTACTCCTACTTCAAAATAACCGGAGGACGCTTGATGTCAGGACGTATATATAAGGTAGGATTGTTTACTTGGATGACGTTCTTTGCCGGAGTGACTTACGCTCAGGAAGCAGGAATGAACCTTACGTTGGAGCAGTCTGTCGGAATAATGCGTAAAGAGAACCGTACTTTAAAAATAGCGGGTAAGGAAATCGAATTGGCAAAGAATGAGCATCAGAAATTGAATTCTTTTTGGTATCCTATGATTAATGCTTCGGGAGCCTATGTTCATTTGTCAAACAGGATAGAAGTAAAAGAACCGCTAAGCCAATTCACAGATCCGGCAAAAGATTTTGTACATTCCATTCTTCCGGATGATCAGCTTATATCTTCTATCTTGGATAAGGTAGGTTCTTATTCGTTGGCTTTTCCGTTGATGCCGCAAGACTTGACCTCGATTGATGCGAGTATTACATGGCCGGTGTTTACAGGAGGAAAACGTATTTATGCCGGTAAGATAGGGAAGACGATGGTGTCTATCGCGGAAGTAAACCGTGAGCAGGTAGATGCGAACTTGCAATCTTTGCTTATTGAAACATATTTTGCACTCCGATTGGGGCAGAAAGTTGTACAGGTACGCGAAGAAACTTATAACGGGTTGAAGAAGCATTATGAAAATGCGTTGAAGCTGGAAGCTAACGGAATCATTAATAAAGCCGAGCGGTTATTTGCCCAAGTATCCATGGATGAGGCAAAACGGGAGCTGGAAAGTGCACGAAAGGATCTGAATGTAGCACAGAATGCCCTGAAAAGTATTTTGAATATTACTTCGGATGAGGCTGTCAATCCTGTTACCCCATTGTTTATCAATGAGGATATTCCTTCCGAACTCTATTTCAAGAATCTTATCGGGGGTAACAGTTATATCGTAAATGAGCTGCGTTTGCAGGAGAATATTGCTTCGAATCAACTAAAAATAGGACGTACGGGATACATACCCAATATCGCATTGTTTGGTAAGCAAACAATTTATTCCCATGGTACTCCGAAGAATCTGTTACCCCGTACAATGATTGGAGTCGGGTTTACATGGAACATCTTCGATGGGTTGGACCGGGAGAAAAATATCCGGCAGGCTAAGTTGACCCGGCAATCGTTGTCATTGGGAAAGGAGAAAGCGGTGAGTGATCTTGGCGTTGGGATAGATAAACTTTATAGCCAGATACGGAACGCATTGGATAATGTTACCGCTCTGAATACGACGATCGAAATGAGTAAAGAGCTTTTGCGTATGCGCAAGAAATCGTTTCAGGAGGGAATGGCTACTTCTACGGATGTAATTGATGCGGAGATAATGCTCTCGAAAGTACAGATTGCTTATTTAATGGCCTTTTATCAGTATGATGTATCGCTGGCTAACTTGTTATCGACTTGTGGCATACCCGATTCATTCTGGGAGTATAGCAGGAATGGGAAAACAGAACACTTTATATTTGAATAAAATCGAATCTTAAAATAAAAAAGAATGGAGAAGTCGAGAAGATATTTGATGGTGGCTTTTATTGTCATCCTTATCGTGGTTATTATTGTGTCTGTGCTTGGCATTTTACTTTTGGGCAGAAAGCCTGTGGTGTTGCAGGGAGAGATTGAAACAACGGAAATACGTATCTCAGGAAAGTTACCCGGAAGAATAGATACTTTTCTTGTGAAAGAAGGTCAGAATGTGAGGCAGGGAGATACTTTGGTGATAATCAACAGTCCCGAAGCTCAAGCCAAATACCAACAGGTAAATGCCTTGGAAGACGTGGCACGTTACCAGAATAAGAAAATAGATGATGGAACCCGCAAACAGATTGTGCAATCGGTGCTTCAACTTTGGAACAAGTCAAGGTCTGATTTACAGTTGGCAAAGACTACGTATGACCGGATTCAGGCATTGTATAAAGATAGTGTCGTGACCTCTCAGCGCAGGGATGAAGTGAAAGCATTGTATGATGCTGCCGTGGCGAATGAGCGGGCGGCTTATCAGCAGTATCAGCTAGTGCTGGATGGTGCGCAGCAGGAAGATAAAGAGAGCGCGCGTTCCTTGGTGGATGCCGCGCGCGGAACGGTCAATGAAGTGGAAGCATTGCTTCAGGATGCCCGCCTTGTTGCACCTGAATCGGGACAGATTGCAACTATTTATCCTAAACGGGGAGAATTGGTCGGTGCGGGTATGCCTATCATGAGTCTTGTTGTACTGGATGATTCATACGTGGTTCTGAATGTACGTGAAGACTTGATGCCGCATTTTAAAATGGGGGATACTTTTCTTGGAGACGTGCCTGCCCTTGCTGCGAAGAATATAGAATTCAAGATATATTATATCAGTCCGTTAGGCAGTTATGCAACGTGGAAATCTACCAAGCAGACCGGATCGTATGATATGAAGACATTTGAGATACATGCACGGCCTGTACAACGGATGGAGGATTTAAGACCGGGCATGTCGGTTTTGGTGAATATGAATAGTGTGAAATAGAAGTAAGATATGAAGCGAACGACTGATTCTCCTTTTGTTGCTGTACTGAAGCGTGAACTGACGCGGATGATTTCCCGGAGGCTTTACTTCGGGGTATGTCTTGTCTTGCCTTTGTTCTGTCTTTTTTATATGGCAACCATCTTTGGTGACGGACAGATGGAGAATATACCGATCGGCATCGTAGACTTAGACCAGACGGCTACTTCACGTAATATTTCCCGTACCATATCCTCTGTTCCTACTTTTAAGGTGACGAAACGTTTTACCGATGCGGAACAGGCTCGTAAGTCCACACAAGCCAAAGATATATATGGCTATTTGGTCATTCCCCGCAATTTTGAGGCTAGTCTGATGGATGGTAAGGAGATCGCATTGTCTTATTATTATCATTATGCTTTACTCAGTGTGGGCAGTGAAGTTATGGCGGCTTTCGAGACTGTGCTTAAAACCGTATCTTTGGCTCCGGTGGTGATGCAGGCTACGGCATTGGGCGTTTCTCCCGAGCAGACGCAGACCTTTCTGCTTCCGGTCAAGACACAAGGGCATCCTTTGTTTAATCCGGATTTGGATTACTCGGTCTATTTAAGTCAGCCTTTTTTCTTTGTCTTGTTTCAAGTGTTGATTCTTCTGACAACAGTATATGCGATAGGAAGCGAGATTAAGTTTCGTACGGCGGATGAATGGTTGAAGAAAGCTGATGGTAATATATTTATTGCCGTTACCGCCAAGCTCCTTCCTTATACTATTATATATATACTGATGAGTATTCTTGCCAATTATGTCTTATTCGGTATAATGGAATTGCCTTTTTCTTGTGGCTTTTTACCTTTGAATTTGACAGCGGGGCTCTTTGTCTTGGCAACGCAGGCATTAGGTGTTTTTGTCTTTTCATTGTTTCCCGCTATCAGCATCATTATCAGTATTGTTTCTATGATCGGGTCTTTGGGGGCAACTTTGTCGGGAGTTACTTTCCCGGCTCCGTTTATGTTTCCGGTAGTCTATTATGCTTCCTTTCTGTTTCCTATCCGGCATTTCGTAGAGATATGCCAGAATCTTTTGTATGGTGATTATGGTTTTGCTTATACCTGGCAGAATGTAGCCGCACTCTTTTTGTTTCTGCTTCCGGCATTACTGATCCTGCCTCATTTGAAGAATGCTATATTAAGTCATAAGTATGAAAACATCAAATAAAATAACACGGGATTTATCGGATATAGCTTCGGTTATTGTCAATGAATTTAAGACAATCGGGACGAGCTATGCTATCTTGCTTGTATTGATAGGAGGTATTTTTGTTTATGGCTTCCTTTATAATTATATGTACGAGCCGAATGTGGTGCGCGATGCACCGATTGCAGTGGTCGATAATTCCCATAGTTCGCTCAGCAGGGAATATACCCGTTTGATAGATGCATCTTCACAGGTCAAAGTCCTGACAAATAATGTTGATTTCCCGGCGGCAAAGGATTTGATGAAAGAAAACAAAGTCATCGGAATTATTTATCTTCCGCATGATTTTGATACGCGTGTGGCACGTGGCGAAGAATCCGTTTTTATCATGTATGGCACAACGGATGCATTCCTTTACTATTTGGCAATGCAGGAATCTTCGTCGGGAGCCATGTTGGAACTGAATGACAGGTACCGTCCCGATATGTTGGTGTTTCTGCCTCAGCAAGATGTGCAACAACTGACCATGACTAAATCCGCCGATGTAGTAGGAACAGCTCTTTATAATTATACGGAAGGATATGGTACTTATCTGATTCCTGCTGTACTGGTTATTATAATCTTTCAAACCCTGCTGATGGTAATAGGGATGGTGAGTGGAGATGAACGGAATACCGGTTCGATACGTAACTTTGCTGTAAATGGCTTATCTTTCGGTAAGATGGCGAATATCATTATAGGTAAGACCTTTGTTTATACGATGCTTTATGCCGTATTTTCTTTATTCCTTTTATGGTTGATGCCTGTTGTCTATCAATTACCGAATATTGGAAACTCTTTTGATATTATTGCCATGCTTGTGCCATACCTGATGGCTACAAGCTTTTTCGGACTTGCTGCTTCTGTCTTTTTTACCGATTCGGAAGCCCCTTTACTGATGATTGCCTTTTTCTCGGTAGGTTTGATTTTTCTTTCCGGAGTGTCATATCCTTTGGAATTGATGCCTTGGTATTGGCGCATGGCACATTTTATTTTTCCGGCTGCTCCTGGGGCTTTGGCTTTTGTGAAACTTAATTCGATGGGTGCGACGATGGCGGAAATTCATGTCGAGTATATTACTTTATGGGTGCAGTGCATTGTTTATTTTGTATTGGCATGTCTGGCTTATCGCTATAACATTCGTAAGGCAATGAATAATAATTCCTGATTCCGGTATGACTAATTTGTTACTTTCGGATGTAAGAATGACTACCTCTGTTGGTATTCAGCAATTTATTATTCATCAATTCTGTTATAATTATATTTTTTTTCTTATTTTTGTAACGCATTGATAAATCTCATATAGCAACAGGTATAATGATAAAGAAAGCCTCTTATATATTAATCATAAGTTTATCAATTTCCCTTTTATTACATTCGGAGAACAGAAATGAAGATCACCTTTCTACTCTAAAACGTCTGATAGATGCTAATTTACCGTATGATTCTTTAGCGCCGATGGATAGTGTAATCTCTTGGGGAGAACAAATAAGCCCGATGTTGGAGGAGGAGAATCAAATGGAATTATTCTTCGTTACCAAACAGCTGGTCGTGCATCTCTATTCTTTACGCGGAAGTATTGGACGTTCCATTGATGAGGCGCGCAGGATGTACGAAAAGGCGATAGATATGGACTATGATTTGGGAATAGCTCTTTCGAGTGTGGCAATCGGGAATGCTTATTATTGTTCAAATATGCTTCCGGAGGCAATAGCTTCTTATAGGGAAGCGATTCATTACCCTGTTACTGTTTCAGATGATAATTGTTTTAGGGAGAGAGCTATCCTGCAACTTGTTCCGATTCTTATGAAAGAAGGGAAGATGGAAGAGGTAGAAACTTATAGGACTATGTTTATGAAATCGGCAGCGGTACAGACGAGTAAAGTATTGCAGTTTTTTGCTTTGGTAACCGATGTCTCCTATTATATTCATAGAAATGAGATAGAAAAAGCCCATGATAGTTTGCTGAAAGCGGAACAGATTTACGAATCGGACAGGCAACCTTATTTCTATGATTTCTTTTATTATGCTCAGGGGCAATATTACGAGGCTATTGGTGAATATCAACAGGCATTGCAATATTATGATGATGTGTTGGGGAAAATCCCACGGAAAATGAGGTCGATAAATTATTTGCAGGTAGCTTATACGAAAGCTAATTTATTGGTCAAGCTGGATAATAAAGTGGATGCGGCTCATTTATATGATGAAATCAGTGCGATAACAGACTCGATTGTTGTGCCCAGTTATGCACACCGTATCAACAGTTTGAGAGCTTCTTTTCAGGAAAATCGTATGAAGATAGAGAATAAGGTGGAAGCCAATCGGATTTTTTTCGGTGAGCTTTTAATCGGTCTTGTTCTTTTGACTGTGATTGTTTATTTGGCAATGCATATTCGAAAACAAAATAAGAAAATAGTAGAGTCTACCGCTTTATTGGAACAATCTAAGCAAGAGGCGGAAAATGCCATGCGCACCAAAAGCCTTTTATTATCCAATATGAGCCATGAAATACGTACGCCTCTTAGTGCTTTATCCGGTTTCTCCAATCTTTTGACCGAACAAGAATTGGATGCGGAGACACGTCGTCAATGTGGTGAGATAATACAACAGAATTCGGACTTACTACTGAAATTAATTGATGATGTAATAGATCTTTCCAACCTTGAAATAGGTAATATGGAGTTTAACTTTGGCTATCATGACGCTATTGCCATTTGTCATAATGTGGTGGATACGGTTAATAAGGTAAAGCAAACTCAGGCTGATGTTTTGTTTGAAACGTCAATGGATTCGCTGGAATTATATACAGATGATTCCCGTTTGCAACAGTTGTTAATCAACTTACTGATTAATGCCACAAAGTTTACTCCTCAGGGAAGTATTACTCTGGAAATTCATAAACAATCGGAGACCGATGTGTTCTTTTCTGTAACCGATACAGGCTGCGGGATTCCGTTGGAAAAGCAGAGTAAGATATTCAATCGGTTTGAAAAACTGAATGAAAGTGCGCAAGGTACGGGGCTGGGACTATCCATTTGCCAATTAATTATAGAACGTATTGGCGGTAAGATATGGATTGATTCAAGTTATACGTCAGGGTGTCGGTTCTGTTTTGTTCATCCTATTAATCCGGTGGGGGAAGAAAAGGAGGTGCAGGCATGAAACGGCTGCTAATATTCTTTATCGTACTTTTGTTTATGGGAGGGCCGAAAGTCTTTTCCAATGATTCTGTCGCTATTAAAGATAGTTTATTGAAGGTCTTGGATACGCTGCCGGCCGACAGTTCGCGCTTGAAAGTGCTTTATTCGTTGGCTCGTTTGGAACCGATGTCACCCTCTTGCATCCATTATTTAGATAAATTGCTGGAGGAAGCTGTCAGGCAGAATAATAAAGAATATCAGTGTAACGCTATGTATCGGCACGTCGTCTATTACTTTAATCATCAAGACGAAGAAAATACGGAACTTTGGATGGATAAACTCTCAAAAGTGGCATTAGAGCATAAATGCTATGATTTATATTTTCAGGGGAAAAGAGCGGAAATAACCATGCATCTTTTAAATCGGAAGATAGAATATGGTATCACCGAAGCCGATGAAATGTATAAGTTTGCCTATAAATTGAACAATGCATTGGGCATGTCCTCTGCTAAGTTATGCCTGATGACCGCTTATCTGATGACTGCACGTTATAAGGAAGGGATGAAAGCCGCTACGGAAGCCTATCGGCTTTTGCCGGTTTCTGCACCTTTGGATGTACGCAAGGATGTGTTGCAGGAGATAACCTTATCTTGCTTTTCCATAGACAATAAGAAAGTCTTAAAGTATCTGTATGAGTTTAAGACGGTACTGGACGAATTGTTGCGGCAGAATCATAAACTGCGGAACTACAAAGGCAGTTATCTGTTGTTGGAAAGTTTGTTTGCGGAGTATTATTTAAATGTGAATGATTTGGAAAAAGCCCGTTATCATTTAAAAGAAATGGATCGATATTTTTCCCCGGCGACTTATGTTACTTCCCGCGGACTGTATTATAATGCGTATGCTCATTATTATCGGATGATAAAAGAGTATGATAAATCTTTGGCTTATTCCGATTCTGCGATTATGCTTCTTTCCGAAGTGTCGGATGATGGTGGATTGAATTACAGGATAAGGAAGGCGGGTGTCTTGGCAGAAGCGGGACGTTTGGACGAAGCTATTCCGTTATATCAAAGTTTGTTGGCAAAGAAAGATTCTTTTTACAGGAATTTATCGACTACCCAGATGGATGAGATTTACCAGATGCGTGATATCGATGATTTACTCCTTGAGAAAGAACAAAACAAAGAACTCGTACATCTTATTCTTATAGCATTGATTGCTATTGCGTTGCTTGTTTTGATACCGTCTACCATTCGTATTTTTAGGGTACGTAAGAGATTAAAAAGAGAAGAAGAGGAAATCCGTGAGATGAGCCGGATAGCCGAAGAGGCTAATGAAGTGAAAAGTCGTTTCCTTGCCAATATGAGTTATAATATACGTATCCCGTTGAACAATGTATTAGGTTTCTCGCGGTTAATGACTGCCAATCCTGATGATGTGGATGCGGCGCGGTGGAAGAAATATTCCGAAATAGTTCAGTCCAATTCTGACGAGCTTATACAGTTGGTCAATGATGTACTTGACTTATCGAGACTTGAAGCCGGTAAGATGAAGTGGCAAGTGCAAGAGTATGATATCGTTCCGCTATGTTCGGACACCATCAGCATGGCTCGTATGAAATGTGGAGACAAGATACAGGTTGATTTCCAAACAGACATAGAAAGCCAGCCGTTTCAGGTCGATATTGCCCGTTTCAGCCAAGTGATATTAAGCACATTGATTTATGCTGATCCGTGTGAAGATAAAAGAACTGTTACTTTCTTTCTGCATCGTGATACGCAAAAAGAACTTTTCCGTTTTCGTGTGGTAAACAGTCCGCTAGCCGATCCGGCATTACAGACGCAGAAAGTAGAAGTTCGTCACGGCATCAACCGACTGACAATTACGTATTTCGGAGGTAAGTACACTGTTGAACCCAATGCACCGGAAGGCCCTACTATCACGTTTACGTATCCTTATTCCGGAAAGAAGTAAAATCAGGATTATTTTCTGGCATAAATTCTCATTTTGGCAGATACTTTAAATTGGCTTTTCATCACTTTAGGGGGTAACCTGTTTCCTCGTATTTCTTTATTCATTGGCTATTCGACTGTATAAAACAATGTGTTATTCTCTATCTCCTAAATTCATTCGAAATCCTTTATATGTTGGACTTTGCTAGTGGACTGTTGCCCCTAAAGTGAAGAAGAACCAATGCATTTACAATATAGCAACATATTCTCAATTTCCACATTTTAATTTGGGAGGACTATAATACTCTGTAGCTATATTAGTAACCACTCTTTTATATTTTGATAAGTCGTTTCTACAAAAATAATAGGAAGCACCTTTCTGAGCATCATTAATTGAATATTCTGGGAGCATCCCATCGTAGATCATATCTGTTAACACATTATACTTTTTTAAAACAGAAAGCATTTCTTCGGTAAGCGGATAATCCCTATCCCACCAATAAAACAACTTACCCTTTACTATTACATATCTAGAAGGTAACTTACCCTTACTGCCAACCACAGCATTCGGATAATACCCAATTTTATCTTTTTCACCCAATATTTCCACAACAAGTATATTTGTATAAACACTATCACAAACCCATTTTAAAGTACCCTGATCTCTTTGGAGAGTAACATGTCTTAAAGTATCTTCAATATGAACATTAAAGATAGAATCCTGTTTAAATAAACGACAGTTATCCGCAAAATCTGTTATAGCTTCATAAATAGCAAATTCTGCAAAGTTGGTACTCTGGGGAATGTACTTTTCCTGGCTGTAACAATCTGTTAGCAGGAGCCACAATAATGAAATAATAATTTTTCTCATCAAAATTAGCTATAAATACCCTAATAATAAATACTCATCACAAATTACTTATATTTAAAATTGAACCTTGTATCATTTATCAATGGCACTTTAATTTAGGATTGATGTATTGTTTAGCAATATTACTTATTCCTGTTTTCTTATAATTATTGTAATTTTTCTTGCAAATAAAATAAACTATCCCTTCAATCCCGTCGTCATGAACTCCATATATCATTTCATATGGCAAATCAACCCAAGAAAAATCTATATGATTATACCGTTTTAAGACATCAATGATTTCTTGAGTAATAGCCACGGTCGAATCATTCCAATAAAATAGTTTATTTTCTTTAATAATAAATTGTGTAGGAAATACATCATCGTAAGTTCCAACTTTATTTTTACAGCTAGGATGTATTACATCAGAAGGTATAGTTATTCCAATCATTAATATATCTTGATCAATATCTATCAACGACACATTAAATACAGAATTATTCTTTGCTAACTTGGCTGTATGAATAAAATCTATTATGACATTTTCTACTACAACATCCATATTTCCCGTAGAAACCAAGCTTTCATTCCATCTTGAAGTAGAACAGCTCACTAAAAGTAGAAATATAAAGAATAAAAATATTAACTTATTTATTTTCATACTATTAATATTCTATCAGCAAACGACATCTTATAAAATAATCTCTATCGAATAATATCCGCAATTCAAAACAAAATTAAATTCTTACATTTTATAAAGGATTAATTTACGGTCTTAAAATGGAACAACAAATATACTTTCAATTTCCACATTTCAATTTGGGAGGTCTATAATATCCTGCAGACTTAGATGAAACAGCTCTTTTATGTTTTAATAAATTATTTCTACAAAAATAATAAAACGCGATTTCTTTGGAATCACTAATCACTGTTTCAGGAAGTACTCTATCGTGAATCATATCCGTTAATGCATCATACTTTTTTAAAACAGAAAGTGTCTCTTCAGTAAGCGGATAATCATCGTCATCCCAATAAAACAATTTGCTCTTTACTATTACATATCTAGATGGCAATTTGCCTTTACTACCAACCACTGCATCCGGTAAATAAAATAATTTGTTTATTGAGGGAATAATATTTATAACAAACAGATTCGCATAAACACTATCACAAATCCATTTTAAAGCACCCTGATTCCTTTGAAGAGTATAATGTTTCAATGTGTCTTGAATTCTAATATGAAAAATAGAATCTTGCTTAAATAAACGGCAGTTATCTGCAAAATCAGTTATAGCCTCATAAATAGCAAATTCTGCAAAGTTAGTGCTCTGGGGAATGTACTTTTCCTGGCTGTAAGAATTTACTAATAAAAGCCACAATAATAATAAAATAATAAGTCTTCGCATATCGTCCATTTTTAAGAACTTACCCAACCATACACAAATCTATCTCTAGTTTTTTCGATTGCATTTATAATATAGCAATATATTTCAATTCCCACATTTCAGTTTAGGAGGACTATAATATCCTGTAGCTGCATTAGTAACTACTCTTTTATATATTGATATATTATTTTTACAAAAATAATAAGATGCACCTTTTTGGGAATCATCAATTACAGTTTCTGGAAGCATCCCGTCATTAATCATATCCGTTAATGCATCATATTTTTTTAATACAGAAAGAGTTTCTTCAGTAAGCGGATAATCATCATCGTCCCAATAAAATAATTTATCCTTTACTATTACATATCTAGAGGGCAATTTACCTTTACTACCAACCACTGCATCCGGTAAATAGAACAATTTATTTACTGAACCAAAAATTTCCACGACCAATATATTTGCATAAATACTATCACAAATCCATTCTAAAGTTCCCTGATTCCTTTGAAGGGTATAATGTTTCAATGTATCTAGAGTCGTAATATAAAAAATAGAATCTTGCTTAAATAAACG
>ENA-USUG01005059-USUG01005059.1-human-gut-metagenome-genome-assembly--contig:-NODE-5059-length-15564-cov-4.518047_pt1 | contig 15564 bp, 13 predicted proteins | sample MGYA00250059_ERZ773394 | MGnify/ENA primary metagenome ERZ773394 (study PRJEB29103, sample SAMN06111957) | human gut metagenome | biome: human gut; feature: ankylosing spondylitis patient; material... | reverse complement strand
TTTGGGGATACGCAGATAAAAGAATTTCTGTACCATGCGGCAGAAGCATCATTTACAACAGAGGATATAAAATATTCTGTTTTATGGAAAATGGAAGAAAATTGGAAAAATATTACAGGAGGGATAAGAATGGTTTCGAATCGACTGCTCCAGGATTGCCTGGAAGACTTTCATAACATTATGCGATTAAATATGGCACTGTACGATCGAAATTGTACATGCGTGGCCGGAGAAGAAGAAAAAGCTCCGGAATTGGATATATTTCATACATTCTGCGATTCCGCAGCAGATATGCAGGCACTGGGAACGAGATATCTGTTTAAGGTAGGAGCTCAGGAGCCAACCTATATTTTATCAGTCAGTGGGGACAGCAAGGATATTTATCCCATGGGACAGCTTGCAGTAAAACAGCTGGAACGAATTCTTGAGATGGGATACAGCAGAGAGGACAGAAATCAGTTTATTCACAATCTGCTCCTTGACAACCTGCTTCCTGTAGATATTGTCAGCTATGCGAAGCAGATGCACATCGGACCGGAGTTCCGCTGGGCAGTGCTTCTGGTGGAAGGAAACGGATGTGAAGCATTTGACATACAGAATATTCTGAAAAATGCACTGTCAGGAAGAACGTCTGATTTTATTGCCCCAATGGAGGAAAACTGCGTCGTTGTAGTCCGCAGACTGGAAGAGCAGGAAGGGGAAAAGGAGATGGAAGAACTGGCACACGAGCTGACAGATGCGGTAAGTGTTGAGACCAGATGCCGTATCCGTACTTCCTGCGGAACGATTGCCTTATCTTTAAAGGAAGTTTCCCGTTCTTATAAGGAAGCGAAGATGGCACTGGAAGTGGCAGCAATCTTCTATAAAGAGAAAAATGTAATTACATATGAAGAGCTTGGCATTGGACGTCTGATTTATCAGCTCCCGATTCCGCTCTGCGAGATGTTCCTGAAAGAAGTGTTTGGTGATTACAATCCATCTTCTCTCGATGAGGAGATTTTGACGACAGTTTATCAGTTTATGGAAAATGATCTGAACCTTTCGGAAACGAGCCGACAGCTGTTTGTACACAGGAACACGTTGGTATACCGTCTGGAAAAACTTCAGAAGACCATCGGACTTGACATCCGCAAATTTGAAGATGCCATGATTTTCAAGATCGCCATGATGGTATCGGATTATATGAAATATTTGAGAGAGAGACAGTTATAAGACATGGAACTGAAGTTAGCTACATTTTTGCTTGTATGTCCGCTGGTATTTCTGGCAGGCTTTGTAGATGCCATCGGAGGAGGAGGAGGACTCATTTCGCTTCCGGCCTATCTGCTGGCAGGAGTACCGGTGCATTTTGCACTGGCAACCAATAAAATGTCTTCGGCATCTGGAACCCTGATTTCCACCGTGCGAATCTGCAGATCGATTAAGATTCGCTGGAAGCTGGCTATTCCTGCGGTTGCCTGCGCGTTGGCAGGCTCATATATCGGAACAAGACTCAGCCTTCTGACAGATGAAAAAATTCTTCGATATGTGTTGATCGTGGTACTGCCGGTGGTTGCACTTTTTGTATTGAGAAAAAATTCACTGGTGTCGGAGAAGGCGAAAAGGCTGGATGAGAAAAAAGAGATGGCGGTCTCCTGGATCAGTGCATTTCTGATCGGAATCTATGACGGATTTTACGGACCGGGAACCGGTACATTCCTGATTCTGATTTTTATGGGACTCGCACATATGACTTCTATGGAAGCAGCTGCCTACACGAAGGTCGTGAACTTAAGTTCCAATATTGCTTCACTGGTGACTTTTCTGGTGAGCGGGCAGGTGATCTTACCGCTGGGACTGGCAGCGGCTGTTTTCAGTATAGCAGGACACTATACCGGAGCCGGCATGGTTCTGAAAAACGGAACGAAAATTATCCGGCCGATTATTCTGGTGGTACTGGCCCTTCTGTTTATCAAAATTGTATTCAATCTGTAAAGAAAAAGCAGGATCTCAACAAATGAAGATTCCTGCTTTTTGTTTCATATTTTTATAAATGTTTCACATCATTGCAAATGTTTCATTATTTTTCAGTCGCTTTTAATGCTTCTTCTACGGTGGCCATAGCGCGGTCACGAAGACCTTTTGCCGTATTCGGGGAAGAGAAAATACACAGAACCTTCAGATTCTCTGTTCCGGTATTGGTGATCTGATGCATCACTTTTGGCGGTGCAACAATCATGGAATCCGGTACAAATGGATATTCAACACCGTCCACCATGGCAACACCGGTTCCGGAGATGCAGTACATGGCTTCGGTTTGGGTGTCATGGGAATGAACATCTATCGTACATCCCGGGTCCCATTCTGTCATATGCACGGAGAAGGCGCAGTCGGTGATTTTATCGTCATCTCCCATGAAAATCGGGGTTATGGCGCGGTTGAAAGGAGCCGGAATCCGGATGGAATTTTTTGGATCATAAGTATAATACATGGAATGTACCTCCACAAAATAGAAAATTGATATCTTCATAGTACCATGTGCAGGAGGCTCAGTCAATTGAAAAAAAGACCGGATAGTGCAATTATACTTTTGAGTGGTTGAAAAGTACAATATTTTTGTGTAATATTACAACTATAAAGCCACAATGATTGCAAAAACTGCAACAGAAACAAATGTTTCTCAGTTACACAAAACCGGTTTGAGGACAAAGTATCTAAAGAAGAGGTGACCAAATTGTTAAAAATGTGAAAAAAACTGGTTGAGCGCGATCTTGGCACTAACATTGCTCTATATAGTGGCAGAATGACTTAGTAAAAATGAAAATAAAATAGAAAGGAGGTTCAGAAGACTCCCTTTAGATGAGAGGATGCCAAAAACTGCAAAAGCAGACAAGCTAAGAAACTAATTAATAAAACGAGGTGAAAGAATATGGATTTGTTTGTTTTGATTTTATCATTCTTCGTTATGCTTTTCCTGGGAATTCCGATTGCGTTTGCACTCTGCCTGTCTTCCCTGCTGTACATGGTTCTTTACTCCAGTGTACCGCTGATCATTATCGGACAGCAGATGTTAAAGGGTGTTGATTCCTTTACCCTTCTCGCAATCCCATTTTTCATTATCGCAGGAAGCCTGATGACGAATGGTGGTATTTCCAAGAGAATTGTTAACTTTGCAAAACAGCTGGTAGGCTGGATGCCGGGTGGACTTGCAGTCGTAGATATTGTTGCATCTATGATTTTCGCAGCTATGACCGGTGCAGGTGCAGCAACCACCGCAGCAGTTGGTGGTATGATGATTCCTCATATGGAAGAAGAAGGATATGACCCTGGATTCGCAAGTGCTATTCAGGCAATGGGTGGTGTGTTCGGACCGATTATCCCGCCGAGTACCCTGATGGTATTGTATGCAGTAGCATCCGGCGAATCTGTTGGAGGAATGTTCCTGGGCGGTATTCTTCCGGGACTCTATCTTGGACTGGTTCTGATTATCGTAGTTGTTATGCTCTGTAAGAAAAAAGGTTACGGCGGCGGTGCAAAATTCAATGGAAAAGCATTCGTCAAAGCAACCGTAGATGCATTCTGGGCACTGCTTGCTCCGATCATCATTCTTGGTGGCATCTATTCCGGTATCATGACTCCTACCGAGTCTTCCGCAGTATGCTGTTTCTACTGTATGATCGTAGGTCTCTTTATTTACAGAGAGCTGAGTGTAAAAGATCTGGTAAAAGTAGTAGCAGAAGGTGTTAAGAGTTCCGCAGGTATCATGCTGATCGTAGCAGCAACTCAGGTATTTGGATGGGTACTGACCCGTGCACAGATTCCGCAGACGATTGCCAAGATGTTCACCGAGAACGTAAGCAACGGTACCGTATTCCTGTTCGCTGTCTGCCTGATTCTTCTGGTAGCAGGATGTTTCATCGATGCAGTTCCGGCTCTGCTGATTTTTGCACCGATCTTCTGCCCGACAGCTCAGGCTTATGGACTGAACATGGTTCATTTCGGTGTTGTTATGGTCGTAGTTCTCTGTATCGGTCTTGCAACTCCGCCGGTAGGTATTAACCTTTATGTAGCATCCAGTGTTGGCGGTCAGCCGGTACATAAGATCATTCCGCATCTGCCAATTCCGCTTCTGACGATTGCAATCGCAACGATCGTTTTGGTCCTTTGCCCGCCAATCGTAACACTGCTTCCGACTCTGTTCGGCTAATACACAGTATTTAAATTTGAAAAAATGATATATGAAAAGGAGATTACAACAATGAAAAAGAGATTAATCGCACTTAGCCTGGTACTGGCAATGGCTGCAACCGCAACTGCATGTGGCGGAAGCAAATCTGACAGCGCAGCAGCTGACACAAGCGCAGCAAGCGACAGCGCAGACGCATCTGCTGATTCTGCTGATGCTTCCACAGAGGGGGGAGTAACCGGAGATTACAGAGAGCTTTCTCTGTTCGCTGGTTCTATTCCGGAGAACACCCCGACTGGTGGTGCACTGGCAGCTATGGCTGATTACATCAACGAGAATTCCAACGGAACTCTGAACGCAATTGCTTACTATGATACTGCACTTGGTGATGCTACTTCCATGGTACAGGGTCTGCAGCAGGGAACTGTAGATATCGGAGTATCCGGTACTGCATATTTCTCTGGTCTGAACTCTGAGATCGAAGTATTCCAGCTTCCGTTCCTGTTCGAGGATCTGGAGACTGCACGTAAAGCAACTTCCGGCGCGGCAGCTGAGAAGATCAATGCTGATATGGAGCAGTATGGTATCGTAGGTCTTTCCTTCTGGGAGAACGGATTCCGTGAGCTGTCCAATGACATCAGAGAGGTTAAGACTCCGGATGATCTGAAAGGAATCAAGATGAGAGTTCTTCCGGCTGAGGTTCAGCAGAAGACATGGGAGGCTCTTGGTGTTCAGACTACTGCTATGGATGCTTCCGAGCTGTACACCGGACTTCAGACTGGTATCATCGATGCACAGGACAACCCGCTGCATGAGATCGTATCCCGTAAACTTTACGAGGTTCAGCCGTATGTCAGCCTGACAGACGCTACCTACACTCCTTTCTACATGGCAGCAAGCAAACTTACCTGGGATGAACTGTCTGAGTCTCAGCAGGCTCTGCTCAAAGAGGCAGCTGAGGTGGGCCGTGAGAAACAGTTCGAGCTGACTGACGCAGCACAGGCTGAGGCTCTTCAGACTCTGAAAGATAACGGTGTAACTGTAACTGAGGATGTTGATAAAGAGGCATTCAAGGCTATCGCTGAGCAGCAGTGGACTGTATTCACAGATGCTTGTGGAACTGAGCTTCTTGACATGGTACAGGCTGGAGAATAAGTATTAACTGATTTTCAAAAAAGGGGTACACATATATGAGACGTATTGTGGATTTAACTCTTCCGATTGAAGAGCACTGGCGTTACGGAATCAAAATTTTGCCGGGTAAAACCCATGCAAATGGTGATCCGTGGCAGAACGTAAGTTATAATCTGGAGTCTCACTGGTTCACCCATATTGATTTTCCGCTTCATTTTGATCCGAACGGAAAGACATCGGATGACTATCCGCTTCAGGACTGGGCAATCACAGATTGCCTGGTTCTGGATTTCTCAGATTGCGGAGACAATACGGCAATTACTGGAGAGATGCTGGAAAAGGCGAATGAAAAATACAAAGACAAACATTTTGACAGCCTTCTGATCCGTACGGACCGCGGCAGAAAAGTGGATTGGAAGACGACAGAATTCTGGGATACCTCACCGTATCTGACAGAGGATGCCGGAATCTGGATTAAAAATTATAACCCGAAGGTAGTGGGCTATGATTTCCCGCAGGATTATGCGATTCGTGAAATCCGTACCATGAAACCGGGACAGCCAATCATTCAGCCAGTACATGAGCATGTGCTGAAAGAGGGGAAGATTCTTCAGATCGAGTATATGACAGATCTGTGGAAGATCGGCTCTGACACCTGTCAGCTGGTTGCGCTTCCTCTGAAACTGATGCATGCTGATGGCGGACAAATCCGCGTGGTTGCAGTGGTTGAAGAATAGGAGAACTGAGAATATGAAAAACGCTCTTGATAAATTTATTTCAGGACTGAATTTCATCTTCGGAATTGTAGGAATTATCATGGTATTTATTGCTACGTATGCAGTACTGGCAAGAAATGTCCTGATTGTTTCCACTCCGTGGAGTGATGAGCTTCTGAAGCTCCTCTTCGTATGGTCCATCTATGTTGGATCTGCAATTCTGTTTATGAATGACGGACTGATCTCCCTGACACTCGTTGAGGATGGATACAAAGAAAAGAAACCGGTTGTATACGGTGTGCTGAAAGCAATTCAGTATATTGCAGCAATTGGTATCTGCGGCCTGGTTACTTCCCAGCTGTTTACCATCGTTGGTACTCAGATGAACACCGGAGAGGCTACCACCGTTCTAAAATACCCGCTGTGGGTAATGAACCTTGGAATGCTTCTTGGACTTGCCCTGATTGTAATCCTCGGAGTCGTAAAACTGATTGGTTTAAAAGAATATTTTGTGAAGAAGGCAGCATAAGAGATGAAAAAATATATTGATTTGACATTGCCGATTGTTCCGCACTGGAGATGCATGCATGAGGATGAAATCATCGAAAAATGCTCTACTGACAAGGGAGATCCGGCAAGTGTAACCAGATTCCCGCTGCAGACCCACTGGTATACGCACATTGATGCGCCGATTCATCAGTTTGCAGGCGGTAAGACACTGAATGATTTTCCGCTGTCTTCCCTGTTCGGAAAGGCAACGATCCTGGATGTCAGCTATGTAAAAGACAATCAGGAGATCACCGCTGAAATGCTGAAAGAAGCGCTTGGTGATGATGAACCGACCAAGATCATTCTTATCAAGACCTGCTGGGAAGATTCCAGAGGTGTTGAAAATGCATTCAATTTCTGGCAGTCTCATGATTACTGGGATGAAGCTCCGTATATGTCCAAAGAAGCAGCTGACTGGCTGACTTCCCTGAAACCGGACGTGATCGGATTCGATTTTCCTCAGGATTATGACATCAGAAAACTGCGTTTTGGCGTAGATGAGCGTCATTGCTATCTGACCACTCATCGTCATTGTCTGAAATATGATATTATGATGATCGAGTACATGCATAATATGAGAGAGGTGAAAGACAAATTCGTAGAGTTTGTGGGACTTCCAACTGCTCTTGAAAATGCAAATGGTGCACAGATCCGTTGCGTGGCCATCACAGAAGAATAATGATAAAAAAATTCCGCAGTTCCGGTTTCCCGGCCTGCGGAATTTTTTTGTCCTCTGCACGGACAGACAGCGCAGAGGACGTATCTGTTTCTTATATTTCAAACATCAGGTCACCATAGGAAGGCATCGGCCATACTTCCTTATCAACCAGCATTTCCAGACTGTCGATAGGACTTCTCAGAGCATCCATGGCAGTCATTACATGATCGTGATAATAATGTGCACGTTCTTCGTTATCCTGAATGCCGGAAGCCTCAGCGGTCATTTTGCGGAGTACCCGGACAGCGGCATTGGCTTCGTTGAGCAGGGACATAATATCTCTGAGCAGTTCGGACTGAACGGTCGGAGCCACGTCAATCGCTTTCAGGGACTGAATGATACCGGACAGTGTACCGGTGTATTCGATGACAGCCGGAAGAATCTGTTTTACAGTCATATCAATCATGGTCAGCGCTTCGATGTTTACGGCTTTATTGTAACTCTCGTATTTGATTTCGGCACGGGAGTGAAGCTCTGCGGCGTTAAATACATGGAACCGCTCAAACATCCGGATGGATTTATCCGTTACCAGGGCCGGGATAGCGTCTACCATGGATTTCAGATTCGGCAGCCCGCGGCGTTTTGCTTCTTCCACCCATTCCTCAGAATATCCGTTGCCTCCGAAGATGATCTTCTGATGCTCAGAAATATATTGGATGGTCAGGTCATGCAGTGCAGTATCGAAATCTTCGGCTTTTTCCAGAATGTCGCAGGCATCTGCGAATGCCTCTGCAACGATGGTGTTGATGACGACGGTGGAGTGGGTTACGGAGTCTCTGGAACCAACCATACGGAACTCAAATTTATTATTGGTAAACGCAAAGGGGGATGTACGGTTTCTGTCGGTGGCATCCTTGGTAAAGTCCGGGAGTGTCTTTACACCAGTATGGAGTTTGTGGCCTCTCAGACTGTGAGTGGCATTTCCGGTACTTAAGAGCTGCTCCAGAACATCGTCCAGCTGTTCTCCGAGGAAGACGGAGACGATGGCAGGAGGAGCTTCATGAGCACCCAGACGATGGTCGTTTCCTACATTTGCAGCAGACTCACGGAGAAGATCTGCATGAATATCAACCGCCTTCAGGATGCAGGCGAGAATCAGCAGGAACTGGCGGTTCTCGTGGGGGCGTTTGCCCGGCTCCAGAAGATTGATGCCGTCATCGGTGGTCAGGGACCAGTTGTTATGTTTACCGGATCCATTGACACCGGCAAAGGGTTTCTCATGGAGCAGGCAGACCAGACCCTGCTGTGCAGCGACTCTCTTTAAGGTCTGCATCATAATCTGGTTATGGTCTGCAGCAACATTGGCCTCTGCGTAGATCGGAGCAAGCTCATGCTGGGCAGGAGCCACCTCGTTATGCTGGGTCTTGGCTGGGACGCCCATTTTCCAGAGTTCCTCGTTGACCTGTCTCATGTAACCGCCGACTCTCTGACGGAGGGTTCCGAAGTAATGATCGTCAAGCTCCTGTCCCTTCGGCGGCATGGCGCCGAACAGGGTACGGCCGGTATAGATCAGGTCTTTTCTCTGCAAATATTTATTACGGTCAATCAGGAAATACTCCTGCTCGGCGCCGATGGAGGGTACTACCTTGCGGGATGTAGTGTTTCCAAAAAGCCGAAGGAGACGTAAAGACTGCTCCTGAACAGCCTCCATGGAACGCAGAAGTGGAGTTTTCTGATCCAGTGCTTCACCGGTGAAGGAACAGAATGCGGTGGGAATACAGAGAATGGCACCTGCAGCATCCTCGCGGATAAATGCAGGGGAAGTGCAGTCCCATGTAGTGTATCCTCTCGCCTCAAAAGTTGCGCGCAGTCCGCCGGAGGGAAAAGATGAGGCATCAGGTTCGCCCTTGATCAGGTCTTTTCCGGAGAACTCCATAAGGACGGAGCCTTCCTCGTTGGGCGGAGTGATGAAGGAGTCATGCTTCTCAGCCGTAAAACCGGTCAGAGGCTGAAACCAGTGAGTATAATGGGTTGCCCCTTTTTCAATGGCCCATTTCTTGATGGCTGCTGCAACCACATCAGCAATGGCCGGATCCAGTTCTTTTCTTCCTTCGATTGTTTTTTTCAGTTCATAGTAGACACTTTTGGGAAGGTACTGTCTCATAGCCTTGTCGTTGAATACATTTGTTCCGAAGATATCCATGATTGAATTCGTATTTTCCATAGTAATTCCTTTCTCTTGAGAGTATTAGGACTTCTTCCGCCGGATGTGATGATACCGGCATTCTTTTTAAAGATACAATATCTGAAAAAAAAGCACAATAGTCTTTGGGAAAAAACTTCTAATTGTAATATGCCGGGAAAAATCCTATAATAGAAGTAGGATTTCTAATTGATCCGATGAAAAGGGAGGATATTTATGGGGATGAATGATACACCGTCGGGAGAGAGGGTGCATATTGGATTTTTCGGAAGAAGAAATGCAGGCAAATCCAGTCTGGTCAATGCCGTGACCGGGCAGGATTTGGCTGTCGTATCGGATACCAGAGGAACGACCACTGATCCGGTCCGGAAGGCAATGGAACTCCTTCCCATGGGACCGGTTCTCATTATTGATACGCCGGGATTTGACGACGAAGGAACTCTTGGGGAATTAAGAGTCCGTAAGAGCCGGCAGATTCTGAATAAGACGGATGTAGCCGTGCTGGTGGCAGATGTACAGGAAGGTCTGAAGACCTGCGATCAGGAACTGTTGGAGCTGTTCAGGGCAAAAGGGATTCCTTATCTTATTGCCTGGAATAAGAGCGATCTGCTGAAAGAGATTCCGGAGGCAGGGGAACAGGAAATCTACGTAAGCGCACAGGAACAGTTTCAGATCTGGGAGCTGAAAGAGAAAATTGCCCGTCTGGGGCAGGCTTCTGCCGAACAGAAAGTGCTGGTGCGTGATCTTTTAAAACCGGGAGATGTAGTTGTGCTGGTCATTCCCATTGATACGGCAGCGCCGAAAGGACGGCTTATTCTGCCCCAGCAGCAGGTGATCCGGGATGTTCTGGAAGCTGGTGCATCGGCTCTTTGTGTCCGTAACACAGAGCTCACAGAAACGCTGCAGGCTTTGAAAGAGCCGCCTGCCCTAGTGATTACGGACAGCCAGGTGTTTAAGGAAGTGGATGCCAAAGTACCGGAGCATATTTTACTGACCTCTTTTTCCATTTTGATGGCCCGTTATAAAGGATTTCTGGAAGAAGCGGTTCATGGCGTGGAAGCGGTGGCAAAGCTGCAGGATGGAGACCGGGTTCTCATTGCAGAAGGCTGTACCCATCACCGGCAGTGCGACGACATTGGCAGCGTGAAGATTCCGCGGTGGTTACGGAATTACACAGGCCGAGAGGTGGAGATTGTGACCTGTTCCGGTACGGAATTTCCGGAGGATCTGTCCCCCTATGCAATGGTCATTCACTGCGGCGGCTGCATGCTCAATGAGCGGGAAGTCCGTTACCGGATGAAATGCGCCCAGGATCAGGGTGTACCATTTACCAATTACGGAATTGCCATTGCAGAAATGCAGGGAATTTTAAGAAGAAGTATCAAAGTGTTAAATAAGGAAATATAAGGAGTAGACAGACGTGAAAATATCGACAAGAGGAAGATATGCACTTCGGATGATGCTGGATATGGCACTTGCTGATTCCGGAAAACCGGTGCGGGTAAAAGAGATTGCCGAGCGACAGGAGATTTCAGAAAAATATATGGAGCAGATTATGTCCATTCTGAACAAGGCTGGATTTGTACGGAGTGTTCGTGGCCCTCAGGGAGGTTATTTCCTGACCAGAAAGCCGGAAGAGTATACAGTAGGCATGATTCTCAGACTGACAGAAGGAAGCTTAAGTCCGGTGGACTGTCTGGATGAAGGAGCAGAGAACTGCCCACGGCAGGAAAGCTGTGTGACATTTATCCTGTGGAAACAGCTGAATGATGCCATTCGTGGCGTGGTAGATAAGGTAACACTTCAGGATCTGGTAGACTGGAGTCAGGTACAGGGGCAGGACTACTGTATATGATATCAGAGGAAAAAAGAAGGAGCCACACAATGCAGGCAGAGAAATCAGAACTTCAGAAAATCATTCAGACGATCTGGAGCAGTGAGTTATATAAAATCATACTAAGCAATCCGACAGGAGAGGGAACCTATCGGAAAATTGTCCTGAACCGGCAGAAAAAGGGCTGGCAGGCGGAGCAGTATACAGAGAAACAGGTATTTCATGAAAATCTTCCGGAAGGAAAGGTACAGGATTACCTGATGGAAAATATGAGCAGCGCATTTCGGCAGTGCGGTGCCTGGGATGGAACCTTTGAGCATACAGTGCGGATTTCCAAAAAGGGAAAAGTAACCGGTATGAAGAAACGGACGGCGCAGACGGAGGCACCGAAGGCGAAGACGGAGAATAATCGGAAGAAAAATTATCTGCTGGAAGAAGGAACCGTCATCCCGCCGTTGGTGGATATGGGGATTTTTACCGTTGAAGGAAAAGTGGTCCGTTCCATGTATGACAAATACCGTCAGATTAACCGGTTTGTAGAACTGATAGATGATGAGATCGACGCACTTCCCAAGGATCAGACCATCCGTATCATTGACTTTGGATGCGGAAAATCCTATCTGACCTTTATTCTTTATTATTATCTGGTGGAATTGAAGAAGCGGGACGTGGAGATTACCGGTCTGGACCTAAAAGCCGATGTGATCGCCCACTGTAACAAGGCAGCAGAGAAATACGGCTATGACAAGCTTCATTTCCAGGTAGGAGACATTGGAGGATATGAGACAGAGGAACAGATTGACATGGTCATTTCTCTCCATGCCTGTGATACGGCTACGGATTATGCCCTGTATCATGCCATCCGCTGGAAGGCAAAGCTTATTTTTTCCGTGCCATGCTGCCAGCATGAATTAAATAAACAGATGAAGAGTGACAATCTGTCTATTCTGACACGCTATGGAATTGTAAAGGAGCGGACGGCAGCACTGATGACAGATGCCATCCGCGGCAATCTTCTGACAGAGAGCGGTTACCGGACCCAGCTGCTGGAATTCGTGGATCTGTCCCATACGCCGAAGAATCTTCTGATTCGTGCGGTGCGTTCCATGATTCCGGCGTCTGCGAAGAAACAGGCACGGGCAGAGGTGGATGCCATCGAGAAAGAGTTCGGATTACAGCCGACACTGGATACACTTTTACATGGAAAGGAAGCCTGAAATAAGATGATAGAAAAACAGATGACCTCCGGCGGGGAGGAGACGAAGAAATTATATTACGAGGACAGCCACAGGAAGGAATTTAAGGCAACGGTACTGTCCTGTGAAGAGCGGCTGACGGCCAAAGGAAAGAAAGATGGCTATGTGGTGGTACTGGATCAGACAGCCTTTTTCCCGGAGGGGGGCGGACAGTTTGGTGACCGGGGCTGGATAGATGACGTGGAAGTATACGATACTCACGAAAAAGGCGGTGTTATTCTCCACTATACAAAGACACCCGTGGAAGTAGGAACGACGGTGACCGGAAAGCTGGATTTTGCGGAGCGTTTTTCCAGAATGCAGGAGCATTCCGGTGAGCATATCGTATCGGGTATTGTCCATCGCCTGCATGGGTATGATAATGTGGGATTCCATCTGGGCAGTGAAAATACGACACTGGATTTTAATGGAGAACTTAGTGAAGAGCAGCTTTTGGAAGTGGAGCGGCTGGCGAATGAGGCGGTGTTCGCCGATCTGCCGGTACAGATTTCCTATCCTTCAAGGGAAGAACTGAAGACACTGGATTACAGAAGCAAGATTGAGATCGAAGGACAGGTACGCCTAGTAGAGATTCCGGGTGTGGATATCTGCGCCTGCTGTGCACCCCATGTAACGCATACCGGTGAGATCGGTATGATTAAATTCATTGCCTGTGACCGTCACCGGGGCGGCTGCCGGGTGACCATGCTGGCCGGTGTCCGCGCACTGAAAGATTATCAGGAAAAACAGGCCCAGGTGACGGCGGTTTCTGTGGCACTCTCCGCAAAGCCGGATAAGATCGGCGAGGCCGTGCTCCGTCTGAAAGAGCAGCAGGAGGTAACCCGCTTCCAGTTGAACCGGATGCAGGCCATCTATCTGGAACAGAAACTGGACAGCATTTCCAAGGAAGATACATTCGCACTCCTTTTTGAAGAAGACCTCGATAATGTAGCAGTCCGCAATTTTGTAAACAGTGCAGTGGAGCGGTTTGAAGGTATCTGCGCGGCTTTTGTGGGAACGGATGAAAAAGGCTATCGTTATATTCTTGGAAGTAAAATAAAGGATGTGCGGGAACTGGCAAAAGAACTGAATACCCGTTTCGCAGGAAAAGGTGGTGGTAAGCCGGAGATGGTGCAGGGATCTTTGAATGGAACAGAAGCCGGGATCCGGTCCGCCATCGGAGATTTTCTTTAAATTTTCTGAATTCCAGCTGCCGCCCCTTGACAAAGTTTTTCTTTCCATCTAAACTAAGGAAGAATTGCAAATGGCAGTGATGAAGAGGAGTACAGATGGACCGCCGTCAGAGAGAATTACCCGCAGGCTGAGAGGTGATTTCGGAATGGACATATGGAAGGTAGCTTCGGAGCCGGAGCGCTGAAAGGAAGAGATAGGCGTTCCCGAGTCCTCCGCGTTAAGGAGTCAGGAGGTATGTGTGGAACACACATATGAACAAAGGTGGTACCGCGATCATTCGCCCTTTGCACAGATGTCTGTGCAGAGGGCTTTTTTACGCAGAGAAAGGGAGAAATTCACAATGAAAGAATTAGCAAAGACTTATGATCCGTCTGAAATCGAGGATCGTACCTATGCCAAATGGATGGGAAGAAAATACTTCCATCCGGATGTAGACAGAAGCAAAAAACCGTTCACCATTGTTATGCCGCCGCCAAACATTACCGGTAAGCTGCACATGGGACATGCTCTTGACAATACCCTTCAGGATATCCTGATCCGTTACAAGAGAATGCAGGGATACAACGCACTGTGGATTCCGGGAACGGACCATGCAAGTATTTCCACAGAGGTAAAGGTGATCAACAAACTGAAAGAGGAAGGAATCGACAAGAACGACCTGGGAAGAGAAGGCTTCTTAAAGAGAACCTGGGAGTGGCGTGAAGAGTATGGCCGCACCATCGTAGACCAGTTAAAGAAGATCGGTTCTTCCTGTGACTGGGACAGAGAGCGTTTCACCATGGATGAAGGATGCTCCGAGGCAGTTCTCGAAGTATTCACCCGCCTCTATGAAAAAGGATATATTTACAAAGGATCCAGAATCATCAACTGGTGTCCGGTATGCCAGACTTCCATCTCTGATGCAGAGGTAGAGCATGAGGAACAGGCTGGCCATTTCTGGCACATTAATTATCCGATCGCAGATGGAAGCGGTTATGTAGAGATCGCAACCACCCGTCCGGAGACTTTACTTGGCGATACCGCTGTGGCTGTGAATCCGGATGATGAAAGATATACGAATCTGGTTGGCAAGATGCTGAAACTGCCGCTCACAGACCGCGAGATTCCGGTAGTTGCGGATCCGTACGTAGATAAAGAGTTTGGAACCGGATGCGTAAAGATTACGCCTGCCCATGACCCGAATGACTTTGAGGTAGGAAGACGCCACAATCTGCCAGAGATCAACATCATGAACGATGATGCGACCATTAACTGCCCGGGCAGCAAATATGATGGTATGGACCGTTACGAGGCAAGAAAAGCAATGGTAGCGGATCTGGAAGCACAGGGACTGCTTGTAAAAGTAGAAGAGCATGTACACAATGTAGGTACTCATGACCGCTGTGGTACGACGGTAGAGCCGATGATCAAGCAGCAGTGGTTCGTAAAGATGGAAGAGATGGCAAAACCGGCTATCGAAGCGATCAAGAACGGTGACCTGACCTTCGTTCCGGAGCGTTTTGACAAGACGTATCTGCACTGGCTGGAGAACATCCGTGACTGGTGTATTTCCCGTCAGCTCTGGTGGGGACACAGAATCCCGGCATATTACTGTGATGAGTGCGGCGAGACCGTTGTTTCCAAGACAGCACCGACGGTATGCCCGAAATGTGGATGCACCCATCTGACCCAGGACCCGGATACTCTGGATACCTGGTTCTCCTCCGCACTGTGGCCGTTCTCAACCTTAGGCTGGCCGAAGAATACCGAGGAGCTTGATTATTTCTATCCGACCGACGTACTGGTAACCGGATATGACAGAATTATTCGGTTTAAATATTCATTTTCCGGTTACTGACCCTACTTGGATATTCTTCCTGGTACTTATTATTATCTT
>ENA-USUG01005052-USUG01005052.1-human-gut-metagenome-genome-assembly--contig:-NODE-5052-length-15576-cov-198.797729_pt1 | contig 15576 bp, 9 predicted proteins | sample MGYA00250059_ERZ773394 | MGnify/ENA primary metagenome ERZ773394 (study PRJEB29103, sample SAMN06111957) | human gut metagenome | biome: human gut; feature: ankylosing spondylitis patient; material... | reverse complement strand
TTACTAACGTATGTGATAAGCAACTACATGCGTTAGCAATAATATGCCTTATAAGTATATTACCTTATAACTAAAATCAGTAAAAAAAGACACGATTATTAACACCCATGCGCACATCATCGCAAACGGCTTTATAGTTGGATATACCATTCAAAAAAAATAAAACCAACCTAAATTATTTCACTATCTTTGTTCAAATTGTTGGATATACCATTCAAAACAATTATAAAACCAACCGACCAGTTTTTCGATACCCATCACCTTCCGTTGGATATACCATTCAAAACAATAATAAAACCAACGATACCTGAAGATAAAAGGATTCCAGGATGGTTGGATATACCATTCAAAACAATAATAAAACCAACTTTAGCAACAATTTTAATGCGATTTCGGTTGTTGGATATACCATTCAAAACAATAATAAAACCAACGTTATAGGGCAGGTACATTCCCAATTCCTCGTTGGATATACCATTCAAAATAATAAAACCAACTGTTTGTTTCTAAGATTGTCAATTTCAATGTTTTGACGTACTTCCCGAGTATAGTTTCCTATCTCAGGTTAAGGACTTCCAGCAGCCCCAATTAGAAAATTTCTTCTCTAATTATCTTTCTACGATTTTTTTACTCATCGCAATATTTCTTGCAGCATTAAAGTCTGCATTTATTTTCTCTCCTCGTCGTTTACACTGGGGATTCGTACAAACAAATTCTTCTTGCTTCTTACGTTCTCCACGTTCTCCGCAATAGCTGCATGTCTGGCTGGTATATGCAGGGTCAATATATTTCACTTCAATACCTTCCAATTTCGCTTTATATTCTATCATACTTTGCAGTTCGTAATACGACCAATAACGAAGCAGATACTTATACTCGTCTTTTACATAACCGTCCTTACCTTTTCCAAAATCTTTCAATGACTCCATGTGGATAGTTCCGGCATTCTGTTTTAAAGCCTGCTTTATAACCTCACGGCTGTAAACATGGTTTTGTGTATGCACCCAATTACGCTCCTTTTCCTTTAGCTTTTCCAAAGGCTCCAGTTTTTTCTTTCGTCCGTGTCCACCTTGGGTACATATAAGTTTCTGCAAACTTTTAAAACGTTTCTGAAACATCGTCCGCTGATTGTGAAAATGTTCTATATCGCCAATTTGCATCTTGAAATTGTCATTCTTGTTGATAGCAAGGTATAACGGACATTTGATACCCAAATCCACACCTAACACTACGTCCTTATCCAACACTTGTTTCTTAGCAGGAATGTCAATAGACAGCAACAGGAATATTCTTGTACTCTTGTCATTTCCCTTTTTTATGAGTTTTATAGAAGAATTATTGGCAACATAATCTTCACCCTTGCCCTTTTGTTGCTTGTCGCTTTCTATCAGTCTTTCAACGATACAGCGGTTATTGCTTGCGTCTTTCCCAAACTCAAGCTTGAAAAGTATTCCTTTAAACCATTTTAGATAGATTCCATTCTCTTTTACAAAAAGTTTCAACCTTTTATTTTCTCTTATGGAAAATGGAATTTCCATACCTTTCTTGTAAGTACTTAAAGCCCTTTCACCTGACTCTATCTTCTTTTGGTTATTATTGTAATTTTCTTGAATCTTTTGGTTTAAATTTGCCAATATATCGCTTGGTATATACTGTTTAAATTCTTTCGATACCAATTGATAAGTGGAATTCTGTTTGGAACACTGAAGAAAATCCTTCTTTTTATTTTTTACATCTTCATCAAGTTCTTTTCTTTCATTAAGCAGCCTGTCTCGTATCTCTTTATCCGATGTTTTTTTATCCGAATCCAGTTTTTTCAGTTCTTTCTCTATTTCCTTGTACCGTGGCATATGTAATTTCAATCGCATTTCATACTCATCGTTAAAAAGGCAATGAGTAGAGATTCTGTTGGCAGCCTGATAAATGGTGTTGTTTATCTGGTAAAGATATTTCCATTGTTGGTCATATTCTTCATCTGTCAATCCATCTTTTACGATTTTCAATTCTATCTTACGTGTAATAATAGGCATACTCTTTTTAATTTTACCACCGCAAATATTGTAATTATAATTGTAAGTCTCAAATCCAACTCAAATAATTTTCAAAATTTCACAAATTCTCAAAATCGCCCATAAAAAATCCCCCATGCAACCGCATGAGGGATTCCACAAGTAAATTCTATTTCGAGAAATTTATTTTGCTACACGTTCCAGCCATTTCAGCATGAACAACATGGTACACATAGAAATGCAGCAAGCCACTACGAATACAGTCCATGTCATCCAGATTGGAATAGATTCATATAATACCGCTCCGATGAACAGCAACTGGTTACCGATGGCAGTAGCACCCAGCCAGCCACCTTGCATGATACCCTGATACTTCGGAGGAGCTACCTTTGATACAAAAGAAATTCCCAGCGGAGAAATATACAACTCGGCAATAGTCAATACCAGGTAAGTAGCCATCAGCAACAGCGGAGTAACTTTAACCGGTGAAGTTCCTGCTGCTACAATATCCTGATGCAAAGGCAGGTCACTTACAAATGAACCAACTGCCATGATGATAAAGCCTGTAGCGGCAATTCCCATACCGATGGCAATCTTCTTGGGTGTAGAAGGTTCCTTGCCACGCGCACGCTGACGAGCAAATATCGCCATGACTACCGGAGTAAGGAATACTACAAAGAACGGATTCAGTGACTGAAACAGCTCGGCAGTAATAGGCATGCCAAACAAGTTCAGGTCAGTATATTCTTTTGCAAAGAATGTCAAAGTCAAACCATTCTGGTGGAATGAGAACCAGAAGAAAATTACCACACCGAATACGGCAAACAGAGCCATGATGCGCTGTTTTACTTCCTGTGCGCTCATTTCTACCGTAGCCGCAGAAGCAGCAGACTTGTCGGCTACCTTCTTGCTCGGGTCCGGGAAGCGTTTCTTGTTCACCACATAAATAACCAAAGATACCAGCATAGCCACAATCGCTACCGCAAATGCGTAATGGAATCCTGTAGAGAACACATTCAAGTAGTCGTTAGCAAACTGAGTCAGGTCGGTTACAGGAGCACCGCTTACCTCATTAGCCAGTGTCTGATACGTTTCGGCTGCCTGCGGCTGCAATGTGCCGGCCAAGTGTCCGTGGCACAATCCGGGAAGATCTGGATTATATGCAAAACCGTTATGGCTCAACCACCAGTTACGTACGCCTACCGCAGCAGGAGGAGCAAAAATCGCACCGATATTGATGAACATATAGAACCAGGAGAAACCTGAGTCACGCAGACTGGAGTACTTCGGGTCGTCGTACATCTGACCTACCAGCGCCTGAAGGTTTCCTTTAAACAGTCCGTTACCAAACGCAATGATAAACAAAGCTCCGCATGTAACAGTCAGCATCAATGCCTTATTCACTACCGGAGTCTGAGAAGGAATGGCCAGCAATACGTAGCCCAATGCCATCAAGACAATACCAATCAAGATGGTTCCCTTGTAATTTCGCGTCTTATCGGCAATCACACCACCGACCAACGCCAGAATGTAAATTGAAAAATAGAAAGTGGAATAAATCCATCCAGCTTCTGTTCCGCTCAATGCGAACTTCGCCTGTAAGAAAAGCACCAGAATCGCCATCATGGTATAGAAACCGAAACGTTCTCCCAGATTGGCCAACGATGCGGCTACCAGCCCTTTAGGATGTTTACTAAACATAAGTTAATGAAGATTTTAATAATTAATAGTGTTAATACTCGTATAAATTCTGTCTCTCGTTCGCAAATATACAATTATTCAAATAAATATGCAAACCTACCTCACTCAGCACCTTGCGGAAGTTTTCCCCTGTATGTACGGCTTATTACGCGTTCAAAGCTATGAATAATCTCCTGCCCCATGTTCACACGCGTGCTGTCCACTTTCCGGATTTCCACAGGCGTAACTGCATCTTTATACTTCGCCTTGCCGATACGGATTTTCATCTTGTCCAGGTTTCCGGTAATATTCACTCCCGCCTTGAACGGCAACGGCGATTTCAGCACAGAGATGTGATAGTTAAAGTTCATATCCAGACCCTGGGTCCCTCCCACAGCCGCCTTGTAGCGGTCTATCTGAAGTAAGAACGGATATACCGTCACATTGCCGTCCTGCACGGTCAGGTTGACCGAAATACTGTCGAACACATTCCGTTTCTTGTTCTTGAACATCAGTGTCTTGGATATTTCCGCAAAGGTTTCTCCATCCATCAGTACCAGACTGTCGCCTTTAATGTGCATGGCCGCTTTCAGACTTGGTATCTTCACGTTCAGGTTGGAATCAAGCACAGCCTCGGCCGTAGCATCAAAATCGACCATTCCCTTGAAGGAACGGAGCATCGGCACAATCGTATCAAGTGAAGGTATGAAATCGACCAACTTGCCGATATTTACCTTGCGCAAACGGAAATCAAAACCGGCATAGCCTCTTGTTTTCCTTCGGGCACGATATACCAACGTGGTTTCCAGGTCTGCTTCCAGTCCGCGCATGGTCAGCTTTTTCAGATAAACCGCCTGATTGCGAATGTCTACCGCTCCTTGCACATTTTCAAACACCATATTTCCGTAAGTCACCTTTTTCAGGTTGGTCTTCAACTCGAAATCAATGTTCTTCGGAATGACAAACAACTGCATCGGTTCTGCCGACGATACCGTGTCGGTCTCTGCCTGAAGCGTATCCTGCGGGAAGTTCAGTGCATTAATCAACTGGTTGCAATCGAGGTTGCGGGAAGCGATTTCCAGGTTGGCCTTCAGCATTTTTCCTTTCTTCATTGCCGCATACAGACCGTAAACCGATCCACTTGCCGTCAAGTTGGAACGTCCGATGCGCATGCTGGCATTTTTCAAAGTGATGACTCTATCGCCTACCGTTACGGCTGTTTTGCGCATTCTCACCGGCAAAGCCAGTTCAGGGGTTCTTAAAGTTAGTCGGTTGAATCCGACAATTCCTTTGGGAAGCCATACTGAATCGCGTACCTTTTCAGCCGTCAAATTAAAGCCTCCCTTGTCCATACCCATTTTCATATCGCCCATACGGCAGAAGAGTGTATCGGTCTCCAAAGCCACCTTTATATTCGGCATGGCCGGATTCAGTTTGCCCGGCTGCAAGTGCAAGGAAGCCTTTGCCTTTTTACTGAACACCTTCAACGAATCGCCCATCTCTCCTTTCAGGCGACTCATCTGCAATTTACATTCCACGTCAATCAGACGGGTCGTATCCTGCGGATTCGTAGACCGGACGGTGGCATTCAATTCATCCAGATTGGCAGAAATAGCCGCAGTACGCAAGGAAGCCTTGCGAATGTTCATTTGTGCGGCAAGATTGTCTTCGCCAATAAAACGGAGAGCGGCCTGGCTGGTAAATTCAAAATTCTTCTTGGTATCGCGCAAGAACATGTCCTGCATATCCAGCTTTCCTTTCAAACGAACACGCCCCCAGTCCTGCTTCTGAATAGTCGACAAGCGACAATGCAAGCGGAAGTCGGCTCCCACCCGACCACCTATCGACACTCCTTCCTGCAAGGGGAAAGTCTTGGCCAGTGCCGTAAGGTCTATTTCCGAACGGGTATGAAAAGTGATGTCAGGGTCGCCCAACAAATCTTCCACTTTTCCGTCAGCTAATATATCGGTGTGAGCTCCCTTGAAACGGAATATTTTCAAATCAGCATACGAGGGCTTGTGGCGCATGAAATCAACGTACCCACTAAATTCAGCCGTCAGGTCGTCAATACCATAAGGTAAATCGGCATACTTCGCCGAAGCCTGATTAATGCTCACGTGAAGTGTAGCTTCCGGCATCTGCTGTTTGCCATAAAGCCCCTTCAAGGTTCCTTCTAACGTAACCTCTCCTTTGGCGGTAAGCTCCTGACGCTTCAGCACACTCTCCGGAATCATATTAAACACGGTTTCCAGCGACGGGGCATGCAACTTATAGGTCAAATCTACCGAAGCCGGTCCGCCAATCGTATCCCGCCCAAGGGTACCCGACAAGTCGAGGGCTATTCCATTTAATGTCAGTCCCGTATCCTTCAGCGTAAGTCGTCGGGAAACACGATCCAGTTGCATATCCGCATTCAGTCCTACAGCCAGGTGATTCACCAATAGCTGTCCGTCCTGCCAGAAGAGCAGATTCTCGTTGTCATACTCCAGTGCCAGCATGGAATAATCTTTCTTCAAAGAAGCTTTCAGATTCATGTTCAGGTTCTGCACGCGGGCGTATACCCTTGTATCCCTGTCGTCGAACGTCACGTTCGTACGCTTCAAGGCCACACGGTTTATGTCTATTTCCTGAATCTGAGGCTTCTGCGATGTGGTATCCTCTTCTACTGTCTCTTCCGTACTCTTCACGATGTCCCAGTTGCTTTTTCCTTCCTTATTCTTGAAAGCATATACCGACGCATCCTCCAGTCCCAGATAGCGCAGGCTGATTTTATCATGCAGCAGATAATCCACCGGATTCACCACTACCACACATTTCTTGAAAGAAACCAGAGAATCGGTCTTCTGCCACAACGTGTCATTAATGGCTTTGGACACCAATACTCCATCCGTCACCTTCAGTCCGAAGCGCGGAAAGGTGGAAAAGAAAGTCAGCTCCACACTTTTCATCTGCAAACGGGCATTCAATGACTGATTAGCCACATTCAACACCACCGGTGTCAACTTTTCCGGTGTAAAAATAAAATTCACCACGATGGTTACGGCCAACAAGAATATAGTCAGTAACGCTCCTAACGAAATGGCCGTCAGCCGAATTGTTTTACGTAATTTCTTGTTCATCTTTTTTCTTTCATAAACAAACTCATCCGTTGTTTGTTCTACGAGCCTCAATATTGAGGCAATAGGTACAGACAAACTCAGGATGTATCAGATAATGAATCAGAAAGCGGGCTTTGTCTGCTTTCCGGTACGATTCACCCGTAAACGTTCCGGAGGAAGACAATTTGAAAGGACACACTTTCAAGTGTTGCAGGAAATCCACTTCTGCCATATCGAGCACTTTGTACATGGTTTCCTTGGCCGACCAATGCAAGAGCAGCTGATACAATTCTTCATGCGATTCCATACGTGCCCTTTCCGGCATCTCGTCTTCCCTCACAAACCGAGACTCTACCTTTCGTACCCGCTCGCCATAAGCCTCAATATCAATGCCGGGCTGAGTAGACTCATGCAGCCCAACTGCCACATATCCCTTCGTATGAGAAATGGATACATGATACTCCCCTCCTGTCAGAAACGGCTTTCCGGAAGGTTCATGTCCTATCCGCACTTCTTTCCCCAACATCGTTTTCAGCAGCACACGGACTGCCAGGTATTCCATTTTCCGGGAAGGAGCTTTCAGACGTTCAAGTTCTTGCCGCACCACGTCGTCCGACAGACAGGCATAAAGTTCCTCCAACGTTTCCGTCACCTGCCAGATTCCCCATCGGCCATTTTCCTCCGTCCAAGTCTTCAGCAGTGGCATAGTTATTTCTCCTTCACCTCATCTTCTTCCTGAGCCACAGGCAAGATGGTCACTTTCACCTTCTGGATACGACGCGAAGTCATCTCCAGAATCTCAAAGCGGTAATTCTGGTAATTGATAATCTCATGCAATGCGGGGAACTCTCCCTTCAGTTCCAGCAGAAGGCCGGCCAGTGAATCCGCATCTCCAGAGGCATCTTCAAATACCTCCTCACTATCCTTGATAATCTTATAAAAGTCCGACAGCAGAGTCTTTCCTTCGAACACATACACGTTTTCCGTCAGTTTCACGTACGTGCGTTCTTCCTCATCGTATTCATCATTGATTTCTCCGACAATCTCCTCGATGATGTCCTCCATCGTCACGATGCCCGACGTACCTCCAAACTCATCCACCACTACGGCGATGTGAATCTTGTTCGTCTGAAAGTCACGCAGCAAATCGCCAATCATCTTATTCTCAGGCACAAACAAGGCAGAGCGAATCAGGTTCTGCCATTTAAAGTCCTCACCCTTATCCAGATAAGGAAGCAGGTCCTTGATATACAATATTCCTTTGATATGGTCACGCGTTTCTTCATACACCGGAATGCGTGAATATCCGTTTTCATTGATACACTTCAATACCTCTGAAAAGGTAGAATGTATTTCCAAATCCACAATATCCAGACGGGAAGTCATTACTTCTTTCGCCGTTTCTTCTCCAAAACGGATGATTCCCTCCAGCATGTTGTTTTCTTCCGGTGTTTCCTGAATATCCGTCAATTCCAGCGCCTGAGAAAGTTCATTGACCGACAGGTTCCGGACTTTCCGTTTCTGTGAAAATCGGTTGATAAAGAAAGAAGACCGGACCAGCAATGAAGAAATAGGCCAAAACACAGTACGCAAAACCGTCACTACGGGAGCTGCCTTACGGGCAAAGGGTAAAGTATGCTGTGCCGAATAAATTTTCGGCATAATTTCTCCGAACAGCAACAGCAGGAAGGTCAATACGACCGTTACAATCAAAAACTCCAGAATTTTTGCCTCTCCAAAATCAATCACACTGGCAAACACATAGTTCAACAGCATGATAATCGTCACATTGACAAAGTTATTCGAAATCAGAATAGTGGCCAGCAGACGCTCTGAATCATCAAGCAAGGCCTTGATTTTAGAGTCAGAAGGATGATTCTCCTCCTCTATATCGTTCAAGTCAGAAGGAGATAACGAAAAGAAAGCTATTTCAGAAGCAGAAACAAAGCCCGAAGTATATAATAACGCAAGGGCCAGCAGCAAAGCAAAAGCAGCCCCTAACGAAAGGGGCATTACGGTAATTCCGTCACAAAGCTCCGTCCAGCGGAGCAAACACGAGTCAGGGTCCATTCTATCTACCTGTAGTTAAACATCTATTTAAGACCGCCTGAGATTAAAACGGCAGATCATCCGAAGGATTGTTCTCAGGCTGAGCAGCAGCGGCAACCGGCGAAGCGGCCTGTGGTTGTGCAGGGGCAGTAGGCTGTGCAGCACGCGGAGTCAGCATTTCCATATTGTCACCAAAAATTTCCGTCACATAACGTTTCACTCCATTCTGGTCGTCGTATGAACGAGTACGGATTTTCCCTTCAATATACAGTTTATCGCCTTTGTGTACATATTTTTCGGCAGTTTCAGCCAGTCCGCGCCACAACACGATGTTATGCCATTCCGTACGTTCAGGCACCTGTGTGCCATTGGCCAGCGTATAAGCACGGTCTGTGGTAGCCAGCGGGAAAGTAGCCACAGCTACTCCACTGTCCAAATATCTTACTTCAGGGTCTTTCCCTACATTTCCAATCAATTGTACTTTATTCAATGACATGATTTTATTTTTTATAATTTGGTTTCAAAAGTAACGAAAAAAAACGAGATATCAAGCGCGACACGGGGAATTTATGCAAATCGTCAATCAGAACGCGCTGAAATCCAGAAAGAACAGCATCTTCCTCTTCCAATTCCACTTCGTAGCATCGGGCATGGATTACCCGGTGTGACAACACGTGTTTCACCTCAGGAGATACCACGCGGAACATACGTATGGAGCGGTTACCTACCAGTTCCCGGAATGCCGGAAGAGAGAAAATCTCTTCTTCCCCCACTTCCTGTTCCGTTTCAATCAGCGGGAATTCGTACAAATTCTGCCAGATGTCTCCGGCTTCACGCCTTTTTATAAATGTATGCACGCCTGCACGCACGTAAATATAAGAAAAATAACGGTCTAACACCTTCGTTTTACGTGATTTCCAGGGAAGTTTGTCCACTAAATTCTTTTGCAGGGCCACACAACTGTCTGAAAGCGGGCAAAACAGACAGGAAGGCGATGACGGCACACATTGCAAGGCCCCGAAATCCATGATGGCCTGATTATACAATGCCGGACGCGACTTGTCCATCATTTCATCGGCCAGCGAAGCATACAGTTTTTTTCCTGCTCCTGTATCAATGGGTTCTTCCACGCCCAGCCACCGGGACAATACGCGATACACATTCCCGTCGACCACCGCATACGGCATGTCGTAAGCAAAGGAACAAATGGCTGCGGCCGTATAGTCTCCCACCCCTTTCAATGCCCTTACATCTTCATAACGCACGGGGAAAGCTCCTTTTTCGGCAATCGTACGCGCAGCTTCGTGCAAGTTACGGGCACGCGAATAATAGCCCAGCCCCTGCCAGCACTTCATCACTTCGTCTTCCGAAGCCTTTGCCAGTGTTTCTACATCCGGAAAATGCTCCATAAAACGGCAGTAATAGTCATATCCCTGCACCACACGGGTCTGCTGAAGAATGATTTCCGAAATCCATATCTTATAAGGGTCTTTAGTGTCACGCCAAGGCAGGTCACGCTTGTTCTCCTTGTACCAGTCAATTATTGTAGTCGCAAACAAATTCATCCAATCTATAATTTGGCTGCAAAAATAATACATTTGCCCGACATATACAGAAAAACCACGTCATACAGCTGTATAAAAGACTCGTAACTCTCAAAAAAGCACGAGTTTTCTAAAAAAATATTCCCGAGAAATTTTCGAAAGATACAGAAAAGCTATATATTTGCAGTCCAAAAATTTAAGATAACGTATAACAATAATTATTAGCGCAATGACTAAAGCAGATATTGTAAACGAAATTGCCAAGAACACAGGTATTGACAAGGCAACAGTATTAGCAACCCTTGAGGCGTTCATGGGATCAGTAAAAGAATCTTTGTCGAAAGATGAGAATGTCTACCTCCGTGGTTTCGGTAGTTTCATTGTAAAGAAAAGAGCGCAGAAAACTGCTCGTAATATTTCTAAGAATACTACCATTATTATTCCGGAACACAATATTCCGGCATTTAAACCAGCAAAAACATTTACTCTATCAGTAAAAAAATAATTAACATTTAGTATTAACCCATAAAATTTTGAAGCTATGCCAAGCGGAAAGAAAAGAAAAAGACATAAAATGTCTACACACAAACGTAAAAAAAGACTAAGAAAGAACAGACATAAAAGCAAAAAATAATTGTTAGTCTGTCCGACTTCAATAAAGAACAAACTTGCAAAGCTCAACAAAAGCCTTTCAGGTTTGTTCTTTGTGTAATTAGCAACCTAGTAAAAACAAAAAACCAAGTAACAAAGTGACAAGCGAATTAGTAGTAGACGTACAGCCCAAGGAAATCTCTATTGCCCTCATGGAGGACAAGAACCTGGTAGAGTTCCAGAAAGAGGAACGAAACCTCTCCTTTTCCGTAGGCAACATGTACGTAGGTAAAGTCCGGAAACTCATGCCCGGCCTCAACGCCTGCTTTGTAGACGTAGGCTTTGAGAAAGACGCTTTTCTTCACTACCTGGACTTGGGACCACAATTTCATTCTTACCAGAAGTACCTCAAGCAAGTAATCAGCGACCGGAAAAAGCTCTATCCCATGTCGAAAGCTTCCATGCTGCCCGACATTGAAAAGGATGGAACCATTTCCAGCGTGCTCCAGCAGGGACAGGAAGTCATCGTACAGATTGTCAAGGAACCGATTTCCACCAAGGGGCCGCGACTGACCTGCGAATTGTCGTTCGCCGGACGCTATCTGGTACTGATACCTTTCAACGACAAAGTATCCGTTTCACAAAAAATAAAATCCAGCGAGGAAAGAGCACGCCTCAAACAACTGCTGCAGAGCATCAAGCCTAAGAACTTCGGAGTCATTGTACGTACCGTGGCCGAAGGAAAGCGCGTGGCAGAACTGGATGCGGAACTGAAAGTCCTGCTGAAACATTGGGAAGAAACCATCACGAAAGTACAGAAGGCCACCAAACTGCCCTCACTGGTTTATGAGGAAACAAGCCGTACCGTAGCCATGCTGCGCGACTTGTTCAACCCGTCGTATGAAAACATCTATGTGAACGACGAAACCGTTTTCAACGAAGTAAAAGATTATGTAGCACTCATTGCTCCCGAGCGTACGGGTATCGTGAAGCGCTACACCGGCCAGCTCCCTATTTTCGATAACTTCGGCATCACCAAGCAAATCAAATCCTCTTTCGGGAAAACCGTTTCCTACAAGAGCGGAGCTTACCTGATTATCGAACATACGGAAGCACTCCATGTGGTGGACGTAAACAGCGGAAACCGTTCCAAATCAACTAACGGACAAGAAGCGAATGCACTCGACGTAAATTTGGGCGCAGCCGATGAGTTGGCACGCCAGCTTCGTCTAAGGGATATGGGAGGTATCATTGTGGTAGACTTCATCGATATGAACCTGGCTGAAAACCGGCAGAAACTTTACGAACGCATGTGCCAGAACATGCAGAAAGACCGGGCCAAGCACAACATCCTTCCTCTGAGCAAATTCGGACTTATGCAAATCACGCGCCAGCGTGTGCGTCCGGCCATGGATGTCACTACTGATGAGGACTGCCCAGTATGTTTCGGAAAAGGAAAAATCAAACCTTCCATCCTGTTTACCGATACATTGGAAAGTAAGATTGACTATATGGTCAACAAGCTGAAAGTGAAGAAATTCACACTACACATTCATCCTTATGTCGCTGCCTACGTAAATCAGGGACTCATGTCCATGAAGCGCAAATGGCAGATGAAATATGGATTTGGCATCAAAATCGTTCCGAACCAGAACCTGGCGTTCCTGCAATATAAATTCTTTGACGTGAACAACCAGGAAATGGACATGAAGGAAGAATTCGAAATTAAATAATCTGAAGGCCGTCTCCCACCGCAAAACAAGGGAGACGGCCTTTTTTGTCTCCAAAGGCAAAGCCCCTTCCCCCTCTCTTTCCTGATTGAAAAACGTACAGGAAATAAACGAGCTACCGTGCCACACGATTTATGTTTCTCTCCGCAGAAACCTACGTTTTCCACAAGAGAAACATAAGGTTCCGCACCGGGAAACATAGGTTTCGCGGCAAGGAAACATAATTACAGCAAAGGCTTTCGGAACACTCCACACTGATGTTTTCTCTTATTTCACCCCAGCACGTTACGCAACGGAATTCTGTTTTTATCCTTTATGCCTTTGTCGATTTCCTCCTTTTTTTACTACCTTTGCAGAAAGGTATCATTTTAATATAAAATCATGAAAATACGTAGCATTTTATTCGTTATTGGGGTTACATTCTCTCAGTTTTCACTGGCACAACAGATTTTGCCGCGCGATCCGGACTGCTGTACCAGTATCATGGTAGGGAAACTGGCCTCAACCGACGGCTCTGTCATGACGAGCCACACCTGCGACAGCTGGTACCGTACGTGGGTAAACGTAGTACCGGCAGCAGACTTTGCCAACGACACTGTGATGAACATTTACGACGGACGCATGCACACGGAATCGGTCAACGACCAGACAAAACTGACCGTAAAAGGACAGATTCCGCAAGCCAAACATACCTACGCTTTTCTGGATACGGCTTATCCGTGCCTGAATGAGAAGCAGCTGGCCATGGGAGAAACTACCATCAGCGGACGGGATACCCTGCGGAACCCTAAAGGAATGTTCATGATTGAAGAACTGGTCCGCGTGGCATTGCAACGCTGCACCACGGCTCGCGATGCCATTCAGCTCATGGGTAAGCTGGTGAAGGAATACGGCTACGGCGATTCGGGCGAATGTCTGACCATTGCCGACCCGAAGGAAGTATGGCACTTTGAAATTTTCGGCGAAGGTCCCGACCAGATTGGCGGTGTATGGGCTGCCGTACGTATCCCCGATGATGAAGTGGGCGTATCGGCCAATATCTCACGTATCAGCACACTCAACCTGAAGGATACACGTAACTATATGGCATCTGAAAACGTGTTCAGCGTAGCCAAGAGACTCAAGCTGTGGGATGGCAAGGAACCGTTCAAGTTCTGGAAAGCCTACGGGGGGCCGAACTATTTCGGCAAGATGCAGGCATTCAGCATCCGCGAGTTCTTCATTCTGAGCACACTGGCTCCTTCGCTCAAGCTTAGCATGGACGATGAGGAACTGCCGCTGAGTGTAAAACCGGAAAAGAAAATCAGCAATGCCGACGTGATGGCTTACCTGCGCCAGACGTATGAAGGTACAGAATGGAGCGTAACGAAAAACCTGAAAGTGGCTGTCAAAGACAGAAAAACCGGAAAGACTGATACCATTACCAGCCCGCGTGCCAACCCGTGGATGCGTACTGACGAGGTACAACTGTTCAATGCCCTGCAAAAGGGTGCCGTGACAGCCAACCGCAACGTGGCCGTGCCGCAATGTGCGTACTCTACCGTCATCCAGTTGCGCGACTGGCTTCCGGATGCCGTGGGAGGTGTCTGCTGGTTTGGCATGGACAACCCCGGACAGAGTCCGCGCGTGCCCATCTTCTGCGGCACGACCGACCTGCCTGAAATGTTCAAGATTTGCGGCAACCACCGCTACCGCCTGGATGCTGCCTTGTGGCACTATCGCCAGGCCAACAAGCTGGCTACCGTGAGATGGGGAAATGCCCGGAAGATTTTGGAAAAGAACCTGCTCCATTTTGAAAGAAAAGGAGTGGAAGAACTGACGATGGTGGAACAGCGCTATGCCGAACTGCTCAAGAGTCAGGGAGAAGAAGCTGCCAAGGCTTATCTGACCGACTACACCAAAGACTTTATCGGAGCTACCCTTCTGCGCTGGGACGAAATGACCGCCAAATACTGGAATGACTACCGCTTCGGATTCTGATTCCTCATTTATACACACGTAAAAAACACATAGAAAAGATATGAAAACAGTTACATTTATCTCTGCATTACTTCTTGCTTCGGCCACCGTTCAGGCACAGCCCAAGGCCGAAGGCTACCAGTTTACTACCGTAGTCAACCAGAAAGTGACTCCGGTCAAGAACCAGGCTGCTACCGGTACTTGCTGGTGCTTTGCCACTACCTCTTTCATCGAAGCCGAACTCCTGCGTCAGGGAAAAGGTGAATTCGACCTCTCGGAAATGTACATTGTCCGCCAGAAATATATGAACCAGTTGAACGACAACTACCTGCGCCACGGGAATGGTAACATCGGTCAGGGAAGTATCTCACCCAGCTGGTTTACGGCTTTCACTCAGGTAGGCATCGTGCCGGAAGAAGTATACAGCGGCATCAACTACAATTCTCCTACACACAACCACAAGGAGCTGGCCTCTTATATGGAAGCCATTGCCGGAAAAGCCGTACAGATGCGCCAGCGCAGTCCGGAATACGACAAGCTTATCAAGAGCCTGTTCGACATCTACATGGGCGAACTGCCTGAAAAGTTTACCTACAAAGGCAAGGAATACACCCCGCAGTCCTTCGCACAGAGCCTGGACATCCATCCCGAAGACTACGTCATGCTGACCAGCTTTACCCACAAGCCCTACTACCAGGTATTTGAAGTAGAGATTCCCGACAACTGGGAACATGCCAAGATGTACAACCTTCCGCTGGACGAAATGATGGAAGCTACAGATTATGCACTGAAAAACGGCTATACCGTATGCTGGGACGGAGACGTCAGCGAAAAAGGTTTCTCTTTCAAGCACGGAGTAGCCATCAATCCGGAAACCGGAAAGACAGAAGACCTGAAGGATACTGACTTTGCCCGC